>Ga0181558_10003890_pt1 | contig 13467 bp, 9 predicted proteins | sample 011ome_22_FD_133754 | JGI IMG/M metagenome (GOLD analysis project Ga0181558, IMG submission 133754) | Coastal salt marsh microbial communities from the Groves Creek Marsh, Skidaway Island, Georgia - 011507BT metaG (megahit assembly) | ecosystem: Environmental > Aquatic > Marine > Intertidal zone... | reverse complement strand
TTCCCCCGACACGCGACGCGAGCGCGAGCCGTCTCGCGAGTCTCGACGTCTGGTGTGCCTTCTTCGCCGTTCCGTCGCCTCGCCTCAGAACCTCGCGAACAGCGCCCTGGTTTCGGCGTCCTCGATGATCACGCCGCGGCGCCACGGCGCGTCCCCCCGGTCCAGCACTTTGCGCAGCGCCGGGTCGGTGACGACGTTGCGCCGGCGCGGGGACAGCGCGGGGACGATCGACCCTCGGCGCACGCCGTCGACGTTCAATCCGCCGAACCACTCGTGCGCGAAGAGGCGGTCCCAGTTCCCGCCCGCGCCCAGCCGCGCGCGCTCGTCGTTTTTCAGGAGCGCGCGCACCAGCGACGCGGTGCTCGAATCCACCGCGCTCGGCATGGGCATCGCGTCCGGGTCGTGCGACATGAGCCGACGGTACAGCTCCTGCCGAGACCCCGACGCGACGCTGAAGGGCGTGTCGCCGGTCACGAGCTCGTACACGAAGACGCCGAGCGCCCAGAGGTCCGCCTCGAAGCGGCACCCGCGGTGCAGCAGAACCTCGGGGGACATGTACTGCGCGGTGCCGCAGATGGTGTACGTGCGCGCCTCCGCGTCCGTGCCACCGCTCGCGTCGGCGCCCTTCTTCGCGAAGGGCGACGCGCGCGAGGAGACTATTTGCCCACCGCCGCGCTCGCCGCCGCGAAACGCGATCCGCTTCGCCATCCCGAAGTCCGCGAGCTGCGCGCTGCCGTGCGGGTGCAGCAGGATGTTCTCCGGCTTCAGGTCGCGGTACACGTACCCGAGCGCGTGCAGGTGCCCGAGCGCGAGCGCCACCTGCGCGGCGTACACGGTGGCGTCCACGCGGCTCGGCAGGCCGTGGAAGTTCATCGCCTGGAACAAGTCGCCGCACGGCGCGTACTCGAGCACTAGGAACAAAGCCCACGGGTCTTGAAACGACGCCAAGAGACGGTTGATGAACGGCCCGGACGAGACGCGCTCGTGAAGCCGACGCTCTTCGGACGCGTGCTTGGCTTCGCCCACGTCCACCAGTTTTTGTTTGCGCATCACCTTGAACGCCACGATCGCGCCCGATCGTTTCTCCTCCGCGAGGTACACCGTCCCGCACAAACCGCGGCCGAGCTCGCGGAGCAGACGGTACTCGGACGCGTCGGCGTCGCGGCGCGGCGCGGGGAGCGGCGGGAAACGCCCCTCACCGAACAGAGACGGCGACGCGTCTTCTCCACTCGCGCGAGAGTGGAGAGTTCCGTCGCGCGACACGACCGCGACGCTCGTGCCGTCCAGCGAGTACCCGTCGTCGCCGCCCGAGTACCCGGCGCGGCGCTCCGCCGGACGCGTCGCCGCGGGCGCTTCGTCCATCTCCACGTCTCCTTCGCGCGAATTTTGGCGCGAAGGCCCGCGGAGGCCCAGGCGGCTGGCGGGCCGCGAGGCGGTCGGCGAGTCCCCCGCGGCATCCGCGCGCGGAGACATGGCGCCCTGCGCGGCGTGCATGGCCTGCAGGTCCGCGATGGACGAGGCGTGCGGGATGGCGTGGCCCGCGCGCCGCGACGCGGAAGTCGGCGCCGGCGTGAGACGCGCGCGGAAAAGCGCGCCCGACTCTCCTTCGCCGCGCGTCAGAGAGGAAGGCGAACGCATCTCCGCGCTCGCCGAGCGGTGCATGCCCGAGCGCGGGTCGAGTCTCGGCGCGTACGGCGCCGGCGACAGCGGGGACGGCGACGCGGGCGCCGGAGCCGGCGACGCGGGCTCTCGGTTCGTAAGGCCCGACGTCGTCTGGAACCGGAACAGGTCCGCCGCGGACTCGGCCCGCGGCACGTGCGACGCGCCTGGACGCGCGTCACGTTCCGGCGAGGTCGTGGGCGCGCCCCCGAGCGGCTTCGTCGCCGGTTTCGTGTCGGCGATGGCAACCAGCCCGGCGGGCGCGGCGCCGGTCCCCGCCGCGAACGCGCGCACCGCGGCGGCGGCGTCCGCGCCGGCGTCGACGCGAAGCGAAGCCTCAGCCTCGAAAAACGCGCTTTCGACGCCGCGCGACTCCGAAACGCGCGTCACCGAAGTGGTGTTTCTTCTCACCAAACGCACCTCGAGCTCATCGAGGTCCACCTCAGTCGCCAACATCTCGAGTAGGACGTTTCGGAGCGCCCCGGGCGTCGCCGGAACGGAAACGCGCGCGGTAACGGCGCCGACGCCGTTTCCGGCGACGCCGTAAGATTTACTCGTCGTCTCCCCGGCGGCGTCGCGCGCCGCTCTGGCCCTGGCGTTTTCGACGCCGTGCCACCTGGCCCACAGCCCGGGGTCGACGACGGCGTCCCTGACGGCGAGCGACAGCGGGGTAAGCGCCGCGTGCTCCAGTTTCCCGCCTCCCGCGCTCCCGTCGACGACCCAGAACCTGTGCACGCGCAGGTGCCCGGCGCGTCTCAGGTCCGATCGGACGATCGTCAGCCTCTGCGTCTCGACGCACGCGCAGAGGTCGCAGTGCAGCCCTGGTCTGTGCGTGTACACCACGCGCACGAGCGTCGCGTCGGGGTGGAGCTTATTCGATACCTCGACGCCGCGCTTCAGCGGCTGCGTCTGCGCCGACGCCATGGCGACGAAGCTCCCGCGAGCGCTCGCGACCGCCTCTCACGCCTCACACTCGAAATCGCACCGCACGCCAATCTCCGCCTCTCGCGCGCGTCGGAGCCCTCACGCCACGCCTCGTCGCTCGGTCTGCTCGCCGGCAGACCCGCGCCGGACGTCGTGCGCTCGACCCGTCGCCGGCCGCTCCGCGTCGCCCGTCTCCTGGCGGCAGCCCGCGCCTCGCGTCCGTCGAAGTGGCCGCCGGCGACGAGCGACGAAAAAGCGGTGGCTCCTCTCGAGCGCTGTGAGCCAGGGATCTGTCGCTCCGCTCGCGGGAAACATCTTCTCTCTGAGGCCCGAAAAAGCTTGTTGGCATCGACGGTGGACAGCGGAAACGAAAAAGCGCGGTCTGTTTTCCCCCGAAATCGCCCGACTCGGAGTCGAGGCGTTTGACTGGTCGATCGGGAGTCAGCGCGATAAGGCACCCTCAGGCACGCGCCGCGATTGGAGGCCAGGCTTCACGCGCCGGCGTTTCCGGAAACGCGGAATCGCCGTCGCGCTCCGCCGACACGCACTGATGATGATGTGCGTGCTTGGCGCTCCGAATCGCGTCGCGCGCGCGCACACCGCGCCGCACACCCCACGGCGCGACTCGATGTCGTCCGCGGGGACGCACGCGCGCGTCCACGCGTGCTCCACGTCGCGCGCGCGTCGTTCTCTCGGCGGCGTCGGCGCGCTTCGCGCCACGCGCGTCTCCGCGCCTCGCCAGCGGCGGGGTCGGGGGGCCGCCGCCTCGTCGGATGACGCGTCCGTCCGCGCGTCCGCCAGCGCGTCGGACGCGACCAAGTTCGACGCGCTGCTCGCCGAGCTGGGCGCCTGCCCCGACGCGGACTTCGCGGAGCTCGTCGCGTCGACGCGCGAGCAGTTCACGGTGGCCTTCTACGAGCACGCCGCGGCGCGCGTCGAGGCGCTCGCGATGGGGGGCGACGAGGAGAAGAAAAAGGCGAACGCGCTGGACCGTCTGTGCGGATTGACGATGGCCGCCGCGGAGACGGCGTTCGGCGCGGAGCTGACGCGGGGATCGAACGGCCGACCGGTGCTTTCAGAAGACACGACGACCGCCGCGAGTGACCCTTCGAACCACCCTTCGAACGGCGGTCTGACCGCCGCGAACGAAGCCGAGCTCGCGGCGCGGCGAGACGCCGTCTCGGCGCGCCTCGCGGCGGAGGGTGAAAAAAACGCGCTGGCGCAGCGCGAGCGAAACGCCGTCAGCCGAAGAGACAGCGCGACGGCGCTTCTGGGCCGCGTGCCCGTGGGCGAGAGGGAGCTGCGGACGCTGAACATGGTGACGAGCGAGCGGCGGATCATCGACGTGCTCCTGACCGTGCCGGACGGACCGGAGCGGGAGGAGACGCTGACGGACGCGCTCACGCCGCCGGAGACGACGGATGAGGGAGACGCCGACGACGACGACGCGTCGGAAAAACAGATGCGACTGGACGACGACTCCGGCGTGCTCACGGGTGACGAGGAGGAGGTGTTCACGACCCCCGCGCGTCTACTGGCCGCGGTGGAGCTCGCGGTGAAGGAGAGCCTCGAAGCGGGGGACGATGCGGACGTCATCGCCGACCTGCGCGCGTTGCGCCGGAGCGTCGCGGCTAGGTGCGACTTTTTGTAAAAGGAGGCGTGTCGTCAAACAAAAAAAACAAAACGCGCGTTCGCGTCGCGACGCGAAAACGTCTGTCATTCTCTCGCGGACGCCTCGACCACGGTCTCGCTCGCCGAGCTCTGTACGTCGGCGCGTTCGTCCACCTCCGACTCGGCGGCGCGCGTCGCCTCGGAGGTGGCGTCGACGAAATCGACGAGACCTCCGAGGTTCGCAAACCGCTCGTCCAGAACCTTCCCGACCGCCGCCTCAACCTCGCCCGGGTCGAGAGCCTGCGCGCCGCGCGCGCCCGCGCGCCCGCGCCGCGGGATGCGCTTCGCGCGCGTTTCCCTCCTCGCGCGCGCGTTTCTCCGCTCCGCCACCGAGCGGCTCCTGTGCTCCAGCGCCACCAGCGCGCCGACGGCGAGGGACGCGGCGGCGGCTTTGCCGACGAAACGAAGCGCCGCCGCGGAGGCGCGGGTCAGCGTCGCGCCGGCCCTTCCGCCGAACGTCGCCTCAGTTCCGTTTCCGACGACGAGACGCGCGTGGGCGTCGGATACGCGTTCGCCGCCTCTGAGGGTCCGAGTCTCGACAGTCCCACTCGATTCGCGGCTCGTCGAAACTCTTCGCCGCGCCTCGTCATCCGCCGCGCGCGCGGCGCGGCGCCGCGCCTCGCGGTCCCGCTGGAACTTGCGGAACCCGCCATCCATGTTCTTCACCACGCCCCACATCCCGCACTTCACCGCGAACCGCGCGACGTCCTGGTTCACGTGCTGCTCCTCGAAGTGGCTCAGGATACACTCCGACGCGGTGAGGGAGACGCCGTCCGGCCCGGGCACGGCGCGCATGCGCCACGACGAGAAGTACGGATCGACGCGCTTCAGCCCGGGCTGCTCGGGCGTGTCCGCGTGCGCGCACCCCTTGGTGATGGCCCAGTACGTCTCGCCGTCTTTCCAGGTGCGGCGCGAGAACACGTAGTCGCGGTTGCTGATCACCGGGAGCGCGCGCTCCCAGAACACAACCTCCGCGCCCGTGGACGGGTCGCGTTCTAAGACGCGGTGGCGGAACAAGAGGCGGTCCCAGCTCGCGCGCGTGTCGTCGCACCCGAAAAAGTCCACCATCTCCTCCACGGTGGCGTTTTCGAAAACCGTCCGGCTCAAGTACTCCGTCCCTCCGTACGGCAACACGTGCCGCCACGCGCGGTAGGACATGCCCTCGCCCTTCTTGTGCATCATCTCGGTCCACGCGCCGTCGCGCTCCAGAGTCGGGAGCCGCGCCGGCATGCCCGCCATGCGCTCCTTGAACTCGCGGTAGTCCGACACGCCGACGACGCCGGACGCGCGCGCCTTGTCGATCACCGTCGGGAGCTCCGCGAGGGGTCCGAACGCGCTCGCGAAGCACACGCGGCGCGGGTCCGCGGAGAGCGACGAGCGCCGCGAGGAGGGTTCGCCGGGAACGCCGCCGCGCGCATCCGCGCGCGTCGCGTCGCCGCTCGGATCGTCCAGCGAGCTTCGTCCGGCGACGCTTCCCGCCGGCGCCGCGCGCGCCGCGAGCGCGCCGGTGCGCGCGGGGATCACCTCCAGACCGAGCGAGAGCAGCGCGCCCTTGACGGGCGTGAGCCCGGCGAACCACAGCACCACCTGCCGGATGGCCATGGCGGTGCTGAATGCGAACCACGCGCGGTGCGTGAATCGGCCCAGCGACCCCAGGGGTCCGCCGCCGACGCCGCCGACCGCCTGGGCGTTCCGGGACAGGAGCCTGTTCGCGCCCGCGAGCGGCCCGAACAGCAAGAAGCAGACGAGCGTCACGGGCGGCCCCCAGATGTGCGCGGTGTCCAGCAAGACCAGGACCTCGGGGGGCAGCGCCCCGAGCACCTCGAGAAACCTCCCCGAAAAGCCGGTCGCGGCGATCATGCGCTCTATGCCCCCGGAGAAGAGCTCCGTGCCGAACAGCTGGCCTCCGAACATCTTGTCCCCGACGACGAACGTCATCGCGAGCGGCAGGAACGCCGCGCGCGCGACAGAAGGCGAGTCTCGCGGGGACCGACGAGAGGGGGCGACGGAAGATTCGCGACGATCTCCGCCGACCTCGGGCTGAGGCCGTTTGGTTTTTTCTCCGAGGCTGTGTCCCTCGCTCGCGCGCGCGGGTGGAGACGCGGGAGAAGCCTCGCGCCTGGAGACTCTAAATGCGCGCGTGGGGACTCAGCCGCGCGTGCGTGCGCCCGCGGGGTGCCTTCGCGTCCTCCTCCGGAACGCGCGCGCGCCGCAATGCCCCGCGCCGTCCTCGGAATCTTCCTTCCTAACGTGGAGCGCGCATGCGAGAATCCACGAGTCGAAAAAGAAATAGGACAGCGTGTCTCTCATTGGACGGCGGAATTACAAGACTGCTCGTAAGGTGCGCGGCTGCAAAAAAATGACGACGTTTACGCGAACCTCCGACTAAAATATCGTGTAGAAATCTGAAATCCGATCTCGATCTCACTCGACGACGATGCTGACGCAAAAGCGAAAATCGACGCGATCCTGACTGGACTCCCGCCGAGGCTCGGTGCGTGAAAAAGCGAATCACGAATCGACGAAAACGCCTCGAGTCTTGTCGGGGGATGGATGGACTCTCGTTATGCAAGTGTCAAAGATCTGGATCGAGTCGGTGTGTCGGCGCGTCGAGGGACGAACGGGCATCGAGCGCGTTACTCGAGGGGACAAGAAGGCAGGTCGTGACGCGCGCGTGCGTGTTCTTCGGCCAGTGTTCCGACGTTCCGGGTCCCGCGAGCCGCAACGACGGTCGCTGCGCTGCGAACACGGACGATGTTCCGACGGATGAGTTGGCGCGAATCCGCGTCATCGGATGTCGTCCACGATGCGTGATCAACGTCGGCGTGTATGAGACGTACGAGGATGCGCGTACGTAGCTCGTGCAATGTTTCGTGTTACAAACGCGCTCCCGCGAGTTACTGTCTTGCGAAAAGGCAGGAGTTGACGTTCGGAGCCATATGGACCGCTCTCTCGCTTACTTGTTGTCGATGAGCGCCTTGATCGCGAGACCGGCGACGCCGGCGTTCATGATGCCGTTGGCGATGCGCATCTCGGGCTTGACCATGTCCTTGCAGAAGCCGTTCGCGACGAACATGCCGCAGGTGGCAGCGGAGGTGCCCGCGATGAGCGCGTTCAGCTTCTGCCTGTCGTCCTTGGAGGTGATCGCCTTGTCCGCGAGCACCAGGGAGCCGGAAGCAACGAGTCCCGTGATTCCCATGAACTTCCACCCCGCCTGCGCCTCGTCGTTCTCCTTCAGCTGCGTGCCGTTGAGGTAGATGTCGCCGAGGGGCTTGCGGGGGAGCACGAGGCACGTGACGGAGTTGCCCACGTAGGAGAAGGCGGCGGCGGTGGCGGGGGCAATCATCTTGGAAGTGGAGGTGGTTTGTGAAGAACGCGCGTTGAATTGTGACGGATCGTCTCGACGTTTCTCTGCTCTTTGTTCCTTTCTCGTTTGATGCCCCGAGCGAGAATACTGTGAACATATTCGTGTGACTGGATACCCATACGCCGTTTACGGTATTTTTCGTGCCACTCGGCAAAAAAACGCTCGAACAAAAGCGCGTGAAAACACGCGTGACTCAGCACACCACCGCACGTACGAACGCCGCGGCCGTCGTGTACGCCACCTTCCGATCTTCACTCGACTAACAGTGGACGCGTGAATGCTCTCACTGTCGCGGCTGGCGCGCGGGCGCGTTCTCGCGGACGCCGCGCGCGTCCTCGCGACGCGCGCGGGCGCGCTGCCGTCCGCGGCTCGCGCATCTTCGGAACGCGCCGAGGATCTCGCGCCGTCGCGCGCGAGGCGGCTCGCGTCGTCGTCCGCGGGGGGCGTCCCCGAGCCGTCGTCGTCGCGGTCCGCTTCGGCGTCCGCCGCGTCGTCCGTCTCGCCTTCGCTCGACCATCTCGATGCCGCCGCGTCGGACGACCACCGCGTCGAGCACGATCTGCTCGGGCCGCTTCGCGTCCCGCGCGGCGCTCTGTACGGCGTCGCGACCGCGCGCGCGATGTCCAACTACCAGATCACCGGCGTGCGATTGCACCACTTCCCGGAGCTGATCTACGGCCTGGCGTACGTCAAGAAAGCCGCCGCGATCGCGAACGCGCGGCTCGGCTTGCTTCCGCGCGAGATCGCCGATGCGATCGCGCGCGCGTGCGACGCGCTGACGTCCTCCACGGAGCACCACGCGCACTTCGCGGTGGACGTGATCCAGGGCGGCGCCGGGACGTCCACGAACATGTGCGCGAACGAGGTCATCGCGAACTTAGCCGGCATCGAGCTCGGGAGCGCGGTCGGCTCGTACGACAAGGTGCACCCCAACGACCACGTCAATCTGTGCCAGAGTACCAACTGCGCGTACCCGAGCGCGGCGAAACTCGCCGTCGTGCTGAAACACGGCGAGGTCATCGCCAGCCTCGAGAGGCTCATCGCGAGCTTGGACGCGAAAGGCGAGGCGTTCGAGAGCGTCATCAAGATGGGGCGCACGCAGCTGCAAGACGCGGTGCCCATGACGCTGGGGCAGGAGTTTCGAAGTTTCGCGTCGACGTTGCGCGCGGATTTGAAATTCGCGCGGCGAAACGTCGACGCGCTGTACGAGATGAACCTCGGCGGCACCGCCATCGGCACCAAGATCTGCGCGCACGCGGGGTTCGCGGAGGCGGCGGTCGAGGAACTCGGTCGTCTCACCAACCTCCCGTTGCGGTCACCCGCGGACTTCATCGAAGCCAGCAGCAGCACCAGCTCTTTCCTGCTTTTCAGCAACATCACACGACGCGTCGCCGTGAAGACGTCGAAGATCTGTAACGATCTGCGTCTGCTCTCCAGCGGCCCGCGGTGCGGCTTTGGCGAGATATCGCTGCCCGCCGCCGCGCCCGGGTCGAGCATCATGCCCGGCAAGATAAACCCGGTGATTCCCGAGGTGGTGAACCAGGTGTGTTTCCAGGTCATGGGCACGGACCACGTCATCGCGACCGCCTCGGAGGCGGCGCAGCTGCAGCTCAACGTGTTCGAGCCCGTGATCGTGTACAACCTCCTGAACAACCTCGAGCTGATGCGCAACGGACTCGACACGCTGCGCGCGCGGTGCGTGGACGGGATCGTCGCCAACGAGGACCGGTGCGCGGATTTAGTGAACAACTCCATCGGGGTCGTGACGAACTTGTTACCGCTGCTCGGGTACAAACGAGCCACGGCGGTGGCGAAGGAGGCGCTGGAGACGAACGTCCCGGTGGCGACCATCGCGGCGCGATACGTCGACGCGAGCGTCATCGAGAAGGCGCTCGACCCGAGGAACATGACGTGACGAGGGTAGCGGTACGTCGAACGGGAACACACACGATACGTCCGGATGAGGTACATACAAGTCCGTCCGTTTTCCTCACTCACTCATCTGCTTTTGTGGCTCTCACCCTTCTCGAGCACGTTCAAAAACGCCTCTTCCGCGAACTGCACGACGCGCGCCGCCTCGAGGTGCGTCTTTTGTTTGCGCAACACGTCCACCAGTCTGCTTTGCTTTTTGAACGCCGCGGTGAGCTCTTGCTTTTGGCGCTCCAAACGGCGCACGTCCCCCCTCAGCTCGGTGGCTTCCCTGCGGCTCTCCGCGCCCCCGCCCTTGGTTTCGTCGCGCGCCTCCGCCAACGCGCTCTTGTACCGCTCCACCTCCTCCAGCGCGCGGTTCAGACGCACGTCCCTCGCCTTGGTCTCCGCCTCGGACGCCTTCGTGCGGACCGTGGACCGGTCCGCGTCGCGCCGCGCCTCCGCGGCTTCGCGCGCCTTGGCGTCCGCCTCGGCCCGGAGATCCGACACAGCCCGCCGCTCCTTCTCCAGCGCGGACGTCGCGCCGCGAAGCTGCTTCGCCACGGCGGCTTTCTCCGTGAGCGTCGCCTTCAACTCCGAGTCGCGGTCCCGCAGGCGCGCGCGCGCGTCGCGCAGCTCCCGCGCCTGCGCCGAGAGCTCGTCGCGCAGCGCGGCGATGCGCGCCTTGGCGAGGCGCCCGTACGCGTCGTCGGAGAACTCCACCGGGTCCTCCGCGGGGTCGACCAGGCCATAATCCGAGGGGTCTCTTCCCCCGAACGCGCCTTCCTTGGAGGTTCGCGCGGATGAGGGCTTGGGAGAGGCGGCTCGTTTCGGCGAACGCGAATCGACCGCGTTCGCGCTTCGTTCGCGCTCGGCGACCGATCGGCGCAGGCGCTCGTCCAGTTCGTGCCGTTCGGGGTCGAAGTTCTCCACCTCGTCCTCGTACAGCGCGTCCGCGAGCGTCTCGAGCGCCGCCTCGGGGTCCGCGCGCGCGGGGCTCCGGGGAGGGGAGCGGAACGGCGCGGAGGGGGGCGCGGCAGCCTTCGCGATGAGCGCGCTGACGCCCGCGCGCGAAGAGGCCTGGCCGTCCACGACCGCCTTGGCACGCGCGATTGAAGCGGCCGCGCGCTCCTCGAGCGCGGCGTTGCGCCGCAGGAGCTCCTGCTCGTACTGCGCGAGGTCAGCCATCGTGGGTCGTGGGGCGGATGACCGACGCGTCGCGTTGTGGCGCCCAAGCGCGTCTCGGCTGGTTCGATGAATTTGAAATTTTTCGAGCCACGACGGTGGGGACGGACGCACGGACCCTCGGACCCACACTCCCGTGACCGAGAAAACGAAACGCGAGAGAACTTCGCGGGTGAACCGTCGACGCTCTTTATCCGAGTCGTCAGTATGTTGGCGCGGCGGTTGGCGCGCCCCCTGACGACGCTCGCGAGGCACGTCATGACCAAAGCCGTGCTGATAAACGCCGGACGCCTGGACTTCGACGGCAAGCTCGATTTCTCCCGCCTGGACGAGGCGTGCGGCGCGCCGGTGACCAGGCACGACGACCACACCCCGAGCCCCGAGACCATCGCCGCGTACGCCGTCGGACACGCCACGCTGGTCACCAAGGAGGTGCCCGTGGACGTCAAGGCCCTGCCCGATTCCGTGCGGCTCATCTGCGAGGCGGGCACGGGGTTCAACAACATCAACCTCGAGGACGCGAGGGCGCGGGGCATCACCGTGTGCAACGTCCCCGCGTACAGCACGGACGCGGTGGCGCAGCTTGTCATGACGCACGTCCTCAACTTTTCAGCCTCCGTGCATCTGCAGCAGAGACGAACGGCGCGCGGCGACAGGAGCTTGTTCCACGGCGAGCCCTCCGAGCCCTCCAAAAGCGCGTTCGAGGCGTTCGGCGAGGTCCCACACTTCGAGTTAGCGGGTAAGACGATCGGTCTGGTCGGTGGGACGGGCGCGATCGGCGCGAGGACCGCCGAGATGGCGCGCGCCTTCGGCATGGACGTGCTGGTCTGGAGCCGCTCGGCGCGCGATTGCGCGCGCGGGCGATGGCGCGCGGCGCGCGACTTGCGCCACCTTCTGCGGGAGTCGGATTTCGTGTCCGTGCACTGCCCGCTGACCGACGACACGAGGGGCTTGATCGACGCGAAAGCGCTGGGCGCGATGAAACCCTCCGCGTTCCTGATCAACACCGCGCGCGGCGCGCTCGTGAACGAAGCGGACCTCGTCGACGCGCTGCGCGCCGAAACAATCGCCGGCGCGGGGCTGGACGTGACGGATCCCGAGCCGCCCGAGTCGGGATCGCCTCTGTACGACATGGAAAACGTCGTGCTCACGCCGCACATCGGCTGGAAACGGCTGGAAACGAGGCAGAGGCTGATGGACGCGGTCGCCGCGAACGTCGAGGCGTTCCTGGCGGGGAAACCGGCGAACGTCGTGTCGTGATGAGAGGTGATTTTGGTGAAGGGTTTTTTTTTTTTTACAAAAAGATTTTTTTTCACTAAAAAAAAGCTCACCCTATACGCGGCGTCGCGCCGGAACGTCGCATCTCGACGCGGACGGCGTGCGCTTCGAAGAGCGCACAGGTTTACGTCCGCGTCGGTCATAGGTCGTCCCGGCGCGCGCGGAGAAAAACAAAAGCTCAAAAGGCTCAATGAAGATGAAGTGACGTCGGAAGGCGCTCCGCCGCGCGCGCGGAGCCGATTCTCGATTCTCGGCTCGTTCGCTCCGCGCGCGCGGCGGAGGGTTAATCCTCCCCGGCGTTTATCAGCACCCAGCCTTCGTGTCCTTCACCGGCTCAGGCGCCTCCTCGGTGTCCTCGGTGTCGGCACCACGCGCCTCGTCCGTGTGGCGCGCGTGGTGTTCCCCCACCGACTTGACGGCGCCGCCGAGCGCGACGACGAGCGCCGCCGCCGCCGCGCCGACCCTCGCCGACGCCGACGAGGAGGCGCCCGAGGCGTCGCCGAACGCCGCCGACGCGGCGCTCTTCAAGAGCTCTTCGGGTTCGGTGGCGCGGCTCACAGGTTCGGTTTGGAGCGGCTTGGTCGCCGTGACGTTAGCGGAGACGACGAAGTCCTCCGCGCCGCTCCCCGGCAACCAGTCCTTGATGAACTCGCGGCTCTCTGCTTTTTCGACGACGCGCACGTCCGCGAAACCCGCGTCGAGAAGCATGTCGACCAGGTCTCGCGTGACGGGCGCCCCCGCGACTCAGCAGCTCAGCGCTTCGTTCGTTCGTAGGTGCTCAGGTAACGTTTGCGTCTGCACCACGTCCGCCACCGCCAAACGACCGCCGGGCTTCAACACCCGGAGCGCCTCGCGAAACACGCGCGGCTTGTCCGGGGACAGGTTCACGACGCAGTTGCTCACGACGACATCGAACGTGGCGTCGCCCGCGGGGAGGTTCTCGATCTCGCCGAGGCGGAACTCGAGCTGGTCCGAGCGCAAACCGCGCGCCTCCGCGCCGGCGCGCGCCTTGGCGAGCATCGCGGGCGTCATGTCGACGCCCACCACGAAGCCCCGCGCGCCGACCGCCTCGTGCGCCAGGAAGCAGTCGACGCCGGCGCCGCACCCCAGGTCCAGCACCGTTTCGCCTTCCCGCAGAGCCGCGAGCCGGACGGGCGTGCCGCACCCGACGCCGAGGTCGGCGTCGCCCGCCACCGCGCGGTCCGCGTCGGTGTACCCGATGGCGGAGCGGTTAGGGGTGGAGGAGACGCAGCACCCGCCAGACTGGTTCGCGACGTCCGCGTAATCCTTCGCCACCGACGCGCGCTGCGCGGCGTCGGAGGTGGCGCTCGGCGGCTTCGCGCCGCGAGGCTTGTCGACCGCCATCGCGACCGGCACGCGCGCCGCGAGCATGCGAGTGCTCGCGCTCTTGCGTGTGGCGCGCGCGGGATGTCGTGGCGCCCAAGACTTCGAAGAGACGAGATCTTCTTCCCTGA
>Ga0181558_10003855_pt1 | contig 13553 bp, 8 predicted proteins | sample 011ome_22_FD_133754 | JGI IMG/M metagenome (GOLD analysis project Ga0181558, IMG submission 133754) | Coastal salt marsh microbial communities from the Groves Creek Marsh, Skidaway Island, Georgia - 011507BT metaG (megahit assembly) | ecosystem: Environmental > Aquatic > Marine > Intertidal zone... | reverse complement strand
GAGATTTGCTAATTTTTCTTTTACTTCGGCAATTTGCTCTTCCAAAGAAGCGATATAGGTATCTGCCTTGTCGCCATCGTGCTTGGTAATTCTTCTCATTTTTATTTCAAGAAGCCGAACTACATCCTCGTCTGTCACTTCTCTTACCAAATGCTTAATGTGAGGCTTCAGCAACTTATGAGTCACCTCAATGGCTTCCTCATAGGTTTTTCCATCAAATTCGATGTAAATCTTATTCTCGATAAATATTTTCTCCAAGGAAGAATGATGCCATTGCTCTTGCAGCTCACTTAGCTTTATTTCCAATTCCATTTTCAACAACCTCACGGTGTCGTCCGTGTTGTTTTTGAGCATCTCGTTTACCGTAATAAACTTGGGTTCATTGTCTTCAATAATACATGCATTAGGCGAAATAGAAATTTCACAATCGGTAAATGCGTACAGAGCGTCAATAGTTTTATCCGGAGAAATCCCCGAAGGTAAATGAATCACAATTTCTACCTCAGCCGCAGTATTATCTTCTACTTTCTTAATTTTAATTTTCCCTTTGTCATTCGCCTTGATGATTGAATCTATCAGATTACTGGTGTTAGTTCCATACGGTATTTCGTGGATAACGAGAGTCTTAGCATCTTCTTTTCTAATTTTGGCTCTTACTCTGATTTTTCCTCCTCGCATTCCCTCGTTGTAATCCGAAAAATCTCCCATTCCTCCGTTTAGGAAATCTGGCAAGATATTCGTTTTCTTTCCTTGAAGCACACGGATAGAAGCATCGATCAATTCCACAAAATTATGCGGAAGTATTTTGGTAGATAATCCTACAGCAATTCCTTCTGCACCTTGAGCCAAGAGCAACGGAAATTTTACTGGCAAATTTACAGGTTCGTTGTTTCTTCCGTCATACGATTTTATCCACTTGGTAGTTTTAGGATTAAACACAACTTCCAATCCAAATTTAGACAATCGAGCCTCAATGTATCGAGCTGCGGCTGCTCGGTCTCCTGTGAGGGTATTCCCCCAGTTCCCCTGCATATCTATCAGCAATTCTTTCTGACCTAATTGTACCAAAGCATCCCCAATAGAAGCATCCCCGTGAGGGTGATATTTCATCGTGTTTCCAATGATGTTTGCTACTTTGTTGTATCGTCCATCATCCATTTCTTTCATAGAATGAAGGATTCTTCGCTGAACTGGTTTCAGCCCATCCTCCAATGAAGGAACGGCTCTTTCCAAAATGACGTAGGAAGCATAATCCAAAAACCACTCTTTGTACATTCCACTCACAGAAATGATATTGTTATTCTGTCCTGAATTACCTCCCTCTTCTTGGTTATTTTCTTCTGGATGTATGTCTTCTATCTCTTCTGCCATTTATTTAATTGAAAATGAATAATTTTTACTTGATGTTGGTCGCAACAATTATACCCTATAAAAATAAGAATTTCGACCAACTTTATAGACTTAAGCCGCAGTATGTTTTAAACAAATTAATTCACAAAATAAGAGATAAATAAACACCTAGTAGCTCCCTCATTTTATTAAAAATAGCTTCACTCACTTAGATACAAATACTTAATCATTCACCTGAAACTCCTCTACCTTTGCATGATACAATGTGTAAGGCTTTCTATTGATATTCCATAGGTAGAAGACAACTTCGATGGGCGATTCTTTTACAAAGTGCCTCAAATTATTAAAAACAAATCGCTGAACTACGCGCTCGTTTTGCTCAGTTCTGTTATACAACCAATTCAATTGAAAAAACTGATAATCAATTTTATCACCCGTAGATGTGTTGCGAATTTCAGCAACAACTCTCGCTCTAAATGGATGACTCAATGATTGTAACTTCATTTCGAGCCCTAGCTGCATAGCGTCAAATGAAATAGAATCGAATCGCTGATGGTAAAACTCGATAAACTCCTGCGAAGATTCACTCTTTGCCTCAGTCACAAACTCACGAAGTTTCGTGATTTCTGGAGTTCGTTTTCTCTTGTAAAGCCTAAATTTTGTGGATTCAGCATAATCAATTGAATCGAACAAGTGCAATACGCTTTGTACATACTGTGGTTTACAAATGAGATAATCAAAATATTGGGCCGGGTGATTGGGCAACACAATATTCAAGTTGCTGTCGAACAAAGTTTTTTGCCACAGCTGCATCATATTGGGTTTGGGCGAAATTGTATCAGCATATATTTTTTGTGAATAAGTAAAGATTCGCTGACCATCTCCTCCAACTGTGGCTCCATACCTCTCATGACTCGCATCGTTCTTTATCGTTTCATAAAACCTTTCTGGAATATACTCGACTTGCCACAAAGATGATTTTTCTATATTGAGAGTTACAAAAAAATGAATTGGAAACACAATTAATGGAAGCAAAAGCCAAGCAGAGGAGGGTTTTTTAACTCTATCTGCTCCAAAACATAGACTTCCTATGACAAGAGGTATGAGGTACATGCCCACTCTATCTTCTGGATAATTAACATGGAGAACCCTAGCCATTAATTCAATTCCAATAACGGAACCGATTAATAAATAGAAAAAGAAATAATGAGTCTTAAAAATGGAAGTGAATTTGTCTTTACTTAATACCCGGATGAATATTCCCAAAAGGACGAGCAAAATTAGACTGACAAATAATTGAGGAACCGGGCTGTCGTTCTCGAACAACATAAGAAGTTGAGATTTTACTGTAATATCCCAAAAACCATCTAATTCACCGTAATACAAAGAACCTTCCTCTTTCATTTTGAAAGAAATTTTAATGGCGTAATACATTCCTACTAACCAAAAAAGTGCAGCTGGAACTATCCAAATAGGACTCACGATGCGGTATTCTTTGGATCTTTTAACGACCAAAATCGCCATTACCAATGCCAACAACAACACCAACGGAAGCAAACTCATATTGGCAAACACAGCCAAAGTCATACATAACAATCCAAAAGCCACATTCTTCCCAGAAGCTTTTTGATACAAAGTGAGACCATAATAAAAGGCGCCAAACAAAAAAGCCATGGACATTCCATATCCACGAGAAAGTGCAAAAAATTGAACGAAATATACTGCAAACAATAAACTAACGTAAAAAGCAACTTGAATCCATTTATCACTTAAAAACTGACCAATTTTCCATAGAAAAAAAGCGTAGAAAACAAACGAAAGTATATTGGGTAATCGAATTGCAAAAGCTGAATAACCCAAATATTTGTGAGAAATTCCCGCCAACAATGAATTCAAAATATGGTTGTTAGCATCTGGATTTGCCCCAGCCAATGGATTTACATCCAGCATCTGTATGTAATAAAAAAAAGTAGCTATTTCATCGTGAACCAACGGAACATAAATTGCCCTGACCAACAGGTAAATAAATACCAAAGTGGAGAGGAGAATGTATAGATTTTTTTTCATAAATAGCTTTGTTAAAATTAGAACAATTTCCAACTTTAAAAAAATGAAAAGTTCAAGCTCTCAAAACAATGAACCAATAATTCCTCGGGGATAATTTGAAGTACACAATCTTTAGATAAATTTAAAACAGCAATATTTTGAGTCTGCATCAATTGAAAACAAAATTATTCTATTTTATTTCTTACTGAATCCCAGAGAAAAAGATATATATTGATGACGGAAACCAGGGTTCCTATCATTATTTTCATATTTAAAAATCATCCACTTTAAATTGGCTTTTAAGTATAATTGATACGAACTAACTGAAAATTTATATCCTCCACCAAAATGAATACCTGGCGAAAACATATTGTACTTTTCGACAAAAGAATACTCCTTAACTCCACTTACCGGTGTACTCTGATATTTCGTTCCTTTCCATCTTGATAGAAATCCAAAATCTAGTAAAAGACCATAATCAATTATAAATAATTCTTTTTTACCAAGTCTATTTCTTATCCACAAAGGCAAAACAATAGAGTTAAAATTAAATTCTACATCAGAAACAGCTGAATATTTATTAAGTATTAAAAAATCAACAAATAAACTTGAACTATTAAACTCAACTCCTGTTATTACAGAATATCTTTTTGTTGATTTTAAAATATTATACATGCCAAGTCCAAATCCAAGTCTAGTCTCATGAACAGTTGAAAAAGTATGGTTTACCGATAATTGTACTTCATCAACAAATAGAAAAAGGGAGCTATTTTCTTTTTCTTGTGAAAAAAGAATCCCATTAAAAAAAATAAGGTTAAGTATAATTATGAGAATGAATGTTTTCATTTTGTAATTATTATTTGTTTGGAGCCTAATTCAATTCCGTTCCCCATTGACATCACAATATACGAAATAACAAGTTCACTGTTACTGTTTAATTCGGAGCTTGTAAGATTTAGACAAATCGTTCGTATAATCAGATTCCTAATTTGAAAGGTTAGGAATTAAAGAAATGAACGAAACCCTTATGTTTATTTTCAAAACCAGTAAGAAGTTAATAAAATTTGAGTAATTTTCAAAACAAGAGATTCTATTTACTACTCAAAATAATCAAGATTTTAATCATGTTAAGGACTCAAAACAGCGTGAAAATTGGCGTATTCACTTTACTGATAGTTGTTCTAACATTCCCAAACTTTAATCTTGTTTCATCTCCCGGGCTTGACTCCTCTTATACATGGGGACTTAACCATTTGTTTGCGAAGGATTACGACCGACTTTCAGAGGTGGTATATCCTATTGGTGTGCTAGGTTTTTTAAAAATGCCACTGCCTATTGCCAACAATTTGTTGCTTGCCTACCTGTTCATTTCCATTCTTAAAACATCAACCATTTATTTTCTTTTTTCTCTAATTCGCTCCAGAAATAAGGTTGAGAACATAGCATCAGTAGTAGTTGTGGCTTGTGTGGCTGCCTGCATAGGATACGATATTACCTTTGTGGCGTTAAGTAGTTTGCTCAGTTTGAATTATTTAAAAAACAAAAACTTCCTATTCCTAATAGCTTTAAGTGTGCTCGCATATTTGGGCTTTGCAATCAAAACATCAATCGGAATTTCATGTTTTTCGATCCTATTTATGACTTTATTACTGAACTTTCTGGAGTCCAAAAAGTGGAAAAAGTTGTGGCAAGGCTCCTTGGTTTCGGCCTTCACGGTTTTGCTCGTTGGCCTTTTGGTTTTTGGTAGTATTCACAAGGTTATCACACATTTTTTCAATGCATTCGCCATTTCTTCTGGCTACTCTTCTTCCTTGGCCCTTCATCCAATGAACAATTGGTGGGCTATTGGGGGGTATCTTTTCTTGATAGGAGGTTTTTGGTTTGTTTTTCAGCAAAAATCGCACAGACATCTTTTTGTGGTGCTACTACCTTCTTTTTTTATGATGTGGAAGCATGCCATGGTGAGGGAGGATTCGAGTCACAACGGAATTCTGCTGTATTTTACTTTTGTATTTTTTGGGATAGCGTACTTACTTTCTGCCCACAACAAATGGAAAATCGCTCTTTACGGAACGGTTACCGTGTTATTATTTTGGACAAATTATCGGAATATCAGTGGTTACAACGGCATTTCTTTTGGTTTTGAAGGCATCTCAAATATATTTCAATTGGCACAAGGAAATGAACACATCCACAAACAAAAAAAGATAACTAGAATAAATTTACAACCTCTTATTTTACCCACAGAAGTGAAAACCATCATAGGGAACAACACCATTGATTTTTATCCATGGGAACATAATTATGCCCAAATAAACGAGCTAAATTGGTCACCCCGAAAAACCATCGAAATTGGCGCCTCTTCTTCGCAATGGGTTTCGAAGTTGGCAAGTGAACACTATCAAGGAAAAAAAGCTCCCGAATTTATCCTATGGCATTTTTATCCAGATAAGTACGAGGGAAACATTGGGTCATTTGACAGTAGACTTTTGCTAAATGACGAACCCTTGGTTCTCGAAAATATATTGACCAATTACGAATCGGTTTACCTCAGTCCTTCCTTTCATTTATTTCGTAAAAAAAAGAAACCAAACAACTTTATCGAAAAAGCCGAAGAGATAAAAAAGGCTCTTTTTGGTCAATGGATCGATGTTCCTATCACAAAAAGTTTTGTTCGTTGCAAAATAACATTAGAGTCTACTTCGATAGATAAACTCAGGACTTTTTTCTACAAAGACGATTTGTACGAAATTGATTATATGCTCGAAGACGGTAGAATATTTACCTACCGTTTTTTACCCAATACTGCCACGGATGGGCTCTGGATTTCACCATTTTTTAACGAGATTTGCTCCCCTACTTTTTCCGGAAAAACGAAAAGTTTCAGACTTCGAAAAGTGTTTTATCCTAGTCAAGAAAAAGGTTATTCGTACCAAATTGTTCAAAACGAAATTCAATCGGACTCGGCTACTTTGGCTCCTTTCAACAAGTTTCAGAAACAGGAAGTCAATGAGCTCTTTTCCGATTATGCGGATTTTGAAACACAAAGTCTCGACAATTGGTTCGAAAGAAGTGAGCCGGGTTTTCAAAGCAAATCAGCTAACCTCATCAACAAGGATAAATTTTCTTACACCTACAAAATTTCCTTAGACTCCATCTGGAAGAAAACCCACAACGAAAAAATAATTATCTGGATACAAGCTAAAACAAAATATGGGGGAAAGATTGCCGATCTTGTAGTAGAAACGAAACATACACAGAACGATTTTTGGATTCCCGTTGGCGTGAAAAATAGAAAAAAATGGCAACATATTTTTCTACAAAAGACAATTTCAAAAAAGGATCACTTAACCGGTGAAATTTTAGTCTATTTTTGGAACAAGGACAACGAACCACTTTTGATTGATGATTTCAACGTAACAATCATTTCACCCAAAGATTAGCTATTACCTTCATTTATTTAGAGTATAGATAGTTAATGTACTATTTCCAAGGGTATAAGTTCTTTCATATCTATTCCACAAATACACCTTTACTTCTACTGGTTTGTCCAGCGGCAAATCATTCGCCAGTTCTGTGTATATTTTGTGATTTTCTTGATTCCAATGAATTAATCTGTCCATTTCTATGAATTTGTACGAATATTTTTCGTGCGTTTCGGGATTCTCCATCGAAAACACCACATACACATGCATGGGATAATCTACAAACCTGATATTCAAATCCAAATCGAACCAGAGCGAGGAGGAAGGAAGGGAATCTATCAACAAATTGGCAAACCACTGGTCCTTGTTTTGAGTGACAATCGTATCCAATTCTAGCTCTTTCCAACGTGTTTTTTCGACCGTCTTTTTTCTTTGGTACAGGATCACATCCGAAAACGGTTGCCCATCAATCGAATCATACAAATGGGCGATGTTTTTCATATTTACCTTGCGGTCGATGATGTAATCGTAATTCCTCGAATTGGTGTCAATATTGGACGAACACACTGGTAATTCTGGATGCCATTTGTACACTCCATAGCTCCAAACCGAAATGGCTGTTCCCTCAATATAGAGCGAACTTTTATGATTCTCTGGCTTCGACTTTTCCGCAATTTCCATGGTATCAAAAAAAGAATACGGCAACGTATCCTCCTGCCAAAGGCTAATGTAATCAAGATTGAAACTAGCAACAAAGTGCACTGGAATCATCAAAAAAGGAAATAATGTATAGATCCGAACACGACTATCTTTGATTGAGTCTACTGCAAAACATACAGCTCCAACCAAGAAAAAATACAAATGCAATCCTGTTCTTTGGTAAGGATAATTCACCTTAAAAATCCAAGCCATCAGTAAAACTCCTACAATTGTCAAGATCAAAAATACAGCAAACAGATTCTGTTTGGAAATCCATTGTTTTGGATTAAAATATCGCACAAAACCGAAACAAATCACTCCAAAAAACAACACTAAAAGAACCTCTAAAACACCCAGATAGATTCCTGGCTCATACATTAATTGAAGCAACGAAATAACGGTGTTTTTCCAAAATCCATCTAAAAATCCAAACCACAGTATTCCGTAACCTTTGTAATAAAGAAGAATATGAATTGCATATCCCAAGGCTAAAATTAATGCAGAAAGTAACCCGAAGAAACCAATCCATTGTTTGTTGGATACATGCTTACGATGAAGTACCAAGGTATAAATAACCACTCCCAACATGATAAGGTAGGGTAATAAAAGTGAGAAAAAGGAATACAGGGCAAGACCAAATCCAACCAATACGAATAACAAATTTCTTACAGTAGGTTTTTGAGTGAAACTACCCAAATAAAAAATCCCAGCTGCTAGACTCGTAAAACCAATTCCGTAGCCTCTGCAGAGCCCAAAAAAACTAATAAAATGAAAACTGAAAAGCAGCGCAAGGTAAAAAGTCCACTTGGACAATCTGGTGCGAAACCAATCTCCTATCCGAAATACAAAAACAAGATACACCAGATACGAAAGTACATTGGGGAGGCGCAACGCAAAAGGAGAGTCTCCGAAAATAAGGTAAGAACACCTTGCTAACACACTATTGACCAAGTGATTGTTAGCGGCTCGGTATGCACTAAAAGGCGATAAAATTCCAGACTTCACGAAATGATTGAACGTACGAACTTCATCGTGAAAAAGCGGAACTTGAAAAGCTCGTAAAGCAATGACAACAAGAGAAATAAAAGCAAGTGAAAGGAATAATTGTTTGTCTCTAAACACGGTTTTTTTCATTGTACAATTTTATTCCATTCCCTGTCAACTTTCTACAAGAGCGAAACTTAGATATCCTCTTCTAGCACTTTTAGATTTTCAATGATAAATTTTTGTCTATCAGGAGTATTTTTACCCATATAGAACTCAAGCAATTCGGCTACGGTCGCTTCTTTGTTTATCAAGACTGGCTCTAATCGAATATCCTCCCCAATAAAATATTTAAACTCATTTGGTGAAATCTCACCTAACCCCTTAAACCTCGTGATTTCGGGATTTTTACCTAATTCATTCATTGCCGATTGTCGTTCTTCCTCCGTGTAGCAATATCTGGTTTCTTTTTTGTTTCGAACTCTAAACAAAGGCGTTTGAAGAATATAGACATGTCCGTTTTTTATTAAATCAGGAAAAAATTGAAGAAAAAAAGTCAGTAGTAACAATCGAATGTGCATTCCATCTACATCCGCATCTGTCGCAATAATGACATTGTTGTAACGCAAGGTTTCTAAACCATCCTCAATATCAAGTGCAGCCTGAATTAAATTAAACTCTTCGTTCTCGTACACAACTTTTTTTGTAAGTCCAAAAGAATTTAATGGTTTTCCCTTTAAGCTAAAAACCGCCTGTGTGTTCACGTCTCTTGATTTTGTTATGGATCCACTTGCAGAATCACCCTCGGTAATAAAAATAGAAGTATCTAAATGCTTTTCGTTTTTCTTATCCGTCAAATGAACTCGGCAGTCGCGGAGTTTTTTGTTGTGCAAATTAGCTTTTTTGGCTCTATCCTTCGCCAATTTTCTTATCCCTGTCAACTCTTTCCTCTCCTTCTCCGATTGCTTAATCTTCTTTTCCAAAGATTCTGCTACTTCAGGGTTTTTATGCAGAAAGTTATCCAACTTTTCTTTCAAAAAATCATTCACAAAAGCGTTCATTGATTTCCCTCCAGGCTCTATGTCGTTGGACCCCAATTTAGTTTTTGTTTGAGATTCAAAAACTGGCTCCATAACCTTTACCGAAATTGCCGCAACAATGGAAGCCCTAATATCAACCGCTTCATAGTTTTTATTAAAATAATCTCTAACTACCTTGACATAAGCTTGCCTAAAAGCATTTTGATGAGTTCCACCTTGGGTGGTATGCTGTCCATTAACAAACGAATAATACTCTTCTCCGTATTGTCTTGCATGCGTTATGGCTACTTCAATGTCTTCGCCTTTTAGATGAATTATTGGGTACAACGGCTCAGCATCCATGTTGTTTTCCAATAAATCTAACAATCCATTTTTTGATAAAAATTTGTTCCCATTAAAATAAATTGCCAGACCAGGATTCAAATAGCAATAATTCCATATCATCTTTTCAATGAAAGGGAACCTAAAATTATAATTTTTAAAGACAGTGGCATCAGCTTCAAACTGAACAAAAGTACCATTTGCTTGATCCGTATCTACAATGGGCAAATCCTCTTCCAGAACACCCGTTTTAAATACCGCTTTTTTTGCCTTCCCCTCTCTATATGCTTCAATTCTAAAAGTGGAAGAAAGAGCATTTACCGCCTTAGTTCCAACCCCATTTAGTCCTACAGATTTTTTAAACGCCTTCGAATCATATTTTGCTCCAGTGTTTATCTTTGAAACAGAATCAATCATTTTTCCTAATGGAATCCCTCTCCCATAGTCTCGGATTGTGACGGTAGAATCCTTTACTTTAATCTCGATTTTTTTTCCATAACCCATCACATACTCATCGATACAGTTATCGACAACCTCTTTGATCAAAATATACACTCCATCATCAGCCGAAGACCCATCCCCTAATTTTCCAATATACATCCCTGGTCTAAGGCGAATGTGCTCCTTCCAATCTAAGGTTTTTATACTGTCTTCATTGTAAGTATCGTTTTGTGACATACGTTTTTAGGCTTTGATTTAATGATCGAAATTAGAATGTTAAAATACGACTATATCCGAGGTTTTCCTAGCGACTCTAAAGAAAATAAATAACATACTTTTTAACAATAATTCCGTTATTTTATTGTTTTACTATTGAACAAAAATGAGCAACTAAATCCCTATTTTTACGTCCTAATAAAAAAGAACAGTTTAACTATCACGAAACTTAAGCACATATCATTTTTTGTTTGTTTTCTTCTGGTATCATTTTTTTCATTTGGAAATTTACCAGGACCTAAAATAAATTGTGTTTCCGTTCTACCAAACGGAAATATCACAATCACTTGGGAAAGTGTATTAGACCCCACAGGAATTTTTGTAAACTATGAAATTTTTGAGGTAACCTCCGGAGGAATGGTATCTCTTCAAGTAATTTCAAACAGATTAATTACCAGTTTCACGCACACAACCACACTAGGACAAACATCCTCCTTTCGCTATGTCGTTAGCACAAACAGTTCTGTACCTTCAACCAATTTTTCAGATACCGTTTCATCCATAAAATTGTTTGTAAACAACCCTTCAAATGGGATGGCGATACTTAATTGGAATCCAGTTTTCTCGCCAATTAATTCTCCTACTGCCAGTAATTGGTATAGAATATTTAGGGAATATCCCCTTGGAACTTGGACCTTAATTGACTCCGTTCCCTACGGAAATGAATATTACAGAGACACCATTACCATCTGTAACGATTCTATCAATTATCGGGTCACCAACTCCAATACTTCCTGTGCTTCAGTCTCCAGTGTTGACGGAAAAACATTCAGTGACGTTATTCCTCCTTACCCTCCAACAATTAGGAGCGTTACAGTGGATACCTCATTAAATGTAGGAACCATTCGTTGGAATCCATCAAGACCAAATGACACCAGAGGCTATATTATTCTTAAAAACATCGGTGGATCTTGGGTGCCAATTGACACAGTTTACGGAATAAACAACACCAGCTACGTTTATCCCTTATCCACTGCCGGTAATGAAAGTGAATGTTTTGGAGTTGCTGCCTTTGACTCCTGCTACTACGGAACGCCACTTACTCCAAATACCAGTGCCATGAGCAATCCTCATTGCTCTATATATGTTCAACAAGCATACCAAGCTTGCGACAAAACCATTACCTTTAATTGGAATTCATACAGCGGATGGTCCTCAGGAATATTAACTTATCATATTTTAGAATCAATAAATGGAAGTCAATCAACTAGAAAAGGAATGACTACAGGAAATTCATTCACTCTGAACAACGTAAAAGCAGACTCAACTTACTGCGTTGTGATACAAGCTATTTCACAAAACCTAAGTGATTCTAGCTTATCCAATAAGATTTGTACAAACACTATATACCCATACATTTCGGATACAAATTATTTGCAGACTGTGACAGTAGATGACGAAAACAAAATTGATTTAAAAATTTTTACCACTCCCTCCAATACGATAAAAGGTTATACTATTTACAAGTCGACAGATAACGGAAGTACTTTCAACGAAATTGGTTTCGCTCCCAATAGTAGTTCTCCACTTTTATTCTCGGACAGAAATGTTAATACAAGTGTGAGAAACTATGCGTATAAAGGAATTGCAAAAGATAGTTGCAATAATGGTACAAATCAAGAAACAAACACTAGCCAGACAATCCTGCTAGAGGCCAATATAAATCAAAGTAATTATAAAGTAACTATTTCTTGGAACCCTTATACCTCGTGGGATGGAAACATACGTGAATATAATATCTACAGAAAAACTGGAAATGGAACGGCTCTCTTACTTGCCACTTTGCCCTCAACTGTCACCACATTTGAAGATGACTTGTCAAGGTTCTACAATGCAAGCAGTGACGGAAATTTCTGTTATTATGTTGAAGCTGTTGAAAATATAAATAGTTACCTAATTTCTGAAATAAGTTTATCTAATGAAACTTGCGTTTCACCCAAAGAACTTATTTATATCCCAAATGCTTTTACACCCAATTCTGACGGAACAAATGATTATTTCCTACCTATCATAGGTTTTGCGGATTACACCACATTCTCGCTAAGAATTTTCAATCGGCTCGGCCAAGAAGTTTTTACGACCACAGATATCAATACTGGATGGGACGGATTCCATGATGGAGAAACGGTGACTAATGAAATCTTCCTATACACCGTTTTAATTGAAACTGCTGAAGGGAAACCTATTAGTAAATCCGGAACAGTACTAGTTGTTCGATAAATAATAAGAAACAGGTCCATCTATTGGTTTCTGCAATATCACAGCTTTATTAAACCCAAAATTTAGAAACACTTGCTCGACTATTTCTTTGAAGTAATAACCCACTGATCCCACTATTTCAATTCTTCCTTTAAAGAAATTTACATACTCCGATAAATGAATTTTAATCAGACTACTTATATTAGAGCTCACCAATTCTTTACAATACTCATTCTCTAAGTTTTCATTTATGAATTTCGAATAGCCTGCTAAGAACAAATTCGGCTTAATCCCTCTGTACAACTCTAAAATAATCTTTGACCTTGTTAAACCATCTTTTTCCAATTTATTTTTGAACTCTGATGGTAATTTGTTATTCAAATAATCACTAATTTACCCAAATGACTACCACTACCTTCATCCCCCAATATAAATCCATTTCCAGAACGAGTCTCCAAAAGTTCTCCATTTTCACGACAAATCGCAATGTTTATGCCAATTCCCAAGACAATACTTATTCCCGATTCATTTCTCAACGAAGCAATCACGGCTCCCTCAATATCAGAATGAACATGAATATTGGCACAATTAAAATAATTACTTAATATTTTTTTTATGCAACAGAACCTTCCCTTTCAGAACAACCGGCACCAAAAAATACTAACTCGCTAATATCAGACAATATCGAATTCATGGGTGTAAATTTCAATTGATCTAGGATAAACTCTTCATTGTAATAGACTGGATTCAATCCATGAGTGCTGAATGAATT
>Ga0181558_10003846_pt1 | contig 13561 bp, 6 predicted proteins | sample 011ome_22_FD_133754 | JGI IMG/M metagenome (GOLD analysis project Ga0181558, IMG submission 133754) | Coastal salt marsh microbial communities from the Groves Creek Marsh, Skidaway Island, Georgia - 011507BT metaG (megahit assembly) | ecosystem: Environmental > Aquatic > Marine > Intertidal zone... | reverse complement strand
GTTTCACCTTCCTTTGACTTGACGAATAGCATCGCGCGGAAATCGGCGTTGGTTTTACCCGCGGCGTCGGCTGGTACGGGCGCCGCGGCGACGGCGCGTGGCGTCAATCCTAAACCGCCACGACCGCCGCGACCACCGCGGCCACCGCGACCGGCGGTGTCGCTCGCTGGACCTCGACCTCGACCACGACCTCGTCCAGCGCTACCATCGTCCGTCGTCGCGCTGGGCGGTCGAGATTTCGCCACATCAATCGCGCGTCCTTTTAATTTTTCCCCGCTTCGCATAATGGCCGCCGTCACCGCCGCGTCTACGCTAAAATCAACATACGCAAACCCACGCGGACGGCCCGTGGCTTTATCTTTCACAATGCGCGCGTTGACATCACCACCTTTACCGTCGAAAAACTCCGCGAGCTCGGCATCGGTGACGTCCCATGATAGATTCTTGACGAACACGGTGCGTTGGTCCCGGTTGGGAAAGAGCGCCTTGACCCTCGCGTCGTGGTCCATGTCCTTGAGTTTCGCGTCGTGCTGAGCACCAGCGTCGTCGTCGCGTCTCGAGCGTTTACGCGCGGGTTTGGTTGTGCCACCCCCAGTGGTGCGTTTACGCGTCGACGCCGACGCCGCGGCGCGCAACTTCGCCTTGGCCGCCGCGCTCGCGTCCAAGCGTTCGCACGCGGCGTCGAAATCAACCTCGCGGCTAGCTCGCGCGAAATTCGTCTTGTCTTCATACACCTTTGCGTACGCCTTGGCGTCGACCGATGCCAAGTAATGTAATTTCGCATCGAGTATCATGCGTTCGCCGAGTCGAACGCGCGTGGCGTCGTCGACTGACTTTTTGGACACGCCGACGGGTTCGACGCCGCGTCGGGACGCCGAGTCAAAAATGGTCAACACGGTCGATGTCGTCGTCGCGCTCGAGTCATTCATGGCTTCAAATTCCGCGCGCGCGATGACGAATTCCGCCGCAGTTTTAAACGGTGCGTCGTCTGCGATGTCCGCGAGAAAGTCGCGCACTGGGGCCCACACGTCGCCGGGCGATTGCGCGAGACGTCGAGCCATCCGCGGAGCGAGAAACGCTCGACGGATGACGTCGACGGCGTCGCGCGCGCTCGCGTTGGCTGAAAACACCATCTTCATGTGCTCAAACCCTCGTTTGGTAAGGTCGAGCACGCGATGGATGTCCAAGTCTTCACCGTGCCAAAAGTATCGATCGATGACGACGCTGAGCACGGAGGCGGCGTCTTTGACGTCGCGAAACCGCGCCTCCAACGCTTCGTCTTCTAGCGCGCGCGAACGATGTCGGTCTAGCGCGTACGTCCAAAGCGCGACAGACGCAGGACACGTCTTGAGCGCTCGCGCGAGAAGTGTGGCGCGCGCATCCTCGCTCGCTTTGCGCGCGAACACGAGGTACTCGCGCCAGAGTTCACCGACGTACGGGAAGAGAATCAACGCGCGCTCGTAGACGTGTTCGGCTCGCGCCGGCGCGCCGTTCGCGACTTCAAATTCAATATAACGCTTATACGCTCGCAACGTCGCACCCGATGGCACTTGCCCGTCGCGCAGCGCTATTTGTTCTTCATACGGCGCGCGCAAGTCCTTGGCGGCGCATCCAGTAACGTACGCGCGCTCGAGCTCGCCGACGACGCCCGCGCTGACGTCAGCGCTCGCGGCCCACGCGCGCGCCGCGTCCATCGTCCCATCAATCTCCCCATGCGGCAGCGCAAGCTGCCGAATAAACAGCGCCTTGACGCGTGCGTTCACATCGCTCGCGTCATTCGCGCGAGACGATTCGAACGCGCGATAGGCGGCCCAAATCGTGTGCCCGTCGACGTAGTGTGTCCCCGGCCCGCGCGCCGCCGCATCGTACGCGTTCCGTCGCTCGTCATCATCCAATCCGCGTTCCAACCCGAGACGTAAACGGCCCATCCACAGCTCAACGCTCGCTGCGCCGACATCCGCGACGGCGCGCGCGAAGAGCGCATCGGCGCGCGAGTGTCGCTCGGCTTTCTCCGTCGTCTTGTCCTCGAGCGCGTCTCGAATCCACGCGCGCCACTGCAGCTCATTCAACGCAAACCGCGCCGCGTACGCCTCCCGCACGGATTTACACCGCTCACGGAGTTTCGCGCGATGCAACGCGTCTATCAGTCGCGCGCCCGTGACGTAATCGCGCTGCATCGACGCGTCCCAGGTGCGTTCGAGCGACATTATTGCATCCACGAGGTCGTCATCGACATCCAACGACTGCGACTGCGACTGCGACGAGGACGACGACGCGTCGGTGTCCGACGCATCGTCGTCATCGTACCGTTCGTCGTCGTCGCAGTCCTCGTCGGACGCGACGACGTCGTGCATATCGTCGTCGTCGGGCATGCGCGCTGAGAAATGCCGTTACAACGCGCCGCGACCTCATGCCGTCTGTGGCGACGCCGACGACGGCGGTGGCGCGACGCGCGACGCGCACCGCGGTGCGTCGTGGCGCCACCGCGCCCGCGGTGTCGGCATCCACGTCGGCGGCGTCGGCGGCGTCCGCCGCGGCGTCGACGACGCGGCGCGAGGCGTTGCGCGCCACTGCGCTCGCGGCGCTGTTCATGCACGCGCGAAATAACGACGCGCGCGCCGCGGCCGCCGCCGTCGCGCCCGCAATCACGCGTGTTGTCGTTTCGTGCGTCGGTGCGCGCGCCGCGGACGCCGCGCGCGCGCTCGCGGCGCAGGTGCCCGAGTTTGAGCTCATGGATGAGGACGCCGTCGTCGTGCGCGACGGCTCGCGCGCGTTCGCCGTCGAGTTTCAAGACGCGGTCGAGTCACCGACGTCGAGCGACCGACGCGGAGTCGAGCTCGTGGGGTTTGTCGTCGGTGGTGACAATCCGGCGCGCGCGAGGAATACGGCGATTCGTAACGGTGGAGCGAGCGCGTCGAACGGCGAGCGTTGCTCGGGCGACGCCTTCGCGGGGTGTCGCACGAATACGTCGAGCGGCGAGTCGCTGTTTGGTTTGACGTTTGTTAAAACGGGCGCGCCGTGGGCGGCGAAAACGGCGGTGGTTGTTCGCGTGGTCGTTCGCGATGGCGATGTTGATGCGGTGGCGGCGAATGTGACGTCGTCGCTCGGGCCGACGGCCAAGCGCGGGTTCGTGGCGCGAGGCGTCGTCGAATACGCCGCAGAGGATCGCAAGGATCGCGCTGCGTTCGGTCGTGATTCATCTACAATTGTTGGATATGAGAACGCGTCGGCGAAAACGACGCCTTCGATTGGGATTGAAATCGTTCAAAGGGACGCGTCGTCGACGGCGAGGAGCGCATTTTCAGTCAAGGCGTTGCACGTGGCGTTACCCGAAGGATGCGGCGTCGTGTACCTTTAGAAGAATAGTGTTGTTGTTATTATTATTACACATGTACAAGTACAAATCGTTGTTATTGTGGTGTTGACGCTAAATCGAACAACACATCGGTGCGGATGATGTACTTGAATTGTTCGCCGCCCGCGCCCACACGCACGGCGCTTCCTTCGTGAATGGGTGAATTTTCGGCGTCCCCGTGGGGAAAACACAGCGCCGCACCGAGCTGTGGCTGCACCCCTCGCGCGCTAATCACCCCGGGTTCACCCGGGGTGGCGGTGTAAAACGTCGTTGAACCGCCATCGAAACCTTCGGTGAGATAGATTAAGAATGTCAAGCGCGAACGCACCTTGCCATCAGAGGCGTCGGTGACGTATTCGCCGTCGGCGTTGAGCCCGCCCGCGGGCCACGACCCGTCAACGTGGCGTCGATAAATCGTACCCGGGCCGTAACGAAAGAATCTCCATCGCGGGTTAATCCCACACGCGCCTTGCGGCATCAAATCCGCGACGCGGCGCCATAACGCTTCAATCGTGCGCGGCCACACGACGAATTCGCAATATTGCAAACGAGACGCGTCGGTGCCTTGATCCCTATCTTTCGGGTCCGTGCGTAAGCCGATGGTTTGACCTGCGGCAACGATGGCGGCGCATTCGTTCCGCGAAAGCACGTTTGTCACCGCAAACGCGCCAGGGACGTGTGGGATATCGTGCCGCGTGGCCTCGGTGAGTCCCGACGGTTCGAGCGGAATCACGCCCGGGTGCGCCGGCGCGTAGAGCATGAGTGGAAGCCTATCCGCCGGCCGTCGTCGACCATCGTCCCAGCATACAACCTTAAAACTTCCTTCTGGGTAATGAATCTGACGCGCCTCAGCGGACTTGACGACATGATATCCGTCGTCGTCGTCGTCGTCGTCGCGTAATTTCGGCAACGTAAACGGTAGTTGCTCGCGTATCACCGCCGTCGTCCCAGGCTCCCACGACCCAAACCCACTCATCCCACGCAGCGCACTTTCGAGCAAAGCTAATCCTAAATCACCATCCACCCCTCCTGGGGTCATCGCACACGCGCGCACGAGCACATCCATACCCAAAAGCCTCGCCCCCGTGCTCGCGTCTCTACGCGCCATCAACGTCAACGCCTCCGCCAACATCCCTCGCTTCGCGCACGCAAAAAACACACACCGCAGCGCCACGGGAGTCACCTTCACCGCCCCTCCCGTCGCATCCATCCGCGCTAAAATCCTCAACGCAGGCTTCGCTTTATCGTGCTTTTGACACAACCCGAGCGCGCGTTCGCACGTCGACGCCTTGACATCCGCGCGCGCCGCGAAACACGCATCCAGCGCCTTACACGAATCCACACACGATCCCGCGAGCAGGGCTTTCAACACTCGCGATTCCGACGCCACCCCCGTCGTCGTCGTCGTCGTCGTCGTCGTCGTCGTCGAATCCACGCGCATCATCGTCGCCTCGTCGTCGTCGACCGCGTCGCCGCCAGCGCGCACTTTTTTCATCACCATCGTCCCTCGCGCCGCCAGCGCGCGTGGACCTCCACCGCCATCGCCGCCACCGCCGCCCTGTCGTCGCTTCTGTCGTCTCGCCGTCTTCCCCATCGCGTGCGCCGCGGCGGAGACGACGGCGACGACGGCGACGACGGATGGATGGATGGATGGATGGGCGCGCGTCGCGGTGTCGTGCGTGGCCCCGATCGAGTGATACTCGATCGAGTTCGATATCGATCGAATCGCACGCGCGATCGCACGCGCGTCGCTTTCGAACGCGCCCATCGCGCGATCGCCACGCCGGCGTCCGCACCGCATCGGTGACCCCCCACCATCGTGGTTCGCCTGGTCACGATTGGTCGCGAATATATGACCTGGTCATGATTGGTCGATACCACAGGGGCGCCGACCACCCCTCGAACGGGTGGTTGGCGGTGTGCGGGCGTCGCCTGGTCGCGCGCGGCACTGTGCGACTCCAGGTGCGACGATGTCGACGCGTGCGCGCGTAATGATGCCATCGTCGTCGCGTTCGCGTTCGCGATGGTGAAGGGTGACTCGTGTGGTGTGCGTGACGCGTGACTGACGGATTGATTGATTCCATCGATGGCGATGTCGCGTTGTGGATAGCGATCTCATCAGAAACGCACAAGGGCGTGCGTAATCATCATGTTTGCGACGCACATGAAGGGTGTGTCTGTGACGACGACGCGTACGACGTCGTTGGTGGCGTCTCGTCGCGCGAGCGTGGTGACGTGCGCGGCGGCGAAGCCGAGGGTGTTATCCAAGGCGGAGGAGCTGCGGTTGCTCGGGAAAGCCGTCGCGGCGGCCGAGTCGTTTGGGTTGATCTCGCTCGTGGAAAAGTCTGGTGTGTCGTTGAGCACGGTGGAGAAACTCGGGTTGTTGTCGAAGGGTGAAGAAATCATCTATGATCGCCGATCGCCGGGGAACATCGCGGCGGCGGGGTACGCGCTCGCGCTCGCGGGCGCGGGGGTCGTGTACGCGTTGCCAGACGACAGCGCGTCGAGCGTCGCGGCGCAACTCGTCATCGCCGGTGCGTGCGCCGTTGGTTTTGGGTTGGCGCAAACTGCATCTTCGACTTTGTCGACTTTACAAAAGTAAGTGAGTGCGCGAGACGCGTGATTTTTAAATGATTACATCAAACGTCTGACGACGAAACATCGTCTCACACGCGTTTTTACTCGACTAAACCTCGCTCGGCGTTATAATATCGACCCGCACGCGGCACGTACGTCTGTCGACGATTACGCGCAGGCTCGAACAATACTCGACACGTCTCTGCCGTCGTCTCGGCGCTTCGAAACGCGGTAAAGTGTAAATGCGGCTCGGGGCTAAATCCAACCGAACCCGACGCGCAAATTACCTGCCCTTTACGCACGCGGTCACCGACACGCACTCGCGCGCTGCGCGCTTGAATGTGCACGTATTCAACGTATAAATCACCAGGCTTGACGTCGTACAATGCGCGTTGTTGAGCTTCCATGTCGTCATCCGCGTCCCGCGTCGTCGTGCTACATCCCGCGGCGTCGGCGCGCGTGGATTCCTCCTCGTCTTCCCGGTTCACCTCGCCCGCATCGGTGTCGAGTTTCAAAATAATAGAGTTCCACGCGAACAAATTTCCTACCGATATTCCCGTCAACGTGTGCGCGTCGCGCACGTCCACGACGACGCCATCGCCCACCGCGACGCACGGCGTGCCTTCATCGCATCGAAAATCGACGGCGTGCAAGTTGCCTCCAAAGAAATGCGTGAGCTCCCCACCCTCGCTTTGCGTGCACAGAAACGCATCGCCAAGCAAAGGAAACCCAATGGATTGTGCGTGCGTGTCTTGCGGTGCCGAGTGCATACGCCACGCCCTGACGTCGCTATCCACGCGCACGTCCTCCACCGACGTCCCGGGCTCGAGCGTCAACCGACACAGGTGCGCCAACGCGCGAGGCGGAATCAACACGATAAACGTCGTACACGCCCGAACCCGTCCAGCGTCATCAACCGTACGCCCCTGCGCGAGTTCGCGATTATGTTTCCCCACGCATCGCACGTCGTACACGCTCACGTACGCAACTTTTACATCGTCGCCGACGACGTTGCACGCGCTCACGCGCGGAGACGAAGACGAGCCGCTCACATCAAACGCCACGTCAGGCACGACGACGTCGTCGGAATACTCATCCGGGTCAAACGATTCACACCCGAGATGCCATGCGTACCCGCTCGTCGTCGTCACGTCGAGCGCGATGTGGCACCCGACGCCGGCGTCGGGGACGAAACCAGTGTCGCGCACCGTGCGCTGCGGCGCCGAGCCCGCCGCCGCGTGCGCGCCGTTCGCCGCCGCGTGCGCGCCGTGCCCGCGCCGCGCGCGCGTGGAGCGACGCATAAATGTCGTTCGCGCGCGCGTCCGACAGACGCGATCGCGCCGCGCGGCGGCGAGGGTGCGAATGTCGCGCGTCAACGTGCGGCAAAGTTGCTTTTTTTTCACTTTTTTTCGCAACCGTTGTCGCATTCGCACCCTCGCCGTCATACACCGTCGCGGCGCGATGGTGTTTACGTTTGGCGCGCCCGCAGACGCGCCCGCGGCGGTCGCCGCGGTGCCGGTCGCGGCCGCGGCGGCGCCCGCGGCGCCGGCGCTGGCGCCGCGCGCGCCGGATGCGCCGCGCGCATCGACCGTGCTCCCGGCGACGCGCGCGCTGTTTTACGCCATCGAAGACGCCGCCGAGGACGCGACGTCGATTGGTAAGCTCACGGATGATGCGTTGACGTTTGTTGCGTCGTTCGGTGAGGGCTATCGCGCGCGATCGGCGGAGAGCGCGCGGGCGTTGGCGTCGGGGGAGGTGCCGTACGGGGACAAGGCGTTAAAGGTGAGCGAAACGTTGGCGCGCGTCGCGCGCGGGTGCGCCGAGCGGTTGTGCCTCGATGAGGTGCTCGCGTACGTGTTACTGCGACGATGCATCGATGAGCGAGGGATGCCGCGGCCGAGCGAGGCGACGGAGGATGTCGTGCGAGAGGTGATGCGGTTTTACTTTCGCGAGCGGTTGGGGGCGATCAAGTGCGCGCACGCGCTGTTGGCGAAGAGTTCGAGCGGGAACGGCGACGGTGGGGCGGTGTACGACAACGCGGTTGGGAAAATGTTAGCGTTTGGAATGGAGGAGAACGTGTGGCGGGCGATTGATCGGCACATGAGTGGGGCGAGCGCAACGGGGCCGGAAGGGGCGAGCGCGAGAGACGCGGCGGCGTGGGCGGGACAGGCGCTGGAAGAAATCGTAGCGCTGCTCGAGGTGATGTTTTTGCTGTATTACAATCGTGTGAAGTGTTCACCGGAGAGGTTTTTGAAGATTTCAAAGACGTTTGAGGCTGGTGCGCTCGGACGCGTGCCTGCGGCGTCGATTGAGTTAGGCGCGCACGTCGCGAGCGCGCAGGTGAACGCGTTTACTGAGGACATCCGAGCGTTGTGTAACGTGACTTTGATTGCAGCCATGGATTTAGAAAACTTGGTGGATCGATTTTCTGGCAAAAGTTTGAAAGACCACGCGTTTCTTGAATCGAGTGTGTTAAAGTCGGTGACGGAGATGATGGAGAAGTGGCAGAGCGACGCCGCGCACGGAGCGACCCTTCTCGCGTGGGCGACGTTTCTCACCTTGCTTCCATCCGATGCGGATTTCATGCCGCAAGGGTTTAGCGCCGATGCGATGACGACCAAGGCAAATGAATGCGGTCTGGCATCGTTTTCGCACTTGCTCGATGCCGAGCAACTCCGCGGCGAAGACACGACGGTGACGCTTCACAAGTCTGTGTTGAAGAATATGTTTTCAACAATTTTGGCGGCGTACGACATGCTCCCCGTGCACCGGTTGCCACCGAATGAATTACAACAATTATTAGACGTCCTCCAAAAGCTCTTAGTCGACCAGCCTTTGCTGTGTGAGCAGTTCTGGGGAGGCGCACGCGAGGATGGTCAAGAGGCGCCGCTCTTCGCATTGCTCGAAGGTTGCCGCGAGCGCTTTCCATATGATTCCGTACCGCTCCTTCGCACGCTCGCGGCATTGTCTGAGGGTCACCGAGCAGCCGAGTGTGTATTAGGCTACGTCGCCCAACTCCCCACGGTGGCGCTTCCCGTGCCATCAAAGGATATTCTGGAGCAAAGTTTAAAACCAGGCGCCGACGCCGCGATGAACGCGCATTCGGGCGAAGTCCAAGGCTCGGTGACGGCAATTCATCGCTTGACAAGTCCCTACATTCCAGGAGGATACATCGAAGCTGGCATGCGTGGTCTGGCTATTGATATGTGTGCAGATAACGCACCATTAATCGTCTGGGCCGCCCCAGCTGATGGCTTGCACTTGTGTCTCACGCGCCTCTCGCTGTTGGCGAGTACAGGGCTGTCCCGCGGCTTGTCTCCCGGCGAGAGCGCCGAGCTGGAAGCGACGACGCTGTTTTTGTCCAGCGTACTCACGAATGCACCGTCATTTGCGCGACCGATGTTGACGTGCGATGTTTCGGAATCCGTACCAAAAGGTGCGCCCACCGATATCCTTAGCGGCCTTTCGCTGGCGCTTCACGTGGCGAGTAAGACGCAAAACACGGAGGATGGCATTCGAAGAGTAGCCACCATCTTACGTGCGCTTGCGCCCTTAGCCGAAGCATCGCCATCACGAGTGATTGATGAAGTTCTCGAGGCGCCGCTTTTAGCTGGAACCCCTGGTACGGGTGTTCCTGGGCTCATTCGCGCCATTCGCGACGGCGAATCTCGGCTCGGAGAGTACCCATTGACGCTGGCGGTGCTCAATTTAGTCGAGCGTTTGCTCAATCACGGCGGTTTGGGTGATAGATTAGAAGCTTTAGTAGACCACGCGCTGCAAGAAGTAGGCGTGCGGCACATCCAGTGGCGATACAAGCACAAGGCCGAGAAGTGGGCCGTGCACGCTGCCGTGCATCGCGTCATTCGCGCTGTGTTTATTCCGCGACATGGCGATTTCGCATGCAAACTTCGGGACAAAGTGCTTTCGTACTTGCTTACAGATAAGGCTATTTGTTTTGGAGCGCTCGCGCCGTTGGTGTACGATGCCAATGCGTTGCGTCGATTACATGAGGACGGGGGCGCGCCGAGAGCTGAAGAAGTGACGACGCTCGAAGATGCCATTGCCACTGTGTTACAGACGCTCCCATTGATTGTATTTCACGCCGGAGAATCCTTCGGCGGGGTGTTAGAAAAGTTACTGCTCATCGAAACAGTGAACGATGGAGTGCCGTTCGCGAGCTCGATTGCATCGTACGCGGGCTATCCGTACGCCGCGGCGTGCTATCCGCTGGCATTGCCCGCGCTCATACCGCTCTGTGCCATGGCTGCAGCTGTGCCTTTAGCGGCTACGCTCGACAGCAATGATCGTGGTGAGATATTAAAGGCGATGCATAGAATGTTCGAGCACGCTGATGATGAGACAGATGCGGTGTCTGATGCGGCGGATCTTTTGAGCGCCGGCGTGGCGAATCAACCAGAGTGGGTGCACATGTTGCTTTCGAACGAAGACTATGAAACGGCTCCAGCGCCACTCACGCCTGCACCCGGTGGAGCCGCACTTCCGGCGCCTGCGCCGTTGGGTGCGTTACCCGCGCCCACAACGCCTGGCGCGCCCGGTGCGGCACCGTCAAACTCGCTGGCGCTCGCGCCGCCGACGACGCCGCCGACGACGACGGCATCAGAAAAGGCACCGCCGAAGCTCGAAGGTGCGGTGCACCTGCTTTGGAAAATCCTCGAAGATCCGAACAAGTTGCGAGCAAAGTCGCCGCGATGCCTTGCGGCCCTCGTGCGCGTGTTAAGCGCGCTTTGGCGACGACAGCCCTTAATGAGCAGAACAGTGCAACCGCTGAAGGAGAAGGATGTTGAGTTGTGGAAGCGACTCGTCGCGTGCATCGGTACGTCTTCTGCAGGAGATGCAACCGCTACGGCGCATGAATTGAGCACCATAAGTGCGATCCTTTCTGTTCTCGCCGTTGAAGCAGAAATTTCGGTGAAGAATCCTAAAAATGCGAATGCTTCGTTTGACGCTCAAATGCGCGAATGGTCGACGACGCGGCTCGCGTCCTGGATGGACATGTGTCTTGTACACGACAGCTGCTCATTAAAGCGCCGTGAAACGCAGTACGCTGCGCAAAGCTGCGTTATGCAGTGCATCGTGGAGCTCGAGCGCGAGCAAATGACTTTGAAACGTTCGCCATTACTAGCGGATGCGACGTTTGAGTCAATGTGTGGGCAAATAAAAGACGCGCTTCTCGCGCACTGCGCGGCAAAGGAGCTACGCGAATGTGGTGCGTCAAATATTGCAATTTTAGAAGCTGTCGCACGCGAAGCGAGTGCTCAAGTTTCTGGAAGTGTCATGACGAACGACCCGGTGCACAAGTTACTCGCTGCGGCGCGGAGCATGCACATTGAGGGCGCGCTTTTAGCTCGGGCGCCGTTAGGCGTCTGCGGCGTCGCTGAATACGGCGAGTCTTACTTGTACGACTCCGACTGGATTCGTGTAGCGACTGGATGCATTGAAGAAGACCAACGCGATGACCAATGGGGAGCGCCCGAAGGTAAACTCGCCGCTTTAGGGCGAGTCATGAGCGGTCAGCTCGCGGAGACGTGTCTGACATCATCCGTCGCGGACGCCCAAGCGACGGCGATTTGTTCGCTTCGAACGTTTATATCCGCCGCAGCTGGGAGTGCGTTACCGAAGATGCATGCGGGTGTCTACACGCATCAAGGTGCGCGTGTTATTGATAGCACTATTCCTACAACCGCTCTCGTGGTGCACTCGAGCGCAAACGAGACACAGACGCCGAAATCGTTATTGGATGGATGGTCCCGCGACGCGCGGCGCAAGGCTGTCACAGACGTCAACGCGCGTTTAAATGCAATCTTGCAAACAGACATGGAGAGTTCGGCAGATTATGTGAGCCCACTCGCGATTGAAACCGCGGAGTTGTTCTCTGTCGTGGTACAAATGTGGAGCGTTGCGGCATCAAGCGCATCCCCGCGGACACCGGCGGAGATTGAGTTTGTCGCCGTGCAGGGCGTCATAGCCACGGTCACCAATGCGTTAGCGACGCGAGCGACGAGCGGGGTGCCAACTCGCGACGTCATGCCACTGGTGAATCCGCTGTTTACCGCGATGCTGTTTGCTATTCGTGCTTGGCGCGCTGGTGAACAATCAGCAAAGACGGTGCAACCGAGTTACGAGCTCGGCCAGTGCGTGCTCCCGCTCATTCCTCTCATCTGTTACGGTGCTGCGTCGAGTGATGGAATGCACAACGGAAACGGCAAAACGACGTCAAGCGTGGCTTTAATGTTGCTCCAAGACATCGCGCACGACTTGCTGCCGACGTCGGCGTTGTTACAAGTGCTGAGCGCGCACAAAATCTTGCCTCCGCTTCGACCGGCGACGGGCGACGACGCCACGGATTCACCCACCATTGCCGCGCTCAATACGTGCTTGAGTCTGTCGCAAAGCGAACAAGGTGCGCAAATATTACTCGCATCGGACACTATTCGGCAACTTGCCATTTTATGCGTCGAGTTGGCAAAATCAAAGACGCCAAACGCGACGTCCCACGACATGTATTGCGCCGCTTTACACGTCGCCGCCATGCTTGCCGCATCTCCGCTGGCGTCTCACGTCGAAGTGAGCGGTGATTTGATTCGCTTTTACACCGCTCTCGAGACTCGTATGCTCGCTGCGCTTGCGCCGCACGAGATTACGACGGCAACGCTTCGCGAAGCTGAAGTCACGGCGTTATTTTTTCAGTCTCTCGCCGCCGCGTTTGGTGGCTCGTGGCAAGTTACGTCACCCGAAGGCCAACTTCGGTGTCGAAAAGCGTGCGTGACGTTTTTACGTTGGTTTGCGGCTCCGCAAGTCGTGTCGGGCGTGCCGTGTCCGCGTAAATCAGTCGTGGACATTCGACTCGCGTCGGCGCCGGCGAAGACAAACGCCCATCAAGCGTGGTTCCAAGCCACCGCGCGAGGAGATTCCGTGCGCGACGTGTCATCACCACTCATTGGCACCGCCCCGACTGGTAGTCCGATCGCTGATGCGTCATCCCGCCGCACGGGCAACGCCCACAGCGAAGCCGTCGCCATCGCATTATACGCCGTGGCGCGTCGATGCGCCGAATTCCTCGCCGCATTTCCTCGCGCCGTCCGCGACGCCGCCCTCGGCTTCGACGTCACCGCAAGCATACGCGATCAATGCGACGCCATATTATGCGACGACTTACACGTCACTCCCTCGCATTCACCCGCAAACGACGAAGAACACCGTCTCATCGCCGCTCTCGAAGGCTTGAAGCGCGCCTCGAGCGTCGTCGAAACGCTCGAAGCGCGCGCCTCCTAGCGCGCTGTATGTAATACACCTCGCACATCACGCACGCACTCCACCCCTTCCATCGCCGCAGAATTCCACGAACGCGTCGTCATCGTCATCGTCGTCGCGCGCGCGCGACCGCACGAACGCACGCGACCGCACGCGACCGCACGCGACCGACCGCGAAAAAGACCACCGCCGGCGGTGGATAAGATCGCGAGATATTTTTTACATACTCTACACACGAACCATCTATATATGCAAGTACACGCACCACCATCGCGCGTGACGTCACGCGTCCGACGACCGTCACGTCATAGTGTGACCATCGATACACGTATGTGTGTCATGTACAGTCGCTCGCCC
>Ga0181558_10003843_pt1 | contig 13572 bp, 10 predicted proteins | sample 011ome_22_FD_133754 | JGI IMG/M metagenome (GOLD analysis project Ga0181558, IMG submission 133754) | Coastal salt marsh microbial communities from the Groves Creek Marsh, Skidaway Island, Georgia - 011507BT metaG (megahit assembly) | ecosystem: Environmental > Aquatic > Marine > Intertidal... | reverse complement strand
TGAATAGGCGCTTCAGTCGGTACCTCCTGCGGTGCCGTCACTTCTACCCACAGGGATTTCTTGTCGACGCGAGAAACCTTGCAAACCCAGTCGACCCCCTCACCGTTAAACAGGGTGACAAGGTCGCCCTCGGAGGCGCGCAGCACCTTACCCAAATGGTGAGCGGCGACAGGGTCCAGCTCGATATGGGAGCCGTTATCAAGCGGCTGAGGGGTGTAAAGCCTTATCTCGCGCATTAGAGCCGTCCGAGCCTGTTAGTCCGCAGTTGCGGGCAATGGTACACACAGGCGCTGACTGATTCATCGTATAGAAGTGTATCGGGGGCGCCCCACTCTCAATGAGGGTCGCGCACAGCTGGGATACCACCTCAATACCAAAACGGTATGCGCCATCAGGGTCGTTACTAAAGTCTCCCATGCGACGTTCAATCCATCGGGGAATCTCGGCACCACAGGCGGCTGAAAAGCGTTGTACGTTGGCAAAGTTGGTTATCGGCATAATGCCCGGGTGGATAGGCTGGGTAATTCCCGCCGCCAGACAGCGATCAACAAAATAGAAGTAGGATTCGACGTTGTAAAAATATTGAGTCACCGCCCTGTTGGCGCCTGCGTCCAGTTTTTCTTTTAGAAAGAGAATGTCACGATCATAACCGGGTGCCTCTGGATGAATTTCGGGGTAGGCGGCCACAGCTATTTCAAAGTGATCACCGGTGAGACCTCGAATAAAAGACACCAGTTCGCTGGCGTGGCGTAAGTCGTGCCCAGTGTTAATGCCTTCGGGCAAATCTCCCCGCAGGGCAACTAGCTTATTGATCCCATTTGTCTGGTAACGAGTTATCAACTGCTCTATGAGAGCGCCGTCGTCCGTGCCAAAGCTCAGGTGAGGCGCGACATCATAGCCCTGCTCCGACAGGGCCAGAACCGTATCGACAGTTGTATCTCGTGTTGAACCCCCCGCACCGTAGGTTACCGAGCAGTAAGAGGCATTGAGCTCAATAAGAGCTGGTAACGTCTCTTCCAGCAGTTTGAGACGGCCTGCGAGGGTTTTTGGGGGAAAAAACTCGAGGCTGCAATTGCCATCCTTGGCCATCAGAGTTTCCTACTTAATATTTGTAGCTATCAGTTTTGAAAGGCCCATCCACCGAAACCCCGATGTACTTCGCCTGATCTTCAGTGAGGCGGGTGATGACGCCCCCGAAACCCTTCACCATCAGCGCAGCGACTTGCTCATCCAGATGTTTGGGCAGTACCTCCACGGTGATATTGGCGGCTTTTTCTTCCGCAGGCAGGTCAGCAAAGCGCTTGGCGTAAAGGTGAATTTGCGCGAGCACCTGGTTAGCGAAAGATCCGTCCATGATGCGCGAGGGATGACCGGTTGCATTGCCCAGATTTACGAGGCGGCCCTCGGACAGCAGTAGCAGATGATCATTGCTGGCGCGATCGCGATAGATTTTGTGCACCTGCGGCTTGACCTCCTCCCACTCCCAGTGCTGCCGCATATATGCAGTATCGATTTCATTGTCGAAGTGGCCGATGTTGCACACGACCGCGCTACACTTGAGGGCTTTGAGCATGGCGGCATTACACACGTTGAAGTTGCCCGTCGACGTGACGAGCAGGTCGGTAGTCGCCAGTAAGTCGGTGTTAATGCAACCTTCCGAGCCATCGTTGACACCATCCTTGAAGGTAGAGACAACTTCAAAGCCGTCCATGCAGGCCTGCATGGCGCAAATAGGATCGACTTCAGTAATGCGCACGATCATGCCTTCCTGACGCAGCGAAAGTGCCGAACCCTTGCCCACATCTCCGTAACCGATAACCAGCGCGCGCTTACCTGCGAGAAGGTGGTCGAGGCCGCGCTTGATAGCATCGTTGAGACTATGGCGACAGCCGTACTTGTTATCGTTCTTTGATTTCGTCACCGAATCGTTGACATTGATTGCCGGGACTTTTAATTCGCCGTTTGCAATCATTTCGTAAAGTCGATGAACGCCGGTGGTTGTCTCCTCGGTAATGCCATGGATGCACTCGAGCATCTCTGGGTACTTTTCGTGAAGCATGCCGGTCAAATCACCCCCGTCATCGAGGATCATATTGGCGTCCCAAGGTTTGCCATCCTTGAGGATGGTCTGCTCGATGCACCACTCGTACTCTTCTTCGGTTTCCCCTTTCCAGGCAAATACGGGGACACCCGACGCAGCGACCGCCGCCGCCGCGTGGTCTTGTGTGGAGAAGATGTTGCACGACGACCAGCGCACTTCGGCACCGAGAGCCACCAGCGTTTCGATGAGCACGCCGGTTTGGATAGTCATATGAATGCAGCCGAGAATTTTGGCGCCAGCCAGAGGCTGCTCTTCCCGGTATTGTTCCCGCAGCGCGATGAGCGCGGGCATTTCGCTCTCCGCAATGTCCAGCTCCTTGCGGCCCCACCCAGCGAGGTTGATATCCGCGACCTTGTAGTCGGTGAAATTGTCGACGTTTACAGCAGTGTTCATAACAGTTTCCTTGGCCCGAAGGCGGTTGGCTCTTTAACGGAATGTGAAAAGGGTTTAGACCGCCTTACGCAGTTCCTCCGCGCGGTCGGTAAGCTCCCAAGGGAAGCCTTCGCCTGTGCGGCCAAAGTGGCCATAGCTGGCGGTGTTGCGGTAAATCGGTTTTTTCAGATCGAGCATGTCGATAATGCCTTTGGGGCGCAGATCAAAGTGATCCCGAACCAGTCGCACAATAACGGCCTCATCGACCTGGCTAGTACCGAAAGTATTGATGGAGATGGAGGTGGGTTCAGCAACCCCGATCGCATAGGAAACCTGAATTTCAACACGCTCGGCCAGGCCTGCGGCGACAATATTTTTGGCCACATAGCGAGCGGCGTAGGCGGCGGACCGATCGACTTTAGACGGGTCTTTGCCTGAGAACGCACCGCCGCCGTGACGGGCCATACCACCATAGGTGTCGACAATGATTTTGCGCCCAGTGAGTCCCGCATCGCCCACCGGTCCACCTATGATGAACTGGCCGGTTGGGTTGATATGAAACCGGGTGCCCTCGTGGAGCCACTCCTTGGGCAGTACTGCCTCGATGATGTGCTCTCGCACCTGGGCGTGAATTTCAGCCTGCGAGATACCCGGATCGTGCTGGGTTGAAAGCACCACGGCGTCGACGCGCTCGGGCCTGCCTTCTTCGTCATAACTCAGCGTCACCTGGCTTTTCGCGTCAGGCCTGAGCCAGGGCAACGCCCCCGCTTTTCGGAGCTCGGCCTGCTTCTCGACCAGCCGGTGGGCGTAATAGATGGGTGCCGGCATAAGGACGTCAGTCTCATTGGTGGCATAACCGAACATCAGGCCTTGATCACCGGCCCCCATTTCTTTGTTCTCGCCCTCATCGACACCCATAGCGATATCGTGAGACTGCTTTCCGATGGCGTTGATGACAGCACAGGAGGCGCCGTCAAAACCCACATCGGAGCTGTTATAACCGATATCCGTAACGACGCCGCGGACCACTTCCTCCAAGTCCACGTAAGTGTTGGTGGTGACCTCTCCTGCCACGACGACCATCCCGGTTTTGACAAGGGTTTCAACGGCGACACGCGCGTTTTTATCATCGGCAATGATGGCGTCCAGAATGGCGTCAGAAATCTGATCCGCCATCTTGTCAGGATGCCCCTCGGACACGGATTCCGACGTGAATAGTGAGTACTCGCTCATCTTATATTCCTTGCTATTTATTTGTTTGCTTTTGAAAAAGACGTACTTGGATTTGAAAACCATTGCGCTGAGCGAGGAACAGTTCGGCCCTGCTCTCAAGCCCGGCAGCTTGTGCCCAGTCGCTGAGCTGACCGGCTTCGAAGCCTAGCCAGAGATCGCCGCAATGCTCCCGAGCCCAGAGTTGGTCGTGGGCGCACAGCTCGCTGATGATGATGCGCCCACCTGGCACAAGTAACTGCCCGGCTGCGCGTAGCAGCGCCGCAGGATCCGGAGTGTGATGAAGCACCATATTGGCGATGACCACATCAAATTGGCGCTGGTCACCCAGCAGTCCCTCGGCCTCGCCAAATACCAAGACGACGTTCTCAAGCCGAAGGGTACGAGCCTTCGCGAGTGCCAGCATTTCCTCTGAGTTATCGAGGCCCGTCACAGACCCTGCCCGCTCTGCCAGTGCGGGCAGCAGACTGCCATCACCGGGCCCGATTTCAAGGACCGAGGCGTCAGCCAAGTTATCTGTGCGTTCAAGCAAATGAAGCGTGGCGTTGCTGTAGTCCTCCCAGGAAGCAATAAGCTCCTGTTGTTCACGCAGCCGCTCGCTGTTATCACGGAAGAAGGCCCGGGAGTGTTGTTCGCGCACCGCCTGGACTCGCAAAAGCCCGCGCTGCAACAGCGGTGAAAGCGCCGTGGCGTCAATTTGGCGAAGCACCTCGGCTAACAGCGATTCCTGAACGCCCTCGGGGACCTCGCGTCGGTAAAAGGTGACGGTCCCCTCTTTTTTGCGGGCGAGCAGGTTAGCTTGCACCAAAATCTTGAGGTGATGGCTCAGAGCACTTTGTTTTAACTGAAAGACTTCACAGAGCTCAGACACGTTCAGAGACTCATCCTTCAGGAGCCGCAATACCTGAAGGCGCAACTCGTCCCCCAAGGCCTTGAATAGGATGGGTAAAGCGGGGGCACCCGTGGCGGGCGCAATGCTGGCAAGGGGGATTGCTGGCGTCATGGCGCGCAGGCTAGCACCCTACTGGGCATTAATCAAAATATTTTGATGTATTAATGGTGGGCTTTTTTGGGTCACCCCTGTCTATACTCGCGGTTATCGCAAAAAAGGGGGGTCAAGGTGGACCAGCAGACGTTAAAAGAGCGGGTAGCGGCCGCAGCCATCGAGCGAGTAGCCAGCATTTACAGCGATCGGCTTGTCCTCGGCATTGGAACGGGCAGCACTGCGGAATGCTTCATTCGCGGTCTGGTCTCTCTCCGAGGTCGCATCGAGACTACCGTGGCCAGTTCGGAGCGCTCTGCCGCACTGCTCAGTGAGTTGGGAATTCCCGTGACCGATTTAAACAGCGTCGCTGAACTGGATGCCTACATCGACGGCGCCGATGAAGCCAATGCGCAGCTCGCGCTCATCAAGGGAGGTGGCGCTGCACATACCCGCGAAAAAATCGTCGCTGCCGTTGCCAAGCAATTTATTTGCATCGCCGATGAGAGCAAGTGGGTAGAAACCCTCGGCAGATTTCCGCTGCCCGTTGAGATTATTCCCATGGCCCGCAGTTATGTGTCCCGCGAGCTTGTTAAGCTGGGCGGTCAGCCGGTGTGGCGCGAGGGTGTGATTACCGATAACGGCAACGTCATTGTAGACGTTCACGGCTTGCGAATTGGCAATCCGCGCGAGCTCGAAACCGAGATCAATCAACTCACTGGAGTGGTCAGCAATGGCCTGTTCGCCTGTCGACCGGCCGATCTATTGCTCTTGGGAACCCCTGAAGGCGTGAGAGAACTTTTGCCCGCCGGCTAGCACGCTCAACCTGGGTTGGGGCGATGCCGGGGTTTTTATTGCGGATCAGATTAATGCAGATCAAAGACCTTACCTGGATTGAGAATTAGGTCCGGATCAAAGAGCCGTTTGATCGCTCTCATCAACGCAATTTCCTCGGCACTGCGTGAGTAGTGAAGAAACTCTTTTTTAAGCAAGCCAACACCGTGCTCGGCGGATATTGATCCCCCGGAGTCTTTGACTACCTGAAACAACTCGGCACTGACGATTTTGCAATGGCGTTGAAATTCATCCACCGCCATCGAATCGGGTTTGAGGATATTCAGGTGCAGGTTGCCATCACCAATGTGGCCATACCAAACAACCTCGAAGTGTGGGTAGCGTTGGCCGACGATCACCTCGATGCGTTCTATGAGTGAGGGCACCCCGCTGACGGAAGTTGAAATGTCGTTTTTATAGGGCGTCCACTCGGCAATGGTCTCTGAAATATCTTCCCGAAGCCGCCACAGCGCGCGGGCCTGGGCCATGTTTTGACTACATACCGCATCGACCACCGTTCCTGCGTCAATGGCGCTTTCAATAAGCTCCAAAAGGACAGCCTCTGCCTCAGGCCCTGAGTGCTCGTATTCGAGTAGGACGTAAAAAGGGCAAGCCGTAGTCAGTGGGCGTTCAACGCCGTGTCGGTTGATCACTTTTTCCAGGGCGAGGTCGGAGAAGAACTCAAACGCGAGTAGTGTGCTGTGCGCCTGAAGGCGTTCGAGCAGCGACATAATGGCGGGCATTGAAGGCATTCCCAGTACAGCGACGCCGGTATCTTGTGGCGGCGAACAGAGTTGCAGCGTGACCTCGACGATGACGCCAAGGATGCCCTCCGAACCGATCATCAGGTGTCGCAGATCTAAGCCCGTGTTGTTTTTCATGAGACCTTTATTAAGGTCTAGCAACTCCCCCGTCCCGGTCACAACCTTGAGTCCGCTCACCCAGTTTCGCGTCATACCATAACGAATCACCTGAATACCGCCGGCGTTGGTGGCAATGTTGCCGCCAATCTGGCTCGAGCCGCTGGAAGCAAAATCAACGGGATACATCAACCCCATTTGCTTAGCCGCCTCTTGGACGGCGGCTGTGACGGCGCCGGCTTGGCAGGTGATGCTTTTGCTTGCTGTGTCTGAGGCGAGGATGCGGTTCATGCGCTCCAGCGATAGCACCAGCTCGCCCTGGGCTGCCATGGCGCCGCCGCTCAGCCCGGTTCGCCCGCCGGAGGGGACAACGGGGACCTCAAAGCGCCTCGCCAGTGCGATAATCTGCTGCACCTCCGTAATCGACTCTGGAAAAAGGACGGCGACGGGGTCAGGTTCGCAAAACCGGGTCCAGTCTCGGCCAAAGTGGTGCTTGGACGCCTCGTCGGTCAGGCAGCGGCTATCGCCAAGGAGAGACGCAAGGGCGTTTAGTAAGCTCGCTATTTGCGCGTTTCCCATGGGTTACCCTGTTACCACGTCGAGCGCTAGCATAGCGTCAGCGGCTTTGGCATGACTAGCCTTAACCACCCTCCAGGGCGGCAGTTAATGTAATGGCGCCGGTAATGGGGCTGGAGATAAGTGACGCTGGGGATAATGAGTCTGTAAAGGAATTTTAGAACCCAAGACTGGTGTGCGGAGGATGTGATTAGTATGCAGGGGCTTTATTTAGGCCGGCGCTCGGTGTGATGATAGGGGTGTCGTCGGGGCGGATATGCTCGGGCATCGAATGCAGATGCGGTTGGAGGGTAAACATGATGCTGGGCAGAGCGATCGTGTGGCTGGTGCTAGGGGGTGCGTTGTTCTCCGGCATGACTGCTGCACAGGATTTTCAGGGGTTGCGCGACGCAATGACGTCAGCGGAGTTGGAAGCTGCGGGGCTGGATAATTTGTCCCCCGAGCAGCAGCAGTTTTTGGATGGATGGTTGCGCGAGCGATTTATGGCGCCTTCGGCGACTGATGCGGGAGGCCAAACAGGCACCAACGACCCTGCGTCCGGAAACACAAATCCTGGGGGCGGCTCGATTGCTACAGGCAACAGTGAGGCGGCGGACAACTTGGCCATGGAGGCGGAGATCGAGCGCCGCGTGGCCATCGAGGTAGAGGCGGCCATCAGTAAGGCGAAGGACGAGGAGGCCGCCGAAGAGGCAGCGCGGGAGGCCTCCAAGGACGAGCCGTTCGAGGCGGATATTGTCGGTCCCTTCTCGGGGTGGAGCGGAAAAACGGTATTTACCCTGAGTAATGGTCAGGTGTGGCGGCAGCGCAGCGGCAGCAATTACCGTCACACGGCTAATGGACAAACGGTGGAAGTGAAGAAAAACTTTATGGGCTTATGGACGATGACAGTGAAATCCTCCGGCCGCACGATAGGGGTCTACCGGATCGACTGAGGGGTGACCCCCGCCCGCTAAGGGTAACTTGTTGGCAAAAAATGTGTGTTTCTTGGGAAAGTTCCCCCCTCAGAAAGTAAATATTTCACAAATGTGACATTTCTCCCTCTCCTTTCCCTTGGCCAACAGAGTATTCTTGAGAGTCATCCGGGTCTTTGGGCTCCGGCTGGAGCGCTCAACCAAAACAAACAAAGAGGTTTCTAATGAACGCACTCAATAAGCGACAGCTAAGCTTGGCCGTATCAGCGGCTCTGGCAACCACGCTGACAAGTGGCTTGGCCTTTGGTCAAGACGACGACGAGACAGTCGAAGAAGTGATCGTAACCGGTACGCGTATTGCGACCACTGACGGCTTCGGTGCTACGAGCCCCGTTACCGTTGTAACAGCTGAAAACATCAAAAACTTGGGCTTCGTTAACATCGAGCAAGTTTTAAACAGCCTGCCATCGATCGAGACCAGCCAGAACAACAACATTTCAAACGGTTCATCGGGTACAGCAACGGTTGATTTGCGCGGTATTGGAACCAACCGTACCCTGGTCCTGGTTAATGGCCGTCGTATGACGGCGGGTGCTGCGGAAGAGCAGGCACCTGACATTTCACAAATCCCAACCATCGCATTGGAGCGCGTTGACGTGCTCACCGGTGGCGCATCGGCTACTTACGGTGCCGACGCGGTGGCGGGTGTTGTTAACTTTGTCACCCGACGCATGGACGGCGTTGAAGTTCGCGTGGGCTGGAGTGGCTACCGTCACGACAACAGTAACGGCTACATTCAAGGCCTCTTGGATGAGCGTAACTTCGACTATCCCTCCGGCACTGAAGGCCCAGACGGCGAGAACGACCAAATCGATATTGCCATGGGTATGGACTTTGCCGATGGCAAAGGTAACGCCACGGTATACGCCAGCTGGCGAGAGCAGGAAGAGCTGCGTCAAGAAGCACGCGATTATTCAGCCGGTGCCCTCACGGGTTCAGGACTGGGTGTAGGCGGTTCTGCCAACGCGATTATTCCTAACTTCGATATCTACCCTTATGTAGATGGCGCTCTTGATTACGATGCCGGCAACTTCTTCGGTAACGTCAATTCCGGCGGCGGACTGACGCCATGGGATGGCACCAACCGCTATAACTACGCCCCAATCAACCACTTCCTGCGGCCTTTGACCCAGTGGAACGCTGGTGCGTTTGTTGATTACAAGATCAACGACCACTTCACGCCATACATGGAGATGATGGTTTCTAGTGCTCAGACTCGAGCTCAAATCGCAGAATCAGGTACGTTCTTCGTTGAAGCTTACATTTTGGGCTTGGAAGACTTGCCGCCTGCTTTTGCCGCCGACCTGGCCAACGAAATACCAGGCTACGACACCTTTGGTATCTATGTTGGTAAACGTAACGTTGAGGGTGGCCCGCGTTCAAACAACTTCTCAAACGATGGTCTCAGGATAGTCGTGGGCACGAAGGGTGAGATTAATGACCAATGGTCATACGATGTCAGCTACCTCCACGCTCAGTCGCGTCAGAACTCGACGTACATCAATGACTTCTTTGCGCCCAACATCACCGCGGTCTTGAATCAGGATGCGTGTGACGGCGGCTGTCCTGGCTACTCAGTCTTCACCCCTAACGGCGTGACACCTGAGCAAGCAAACAGCCTCACTGGTACTGGCATGCTGAGCAGCCAAAGCATTACCGAAGTTATTAACGGCTACGTCACGGGTGATCTGTTCTCGATTGGTGGTGCTGACCCCATCAAGATCGTCGTGGGTTATGAATGGCGCAGCGAAGACTTCGACCGCACCTCGGACACGGTCTTTGCCGAAGGCCAGTTGCTGGGTCAGGGTGGTCCTACCCCATCACTGGGCGGCAAGTTCAACGTGTCGGAATTCTTCGGCGAAGCCAATATTCCGCTGACGGATCGCTTGGTTGCCGACTTGGCATACCGTTATTCTGACTACAGCACCGTTGGGGGGCAGAGCACCTACCGACTCGGTCTGGATTGGCAGCCCATTGACTTGGTTCGTCTTCGTGCCGGTTTCAACCGCGCTGTTCGGGCTCCCAACGTAGCAGAGCTGTTTTCAGTCAACAACCTGGGTCTTTGGGCGGGTACTGACCCCTGCTCGGGGGCCAATCCAGAGTACACGGCTGCCCAGTGTGCGCTGACCGGTGTTACTGCTGCGCAATACGGTAGTGTCGTGCAGAGTCCGGCGGATCAGTACAACCAGGTCACTGGTGGTAACGTAAACCTTGACGTGGAAGAAGCCGATACCATTACCGTGGGTGTGGTGTTCACCCCCACCGACAATCTCACCCTGTCTTTGGACTATTGGAATATCGAGATTGAGGACACGATCGCAACAGTGGGTTCAGAGAACATTGTTCGACAGTGTGCGACCAACGGCGTCTTGTGTGACTCAATCACTCGGGGCCCCACTGGCAACCTGTGGCAGGGTGAAATCCCTCGCGTCTTCAATGGCCTGCAAAATATCGGTACCGGCATAACTTCTGGTGTCGACGTTGCAGCAGCTTGGTCGATGGACGCGCTGGGCGGCACGTTTGGTGTGAATCTGGCGGGTACGTACCTCACAGAGTGGGAGATTGAAATCCTACCCGGTGAGGCCTATGACTGCGTGGGTTTGATCAGCAGCCGCTGCTATCCGAAGCCTGAGTGGCGTCATACGGTGACAGCTAGCTACGATAGCAACAGCTTCTGGGCGGTCACTGCCCGCTGGCGTTACTTCGACGGCGTTGATTACGATGGTTCGCTGACTAGCACGCGTTCAGAGGGTGCCGACGCGATTGTTCAGGACAACGTTTCTGGCTCTGAAAGCTACCTCGATTTGAATGCGACGGTACGCTTCCTCGGCGACTCCGAGCTGCTCGTTGGTATTAACAACGTGTTAGACGAGGAGCCACCACTGGTCGGTGGTAGTTTGTCCAGCAACGCCAACGCTATCGCTGGTTTCTACGACACCTTGGGTCAGTACCTGTTCGCTCAGGTTACCTTCCGCTTCTAAGGAAACGGTTGCACCTGGCAGCAGATGCTGCATAAATCAAAGCGGGCTTTATGCCCGCTTTTTTTTGCCTTGCTAAACTGAATTATGGAAAACGTTAATCAACAGCTGACTCACTGGCAGCAGCAAGTGGCTGCAGATCCTCACAATGCAACCGCCTGGTTTAATCTGGGCTGGTGGTCAAATAAGGCGGGTCTCTTCACCCAGGCGGTGAAAGCCTATGAACAGTCGCTTGCTTGTGGCGTTAGCGACCCCCAGGAGGCGATCAGCAACCTCGCTTCTGTGTACTCAGAACGGCTGGCCAATCCGGCTGCTGCGGCGCAATGGCTTGATCGAGCACTTGATACTTACCCGAACTACTATCCGGCGGTGTTCAATCGTGCTCATCTTGCCGAGCAAACCGGTGATCGCGAGTTGGCCTGTCAGCTCTTTGCGCGTGCTGCAACATTATCCCCAGACGATCCTTATGCACTGGCCCGCCTCGTGGAGGCAGACCCGACGCTGACACTGGACTCGGCGGCCGGACGAAAATTGGAGGAGCTCGCAGGTAACAATCCCGATGTGCTCATGGCTCTCTATCGCTTACGGGAGCGGGCGGGGGATCATGCTAGTGCTTGGGGTTCACTTGTTCAGGCGAACGAGGCTGACAAGGTCAAACAGCCTGCATGGCCTGGGGCTCAATGGCGCAGTCTGGTCTTAGACCAGCTCCAGAGCAATCTTCCCTCAGCGGTCATTGGTTCGCCCGATAAAGATGCGCCTGTCTTTATTCTCGGGATGTTCCGAACCGGGTCGACACTGCTTGAACAGATTCTTGCTGCTCATCCGAGATTCAATCCTTTGGGGGAGTCTGAGTTTTGGCCACGGGAAATACATGCCTTGGGTGGTGGCATGATTAAACCGGGAAGACGGCCTGACGCCAGTGAGCAGACGGAGATCAAATCGCGATGGAGAGAACATCTGAGTGACCGTCGCGCCTCGGAGAATGTGAGGGTAACTGATAAGCGCCCGGATAATTTATTTCATATCGCTACCATCCTTGATGTACTCCCGGAAGCCAAGATTGTTGTCACCGAGCGTGATTGGCGAGATACCCTTGTCTCTGTTTATGGCACCCGTCTGCACCCCCAACACGGCTATGCAACTGAGCCGATGGCGATTGCTCATCACATCGCCCTTTGCCAGCAAGTAGCTGATTTTTGGGTGGAGGCACTGCCCGACAAGATACGAAAGGTCAGTTACGAGGCGTTGGTCGAAGATCCCGAGTCGACGCTGAGGGCGCTCTTTACTTGGTTAGATGAGGATTGGGATCCCGCGTGTCTGGATTTTCACACGCTAAATAATTCGGTTCGCACGGCGAGTGTGTGGCAGGTGCGCGAGCCGTTAAATAAAAATCGACGGGAGCGATGGCGCACCCACGAGAAACCACTTCGAACCTTGTTTGGCGATCAGCTAGACAGCCCTGTGCCGCCCAATTCCCTGGATTGATGAGTACCGGGAGTCGCTTTTCAAACGCTACAGGGCGCCGGACAGATAGGCTTCTTGAATCGCCCCTAGGCTGTGGGGGCGCAACCTAGACGCGTTACCTGCAGTGCCAAAGGATTCATAGCGCGCAATACAGATATCGCGCATGGCCACCAGACTCTCTTTCAAGTACTTGCGTGGATCGAATTCGCTCGGGTTCTGGGCGAGAAATCGTCTGATTGAGCCCGTGGATGCTAGGCGCAAATCGGTGTCGATATTTACTTTCCTCACGCCGTGTTTGATTCCTTCAACGACCTGCTCGACAGGTACGCCATAGGTTTCGGGTATTTCACCACCAAACTCATTGATAATGGCGAGCCAGTCCTGAGGCACCGCTGAGGAGCCGTGCATGACTAGGTGCGTGGTCGGAATACGGCTGTGGATTTCCTTTATGCGGTCGATTGCCAGGATGTCGCCCGTCGGCGGCCGGGTAAATTTATAGGCGCCGTGACTGGTGCCGCAGGCAATGGCGAGGGCATCGACTCCGGTATCAGCGACGAACTGCGCGGCCTCTTCTGGGTCCGTCAGCATCTGTTCATGGGTCAGCTTGCCGGCCGCGCCAATACCATCTTCTTCACCAGCTTCGCCTGTTTCCAGCGAACCCAAACATCCTATTTCACCTTCGACCGACACGCCGCAGGCGTGAGCCATCTCGACAACCTGCCGGGTGACGCGCGCGTTGTAGTGGTAATCCATGGGGGTTTTGCCGTCCTCTCCCAGCGAGCCGTCCATCATGACGGAGCTGAAACCTAACTGGATCGAACGCTGGCATACGGCGGCGGAGGTGCCGTGGTCTTGATGGACGCAAACGGGAATGTGCGGAAACTCGGCCATCGCCGCGTCCATCATGGCTTTTAGAAAAGGTGCGCCGGCGTATTTTCGGGCCCCCGCACTGGCCTGCATAATCACCGGTGAATCCGTGGCGTCAGCGGCTTCCATGATCGCGCGAGTCTGCTCCAAATTGTTTACGTTAAAAGCGGGGACGCCGTATTGATACTCTGCAGCGTGGTCGAGTAACTGTCTCAAACTGATCAAAGCCATGATTTTCTCCTGTAGATCAGAACGCTTGCCTATATTTAGCCACGGGATGCCAGCATAGCAACTGCGGGCAAAGTTTTACCCTCGACGTATTCCAAAAAAGCGCCGC
>Ga0181558_10003842_pt1 | contig 13581 bp, 8 predicted proteins | sample 011ome_22_FD_133754 | JGI IMG/M metagenome (GOLD analysis project Ga0181558, IMG submission 133754) | Coastal salt marsh microbial communities from the Groves Creek Marsh, Skidaway Island, Georgia - 011507BT metaG (megahit assembly) | ecosystem: Environmental > Aquatic > Marine > Intertidal zone... | reverse complement strand
GGTGATGCCGGTGAGCGCCAAAGCCGCGCTCGCGGCGAAGCGAAACGGAGACGTCGACGCGCTTAACGAAACCGGCTTCGTGGAGCTGGAGGACCACGTCCTGTCGTTTCTTGGAGGAGGAGGCGGCGGTAGCCGCGGAGGCGAGGGCATGCGCCTGAAGCTGAACACGCCCCTGCAGGTTTCCGACTTGCTGTTCGCGGCGGCGGAGGAGATTTTGGCGTCGGAGCGAAAAGCCGCCGAATCGGAGGTAAGCGCGGCGACCGGGGTGGGCGACGCGATGGAGGCGTACGCGGACGCGATGAGCGAGGACTTCGGCGCGCAGCTGGATGCCGTGCGGCAGTGCGTGCTGCGCTCGGTCGCGCGCTGCGACGACGTGCTGGACAGCACGCTGCGCCTGACCAACGCCGCGGAGCTCTTCACCGCGTACGTGCTCGGAAACGGCGGCGGCGACCGTCTCCGGCGCACGTACGAAACCGCCGTGCTCGGCGACGCGCGGGCGGAGCTGCGCGCGGCGCTCGCCGAGCACACCGGCTGGCTCAAGCGGAACAACCAGAACCAGCTCGCGGCGTACGAAAGCGCCGTGCGCGCGCGGGGTTTCGACCCGGCGGAGACTGACCTCGGGCTCGCGGCGGTCATCGCCGCGGAGGGGGACGAGACGAAGGACCTTTCGGTTCCGGGAACGAGTTCAGACGCGGCGTCCGCGGACGCGTCGAACCCGGGTGACGAACCCGGGAAACGAACGGAAACCGCGGCGGATTTGGGAGACGTCGTCGAACGCGACGCCTCCAACGCGACGCCTCTCGGACGCGCCTCGGACCTCACGCGGCGCCGGTACTCCGCGGAAGACGAAACCTCCGCGGCGGCGATCGCGTCGGGGTTCGACCACGCCGCGGCGGCGTCGCTTCTCGAGGAGGAGGTGAAGTCGGCGGTGTACGCGACGGTGGGCGCCGCTGGTGGATCCTTCTTCGTCGCGGTGTTCCTGTCCGGCTTCCTGGACTCGCTGGCGGAGGACGTGCTGGCGGTCTCGCTCACCGCGGCCGTGGCGTACGTCTCCGTGCTGAGCCTGCCCCTGAAGCGCGCGGAGACCAAGGCCAAGGTGCGCGCCGCCGCCGAAAACCTCCTGGCGGAGACGGAGAAGGCGATGCGCGCCGAGTTTGAGCGCAAGACGCTCGCCGCCACCAGGCAGGTGCTCGCGACCACCGCGCCCTGGAGCCGCGCCGCGGTGGAGGCAGAGAACGAAATCGCCGCGAACCAGGCGAGGCGGGACGCGCTGCAGGAGGCGCTGGACGCGCTGCGCAGAGACGTGCAGAGCTTGTGACCGAGCGCGCGCGACGACGCGTTTTTTTTTTTTAGTGAAACGTCTGGTAACTTTTACGTTATGAGCACACAACGCTGGATGATGTCTCGTTCGGTTATATTAAACACGTTTTCTCGGCCCGGCCGAGGTCGCGGCGTGTCCTCCTCTCGGACGGGACGAACGCATCAGCTCGGCACGCGCGCGTGTCACCGTCTCTTCGGTCCAATCAGCGAGCGGCGGTGACTGGGTCGGTCGAGCCCGTGGCTTCCTGCCACGTGGACGGAGTCGTTGCTTTTTCGCGGGGCGTTGTTACGCGGGCGTTTCGGCCGCGGGAGAGGTGGCGCGCGCGTCCGCGGACACTCGCCGAAGCGCGCCACGCACACCACGCGCGCCGTCTCTCCGACACCGACCGACCCCGCCCTTCGATCAGCATCGCCCGAACCCCCCGAGGGTCCCGACCGCCGCGTATGCTCGCTCGCGCGTCGCGCCGCGTCCCGAAGCAGGGTCTCCGCTGGTTCTCTTACGAGGCGCCCGCGGGGCGCCGAGGCGCCCCGCGTCGCGTCTCGGCGCGCGCCGCAACCGACGGCGGCGCGCTCGGCCGCGCGCCGCTCGCGGACGACGGCATCTCCGCCTTCGCGCGCGACTTCATGCGCCACGCGCGTCGCGGGATCGGCGCCGCCGAGGAGGACCGTCCCGGCGCCTCCACGCGCGCGCCGCGTATCGTCGAGCTGCCGACGCACGGCTCGCTCGACCCGTGGTCGCTGGACCCCCAGCGCGCCGCGCACGAGCAGGGCGTGCACGCCGTTGGCACGCACACCTTCGCGGCCGCGAACGCGTCTTCCGGCCCCGACGGCGTGTCTCCGCCCGGGCCCGCGTCCTCCTCGTCTTTCCCCCCACCCACTTCGCCGCGAGACGACCCGACCGAGCCCGCGGGCGGGGAGAAGCGCCTGTACCACTTCCAGGTGAAGGGCGCTGAGGCGAAGAAGTCGATCGACCGCTCCATGATCAAGTGCATGTGCCACGAGGTGGCGGCCGCGGCTTCCGAGCGCGCGCGCGCCATCTTCGGCAAGCCCCGCGTGGCTGAGCGCTCCGATCCGACCCCCCGCGAGTCCTCCGCGGCGCGCTCGCACTTCCTCGAGGACGACTTCTGCGTGTTTTCGCACACGGTGATGCGCGACATCCTGGACGCCAAGCACGCCAAGCACACGTTCTGGGGCAGCACGCACTGGTGCGGCAGCGACGAGTCCGTGAGCAAGGCAGTGGCGCAGATGACCCTCGCGGACGTCGGCGCGCTGCTGGTGATGGACCGCGTGTCGCTGGACCGGGACAAGAACGACGTCATCGACGAGGACGAGCTGCGCGCCGCGCCCGAGAGCGGTGCCATCAAGGGCATCGTCTCCGAGCGCGATTACCTGCGCGCGGTGGCGCAGGGGCGGGTGACGCCCTCAACGACGGTGAAGGAGATCATGGTGGACTTCGAGCGGAACCCCGACCGGCTGGTGAGCGTCACCCCCGAGTGCTCCGTGCTGGCGGCGATGGAGATCATGACCGAGCACCGCATCCGGCACATCCCGTGCATCTCGCCGGCGTCCGCCGACGGCGAGCGGGGCGCCAAGATGGAGGGCATGGTCACCATCGGCGACGTCGTCAAGGCGCTCATCTCCGAGGAACGCGAGGAGGTGGCGCTCTGCCACGACTACATACACGGCGCGTACTCGTGAGTCGCGCGTGGAGAAGGATTTCGTGGTCACCACATCGTGACTGGTGCGTGGTGCGCGGCGCGGCGGAGTCTCGCGTTCGGCGACGAGCGCGGAGACGACGCCGCGACGCGACGCGTTTTTTTTGTTCTGAAACGCGACGCGACGCGTCGACCGCCGTTCACCGGCGGTTGACCGGCGCGCCGTAAACGCCGCCGTTCAAGTCGTCTCGAACGTCTCGAGAGAAACGTGTGTATGTCTTTGTATGTCCCGTATGATAGTGTGCGCGTGTGATACGTAAAAAGAAGTAAAGACCGCGCGTCTCGACGCTTCTCCTTTGTTCGCGCGTCCGTCTCTCCGCGCCTCTCTCGCCTCACGACTTGACGAGCATGACGACGGTGTGGCAGGCGATGGACCTGTTCTCGCCGAGCGAGTCCACCTTCTCGTGCGTCTTGGCCTTGACGTTGACCGCGCCCTCATCGCAGCCCAGCATCTTGCACAGGTTGGCCTTGATGGCGGGCTTGTGCGGCGAGATCTTCGGCCTCTGCGCGATGATGGTGCAGTCGATGTTGCCGATCTCGTACCCTTCCTCGCGCATCAGCCGGCACGCCTCGGCGACGAACACGTCCGAGGTGCACCCCTTCCACTTCGGGTCGTTGTCCGGGAACAGCTGGCCGATGTCGGGGAGCCCGAGCGCGCCGGTGATGGCGTCCACCACGCAGTGCAGCAGCACGTCCCCGTCCGAGTGCGCCACGCACCCGCGGTCGTGCGCAATCTCGACGCCGCCCAGGATGAGCTTCAGCTCGGGCATCTCGCTGAGAAGCTCCAGGCGGTGCAGGTCGAAGCCGTGCCCGACGCGGAAGGGGAGCTGCATGCTCTTGCTCGCGGCGCGCGCGCGGACGGCGCCGCGCGCCGCGGGGGAGCGGCGGGCGCCGCCGGGCGCGACGCGCGACGCGGGGCGCGCCGCCGAGGCGGACATCGCGAAGGCAGACATGGTAAACCGGGACGGCTTCTCGAGCGAGCGCTCTGGCTCGTCGCGCGATCGGGCGGCGCGTCCGGGGCGGGCGCGGGCGCGGAAACCTCTGGGGAAGAGGCGGGCGGAGGGAGACGGGAGGGTCTCCGACGGCGACGTGCGAGGTGCGCGTGCGTGTGGGGCGGGCGGGACAGGCCGCCGCGTCGCGGGACGCGAGGGACAATCGGAGGCGCGCCCGCGCGGTCGCACCCAACTCGCCAACTGTTCGGAGATCTCGGGCCAGCGAAGCAAATCCCATCCGAACCACCGAAATCTCTGCAGTCGAGAGCAAGTCTCTGTCACGCAAGCGAAAAAAGTCTGTCACGCTGACCTGGCGGTCTTTCGATTCCGCCGCGGGTGGGCATTTAGTCACGCCGTTGCCGAAACCCGAAAAACACCGAAGCACCTTTGTTCGCGCTTCGCGTTGAGAATTTCTGACACGCCCGTCCCTCCTCGCACACCTCCGAGCGCGTCCCCACGCCCTCCCTCACGTTCGAGTTCTCCCCGAGACTCACCCGCGCGTCTCTCAGACCCGGCGCCCACGCCCTCGAACGCCTCGCGCTTCTTCCACCCCGCACACGCGCGCCGTCCTCGGACGCACGACACAAGATGGCTGCTCGCTCTCTCGTCGCGACGCCCGTCGCGCTCCGCGCCCCCGCGGTGAACCGCGCGCGCGGCCGCGCCTCCCTGCGGTGCAGCGCCGCGGCCAAGGGGATCGCCGGCGACGGCCGCGTGAAGCTCTGCCTCTCCAAGGAGGAATTCGACGCCGCCAACGCCGAGGCTGGCGACAACCTGGTGCGTGATCTCCCGTGCCGCGTGTGACACACTCGCCGAAGTCGCGCGAGCGCGCGCCAGGCTGGATAAGCACAGTCAGCGCGCGTGGATATTTCGCGGTTTGCGGTTTTTCGCGACTGCCGCGCCTATCGATCGAACGCGATCGCAACGCGTGCGCTTTTCCCCGTTTTCGCTTCTCGAAACTGACGCGCGACATCCCGCCGAAACGACCGCCGCCTTCTCCAGGTTGCGGTTCAGATCTCGACGAAGACGTGCGGCCCGTGCAAGGTGGTGTACCCGCACTTCGCCGCGCTCTCCGAGGAGCTCACGGACGTGACGTTCTGCAAGATCATGGGCGACCACGACGCGGACACGCGCGCGCTGATGAAGGAGTGGGGCGTGCGAGTGGTGCCGCTGTTCATGCTCTTCCGCAACGGCGAGAAGGTCACGGAGTGGTCCGGCGCGAAGCCCGACGTGTTGCGGGAGAACGTGCTGGAGGGGTGCACGGACGCGGAGAAGGCATCCATCGTCTCCGCATAGAGTGAAGTGGTTGTTGTGTGTGTGTCAGTTGTTGCGCGCCGAGAGACGAATTCATCTCATTCACTCATTCACTCATTCACTCATTCACTCATTCACTCAATCGATCGTTTCGCGCCGCCACCGGCGGGCGACGCGAAACCGGAAAGACGCTCTTCCCTGGTCACATGCGCGTGGGCACGTTTTCGCTTCTCATGTGCGCCTTGACCTCCGAGATGGCCACCTCGCCGCGGTGGAAGATGCCCGCGGCGAGCGCGGCGGAGCAGTTGGTCGCCTCGAACACGTCGGAGAAGTGCTTCGGGCACCCCGCGCCCGAGGAGGCGATCACCGGGATGGACACCGCGTCCGACACCAAGCCGACGAGCTCGTGGTCGAACCCGTTCCCCTGGCCGTCCTCGTCGATGCAGTTCAGGAGGATCTCGCCCGCGCCCAGCGCCTCCATCGCGGTCGCCAGCTCGTACGCGCCGATGTCCCGCCCCTCGCGCCCGCCCTTCACCGTGCACTGCCACCAGCAAAACGCCTCGCCGTCCGGTCCGGGCCGCGACGTCTTCACGCACTTGTTTTTGGTCAAGGCGGGGTCCGCCACGTACACGCGCCGCGGGTCGACGGAGATGACCACCGCCTGCGCGCCGTACCGCGCCGAGATCTGCTCCACGGACGTGCTCCCGTCCTTCGCGCCGCCGCTCGCGTAGTACGCCTCCGCGACGTACACCGCGTCCGAGCCGATGGAGACTTTGTCGGCGCCGCTCGAGAAGTACGCCGAAGCGACTTCGAGCGCGGTGTACGCCTTCCCGTTGGAGTCGGTGAAGTCGCGGATGCCCCCGCCCACCGTCAGCGGCACGAAGACCGTCTCTGAGGATCGTCTGAGCACCTCCAGCATGGGCGCGTCCGTGAGGGGCAGATCCCTGTAGCCGGTGATGTTCAGGAACGCCACCTCGTCCGCGCCCTGCTCGTAGTACTTCCCGGCGAGCTCCACGGGCTTCCCGAGGTTGCGCACGTCCCCGCCCTCGTCCTTCTCGCGCACGTCGTAGCTGTCGCCCTTCGTGACCACCAGGTCGCCGTTGTCGTTCGAACGCACGTCCAGGCACGCGATCACGCGCCGAGCCAGGCCGACGTCCGTGCCGACCGCGCGCGACTCGGCGACGGCGTCCGCCGTCTCCTTCACGTCGCCCTCCAGGAAGTTCTTGAAGATGCCGACGCCGCGCGCGCCCGACTTCTCGGGGTGGAACTGGCACGCGCACACCTCGTCCTTCTGCACCGCCGCCACGAACTCGCCCCCGTAGTCGCACGTGGCGAGGATCCAGTCCTCGTTCGCCGGCTCGGGCGTCGCGCGGAATGAGTGCACGAAGTACAGCCGATCGCCCGGCGGCACGTCGGCGAGCAAACCGCTGTTCTTCTTCACGTCCAGCGTGTTCCAGCCGATGTGCGGCACGATCAGGTCGGGCGCGTCGAACTTGCGCACCGTCCCGGGGATGATCCCCAGGCCCTCCACGCCCCCCGACTCCTCGGAGCCGTCGAACAGCAGCTGCAGACCCAGGCACACGCCCATGAACGGCTTCCCCGAGGCGCAGTACTCCCGCAGGGGGTCGACGAGCCCGCGCTGTTTCAGGATGTCCATCGCGCTGCCGTACGCGCCGACGCCGGGGAAGATGAGCCTGTCCGCGGCCATGACCTCGTCCGCGGTGGTCACGTCCTTCACCGTGAACCCGAGCTTGATGATGGCGTTGCGCACGGAGCGCACGTTCCCCGCGCCGTAATCGAGGAGCGTCACCTCGCCTTTGGACGCGGCGACGGTGAGCGGGCGACGCGCGACCACGCGACGGGCGCCGCGGCGGGTGGGGCCCGCGAGGGCGTCGGCGCGCGGCGCGAGGAACGAGCTCGAGGCGGCGGCCATCGCCATCGTGCGCGGCGGGGACGAAGGGACCTGCCGGGACGCGCGTGGCGACGCGACGAATGGACGCCTCGATCAGACGCCGAAACCCTGAACCCTGTTCTGGCTGACGGACTACTTTTTCTTTTCGATCGACGAGTTCGATCGGAGCCCCAGGGTCGGCGTTCACGTCTCCTGCGCGGATTTGAAAGCCACCTCGAAACCGGCTCGGGGTGGAAACTCGTTGCGCAGAGCCGTTTCGCTCTCGCGCACACATCCACACATCGACATATCCGAGGCGCGCGCGACGGGGGCGCGGAGGCCCTCGGCTGGACGTCGCGCGTCGCCATGAACTTCGGCGTGATGCTCGAGGGGTTCCGGTTCGGCGCGCCGGGCTCGCCCTCGCCCCTGAAGCGCGCGAAGCTCGCGTCGACCGAGGAGGCACGCGTCGCGAAAACGAACCTCCCCGCCGAGGACTCGTGGCACGTCTCGGACTCCGTCGAGGAACCCGGCGACGCGGACGCGGACGACGCGGACGCGGTGACGTCCACCGGGGTGGTGCGCGGGGAGCGACGAGGGCGTGTCGGCGAGACGAACGAGGGAGACGCGTCCGGATCGGAGGGAGACGGTCGCGGGGGGGGCGGTACCCACGCCGAGGTCGTCGCGGGTGTCGTGGAAGAGCCATCACGAAGAGCCGAACACGCGGCGTCAGTCTCGCGTAGACGCGAAACCGACCGCCGTATGGACGTACGGACGTACGGCGACGCCGTCGACGCGGACGCGGCGGAGACTGCGGCGCGCGCGGGAGTTAACCCTAATCCGAACCGGTTCTTCCTTCCCCGCGGGCACCCCGGCCGCCTCCACCCGCCTCCCGCCGATTGGCGCGCGCGCCTCGACGCGTTACGGCGCGACGCCGAAAAAAGGAAGGCGCCCGTGGATTTGTTCCACGCCTTTCTGCTGTCGCTCCGCGACCGGCCGGAGCCGCACTTCCAGGCGCTGGTCGCGTGCTTGCTGTCGGTGCAGTGCCGGGACGCCGTGGCGCTCGCCGCGGCGGAGAAGCTGCGGGACGCGCTGGGGGGGGACATCACGCTCGGCGCGGTGAACGCGTCGTCGGCGGAGACCGTCGCCGAGGCGATCAAGACGCTCAACTTCAAAAACGCCAAGGCGCGATACGTGAAGCGGTGCGCCGCCGTGATCTCGTCGTCGTTCGGAGGACAAACGCCGAGATCGGTGTGTGACTTGGAGCGTCTGCCCGGGGTCGGGCCCAAGCTCGCGCGGCTCGTCGCGTCCGTGGCGTTCGGCGACGGAAAATGCGCGGGGCTCGTGGTCGACGCGCACGTGCGGCGCGTCGCCGGGCGGCTCGGGTGGACGGACGCGTTTGAAAAACGCTCGGCGGAAAAGACGCGCGCGCGATTGGAGACGTTCCTGCCGCGAGACGAGTGGGAGAGCACCACGCTCGCGCTCATATCGCACGGGCAAAGGACGTGCGTTTCTTCAAACCCGAAATGTCACGAGTGTCCCGTCGCCTCGTGGTGTCCGAGTCGCGAGCCCGACGACTTTTTCGTGAGCGCGAAAAACCGAAAAACGCCAACCGAGCCTCCGGACGTGGAAGACTTCTTGTGAAAAACGCCATTCGTGAAAACAACGACGTGAGCTGAGCGTTCATTCGTTCATTCGTTCATTCGTTCATTCGTTCATTCGTGCGCGTGAGACGAAACGCGCGTCGTGGGTAGGTTTCAGTCAGAGCAGCTCATGAATCACAGACGAGCTATCTATAGCGAGCGAGCGCTTTCGCTTGGCGTCGCGTTGACCGCCGCGTACGCGCGCGTCGTCCGTCGCTCTTTTCGTTTTTAATTTACGACGCGGACGCTTTCGAGCGCGCCTTCGATTGGAACGGGTTCCGTCTCGAGACGTTGTTCGAGCCGGCGTTGTTCGAGCCGAACACGCGCGCCTTCCCCGCGGCTTTATGCTTCGCCTCGCGTCGCCGCGCGTGTTTCGAAACGCGCCCCCGGTCGTACTCCTCGTCAATCTCGTCGTACGCGCGCCGGCGCTTCGACGAAAGCGACGCCTTCGGGTCCTCGACGACGCGTCGTCGCTTCGGGACGGCGTTTTCTTTCGACTGACTGCGCGCCTCGCGAGGACGCTCGTGTTCGCGTTCGTCGTCCCAGCCGCCGCCGTCGCCGCCGCGCGCGCCGCGGCCGACGGTGTTCGACGCGCGCGCCGACCCGCTGAGCCACCGCTTGACCGATTTCGGATCAGACGTATCAGAAACGTCGCGGCGTCGTTCGCGTCGTTCGGCGAACGTCTCCGAAACCGTCGCGAGTCCGTCGGCGTTCGCGTCTGCGGCGTCTGCGTTTTCGTTCGCGGCGAGAACCGCCGTTTTTCCGTCGCTCGTCTCGCGAGGACGCTCGTTCCGCGAGGACGCCCGTTCCTTCTCCGCGCGCCGCGCGGCGCGCGTCTTGACTGGTGAGAGCCCGGCTTTGTTGTCGCGGTCGCGCCGGAGCCGCTTCGAGATCAGACGCAGGCGCGCCGAGTCGCGGGACGAGAGCAGCTTGCCGCCTCGGCGCGGCGAGCGCGCGGCTCCGTTGGAACGCTCCGAATCGGAAGGCGAGCCCGGAAGCGTCTCGAGCGCCTCGGCGTCTGCGCCCGCCGCGCGGATCCGTTCCCTTCGCTTCGCGGAAACACTCGAATCGGGTTCCGCGGAGAGGCCGCGCTCCGCCTTCGCCTGAGTCGCCGACTGAGCCCGTGCCTTCTTCTTTTCCGAGGAGGGCTTCGAAGTCGGCGCCGGCGCGTCCTCCTCCGCGTCGCGTAAGGAACCCCGCCGCTTCGCCGGACGGTCGTCCTTCTCCGCCTCGACCCTTCGCTCCGCGCCGTTCGCCTTCTTCGCCGCCGCCTGCGCCGCCGCCGCCGCCGCCGGGCCGGCGTCGCCGCGCGCGCCCGGCCCGGACTCGTTCTTCGCGTAGAACAGCAGGTAGGCGCGCTGCTTGAGCGCCGTGGACTCGCCGCACTGAGTGACGGTCTCGTCGTCCATCTCGTACCAGTGCCCGGTGGGCCCCTTGACGTAGCAGTAGTAGTGCCCGCTGTGCATGCTCCCCCCGCTGTGCACCACCACGCCGAACAGCGAGTACGTCTCCCTTGCGTTGCGGTGAGCGGCGACCGGCGAGTTCGGCGAATCCGCGGTCGGCCGTCCGTGTCGCCGCCTCCCCCCCTCGGCGCTCTCGTTCGCGCCGGACATCGCCGCCGAGAGGTCCAGCGCGAGCGGGTACTCCACGAACTGGTTCAGCTTCCCCCGCCCGAACGGGACGTACTCGAAGCGTTTCAGCTGCACCGTTAAGATGAGCGGCGCCTTTTCGATGGTGAACTGCTTCGTCGCGCGCGTCATGTGCGCCTTTCCGTTCGGGGCCATCTCGCACTTGTACTTGTTGGCGCCGTCCAGCACCTCCGTCGCGACGTAGCTCCGCAGCGCGTGCGACACAGACTTGGCGCGCGCGATGTCCAGGCTCAGGTCCATGAACCCGTCGAACTTGTCCGACGCGCGGCCGCACGTCTGGCACGTGATGCGCGACCGCAGAGTCCCGCCGAACGCGCGCCACACGAAGCTCGTCTCGCTCCGCCGGCTCCCCTCCTTCGCGCGCGGCGTCGCGACGTCGCAGCACTTCTTGTGCATCGCGTCCAGCACGCACCGCGCGAACTCGTGCGCGTCCTCCTGCCGGCCCTTGCGGAACGTCTTCGAGACGGACCGCAGGTTCTTGACCAGCGCCAGAGGCGCGATCGCCCTCCGCGCGCCGCCATCTGTCGCGTGCTCACCGCCGCCCAGCGCCCGGCAGATGTGCTCGCCCATCTCGTACACCGCGTCGAACCCGCCGCGGTGCTTGCGGTGCTTGCGGTGCTCGCCGGCGAGGCAGAACGAAGCCAGCGGCGGCGTGTGCGTCAGGCACTGCGTGACCGCGTTCAGGAAGCAGGTGTTCCCCAGGTTGGCGAGGCCGGCGCCCACTCTGCGCACCGAGGGCCAGCGCGTCGAGAAGTGCGCGGACGAACGCGGGTACAGGGGGTTCGGTACGTCGTCATCCGCGCCGTCATCGTCTCTCGTTCCGTCGTCTTCTCTGCGCTCTCGCGACTCGCCACGAGGCGGGTGGCCGTTCGCGTCCGCGCGGGCGTCCTGCCGCGCGTCCAGGACGATCATGCGCCTCTGCGCCTCCTCGGAAATCAGAGGGGGGTCCGCGCGCCTGCGTTGCACAAGAGGGGCGGGGAGAAACGCGGGACGACCGAGGTCAGCGCGCGCGCGAAGGGCCTCGAGCGATCGCGAATCGGAAAGTGTCGGCGCGCCGGCGCCGTCGGCGGAATGACACGCGGCACCACGAGCGCTGTTCGGTGCTTCTCGGACGCGGGGACGTCGAGGGAGCTCCGGGAACACGCGCGTTGACGTGGACACGTACCTCGCGCGCACGAACGAGAGCTTACGCAGGGGCGGATCGACGTCCCGTTCCAGGGGCGCGAACGGCGACGGCTTGGCGCGCTTGCCCATTGGCGCCGACGGCCGACTTTCGGCCACGCGATTCGGGCGCTCGAATCACCCGAACGCCGCTCGATGGACTCGCGTCACGCGCACGACACCGCGGATGTGTGACACGACACGCCACCGCGTGAGCCACGGAAACGACTCGCGACACGCGCGCGCGCCACGTTCTGCCGGGGTCGCGCGACGAGGCGACGCGCAACGCGAGCAGGCTGAGAAGAATTCATCACCGATTAAAGTCGGCGAACCAACTCATCTTGGCCCGGCGCGCCGGTTCTCGCCGCGACGGCGACCAATTCCGTCAGATTTGAGGTCGCTCCCGTGTCGTCGGCGCCCGGGGCCTCACTCAATATGTCCGCCCCCCTACCCCACGGGGACCCGTCGGAGGACGCGCGCGCTCGCGACGCGACGCAGGACGCGTCCTCCCTCTCCGCCGAGCTCCTGGACGCGGCGAAGCACGCGTCCTTCGTCGTCCGCTCGTCGGAAGATCGCGACACGTTGGAGTACGTCCTGACCGAGCACCTGCGCATGAGCGGCGTGTACTGGGGCCTCACCGCGCTGGATCTGATGAGCCGGCTCGACGAGATGGACCTGGAGCCCATCCTCGCGTGGCTCCAGACGTGCAGACACGCGAGCGGCGGGTACGGCGGGTCGGAGGGGCACGACCCGCACATCCTGTACACGCTCAGCGCGGTGCAGATCTGCGCGTTGTGCGATCGCATGGACCTCGTCGACGCCGACGCCGTCGCGTCGTACTGCGCCTCGCTTCAGAACGACGACGGGTCGTTCAGCGGCGACGTGTGGGGCGAAATCGACACGCGGTTCACGTACTGCGCGCTGAGCGCGTGCCGGCTGGTCGGGCGCCCGGAGGCGGTGGACGTCGCCGCCGCCGCGCGGTACGTCGCGCGGTGCAAAAACTTCGACGGCGGCTTCGGGTGCGAGCCCGGCGGCGAGAGCCACGCCGGGCAGATCTTCACGTGCGTCGGGGCTTTGTGGTTGGCGGACGCGACGCACGAGATTGACGGCGATTTGCTCGGGTGGTGGCTGTGCGAGCGGCAAGTCAAGGCGGGTGGTTTGAACGGCCGGCCGGAGAAGTTGCCGGACGTGTGTTACAGCTGGTGGGTGTTGTCGAGTCTGTCCATTCTGAAACGCGCGCACTGGATCGACCGCGGCGCGCTGGCGTCGTTCATCCTGCGGTGCCAGGACCCGCAAAAGGGCGGCATAAGCGATCGCCCGAACGACGAGCCGGACGTGTACCACACGTTCTTCGGTGTCGCGGGGCTGAGTCTGATGAACTTCCCGGGCTTAAAAAAAATCCACCCCGTGTACGCGTTGCCGACGCACGTCGTCGAGCGGATGGGGCTTTCGACGCGCGACTGAGACGCGTTTGACGCGTTTGACGACGTTTGACGACGTTCCGTCGCCGCGCGCGTAACGTATTACGTAATATAACGCGCCCATATAACGTGACAGAAGCGAAAAGCGCTCTGTGATAGTACTTTAAAAAAAAAAAGTACGTACGTCACGCCACTACCACTCGCGTCTGCGCTCGTCGTCGCCAGGACTCACAAGTTTGCGTCGTCGAGACACCGCAGAGCCGCTTCGTCCGCGATGTCCTCGGGGACCCAGCTCGGCATCGGGCAGGCAAACGCCCACGCTTCGCCCCTGTACTCGGCGCAGTGCAGGTACAGACGTTCCAGGTCCTCCGCGCGCGCGCCCGACCCGCCCGCGTCCCCCTCCGCGGCATCGTTCGCGCCATGCGCCATCATCGGGCAGTGCGGGCACAGAGGCCATTCACTTTCCAATTTGGCATTCGGCTCGGCTGTCGCGCGGCACGTCGCCAGCATCGCCTTGGTTTTTTCGCCGTCGCGCTCCGCC
>Ga0181558_10003836_pt1 | contig 13598 bp, 13 predicted proteins | sample 011ome_22_FD_133754 | JGI IMG/M metagenome (GOLD analysis project Ga0181558, IMG submission 133754) | Coastal salt marsh microbial communities from the Groves Creek Marsh, Skidaway Island, Georgia - 011507BT metaG (megahit assembly) | ecosystem: Environmental > Aquatic > Marine > Intertidal... | reverse complement strand
TCGTCGTCGTCGTCGTCATCGTTCGAATCGTACGAGGGGCTCGGGGCGGGGGTGGGCGCTGGGGTGGGAACGGGTTCAGGGGCCTGAGGTGCAGGAGGAGTGGGCTCGGGTTGTGGTGTCGACTCGTCCGGCGTCACAACCACGGGCGGCGGGACGGGAACGGGATTGGGAGCAGGCTCGACTATGGGGTTTGGATCCAGCCTGTTGTTTTCAGTAATGAGAACCTCGCTGGCTCGCTCAATGGTGGTGGTACTGGGAGCTGAGAGTAGCTCCACGTTGGTCGCCACCGCCGCAGCTCCCGCGCCCACGACGGCAGCAATCAGCGCGCCCAACACCACTTGACTATTCACCCTTAAAAAATAGAACCCTTTGAAGCAAGCCGTTGGGGAATTCGTCAAAGATTTGTCCAAACTTGGCTGTTCGAGACCCATTTTGTGAGCGAAGTCGAAACAATAGGGTTTGTGCGGATTCTCGTAGTCGAAGATGATCATGGCATCGCGAGCTCTGTTGTCGAGGCGATTGAAGCTCTGGGGTGGACTTCTATTCACGCCGACACGGGAAACGCGGCAATTCAAACCTTGGACAGCGAGGATATTGACTGCGTTGTTCTCGATTTAGGTCTGCCCGATATGGACGGCGGCGAAGTGGTCCGTCGCACTCGAGAACATTCAATGGTGCCAATCATTGTTGCCAGCGCTCGGCCCGACGAGTCGGACAGAATTCTTGCTCTCGAGCTGGGCGCAGACGATTATCTCGTTAAGCCTTTTGGCATACGCGAGCTCATTGCCCGAATCAGAGCCATTCAACGTCGCCAAGGCAATATCGACCCCGACGCTTCGGATAAAGCAGATCTCACGATCGGACCTGTAACCATTGGACTCAAGTCCAGGCGCGTCACGGTCAGTGGCAATGGGATTGGCTTGACCCCAAAAGAATTCGATGTGCTGGCCTATTTGGCTCAAGAGCCAGGAACAGTTTTTCGACGTGAAGCCATCTTGAGCGATGTCTGGGATATCAATTGGTACGGAAGCACCAAGACTCTCGATGCCCATGTTGCGTCGTTGCGCAAGAAACTCGGCAATCCCGATTGGATTGAATCGGTCCGGGGTGTCGGCTTCCGATTGAATATCTCGGCATGAGACGTATTTTTCTCTTCTCGCTCTTGGGGGTAAGCCTCGTCGCGCTTCTACTGTCTGACCTCCCGTTCGGCCTCTACCTCTATCAAGTCGAACGTGACCGACTCCTCACCCAGCTGCAGCGTGACGCCTTCATTCTCGGTGGGCGGGCTGAAGAGGTATTAGAAAAATCTGAACCCGGTGAAATCGACATCGTGAGAGACCTCGCCATCGCCTATCGAGAGGGCGGCGGGGCCCGAGTGATTATCACCGACGAAGCGGGAATCGCCGTTATTACCAACGACCCCAATGATTCTCGGGAGGGTCTCGACTACAGCACTCGGCCTGAAATTGCCGAAGCTCTCACAGGCCGGGTCAGCACGGGGCAACGCTTTTCAGAGACACTCCAAATGGAGTTGGTCTTCGTTGCTGTTCCCGTCTACAGCGGTCAACACATCGTAGGAGCTGTGCGCCTCACCTTCGACGAAGCTGCCATTGATGAAGCCGTCAATAGACAACTTGTCGGGGTGTATCTCGTGGCACTGGTTACTTTGCTCTTCGCGATTGCCCTGGCACTGGTGCTTTCGCGGGTCCTTTCGCGAAGTTTGCGAAACTTAGGCGACACGGCAGAAGCACTCTCCCGTGGTGATTTGACGGTAAGAGCACCCGAACCACGTGGTCCCCGGGAAGTGCGGGAACTTGCTCAAGCGTTCAACATAATGGCGCGCAGGCTGCAGCTGCTCGTTGACGAACAAAAGGCTTTTGCCGCCGATGCCTCGCATCAACTACGAACACCACTCACCGCCTTGCAATTGCGAATTGACCGCCTCCGAGAAAGTCTTGGCACAGAGTCGGCCTCATCGAAGAAATTCGATGACATCGAGCGTGAGATTTATCGAATGCGCCGGCTCATTGAAGGCCTTCTCGCTCTTGGCCGAGCAAGCTCAGAAGACCTCGCCAGAGAGAAAGTAGATGTGGCAGCGGTAATCCGTGAGCGAGTTGATGAATGGACCGGGCTCGCTGAAGAGAATGGGGCAACGATTACTCTCACCAGCCCCGAATCGGTTCGAGTCTTGGCCGTGCCGACGGCCGTCGAACAGATTATTGATAATTACATCGACAATGCGCTCTCCGCCTTAGACCGTGGCACGTCCATTGAGGTGAGCGTATCCCCAAGTGGCAATCGCGTCACGGTCGATGTCGCCGACGATGGTAAGGGAATTTCGCCGGACGATGCGAAGAGAGCGTTTGACCGATTCTGGCGAGGTAAAGCCACGCACCAAGGAACGGGGCTTGGTCTTGCCATCGTGCGCCAGCTAGCCGAGGCGAGCGGTGCTGAAGTGAAGCTGATCCCCCGCGAGAATCGCGGAACCATCGCTCGGGTGACTTTCGAATCTGCTTAAAGCACAAGTGGGGCCGGTCTTTTCGGAGCCGGCCCCACTTGGTAAGTGGATTTAGAAGTCCATACCGCCTGAGGGGTCAGCCGGCATCGGAGCGGCAGGCTCCGGCTTCTCGGCAACCACTGCTTCAGTGGTGAGGAACAATCCAGCAATCGAGGCCGCGTTGAGTAGAGCCGAACGGGTCACCTTGACCGGGTCAGCAATACCCTGCGCGAGCATGTCGCCGTACTCGCCGGTGGCGGCGTTGAGGCCGTGTCCGACGGGAAGTCCGCGCACGTGCTCGACGACAACACCGGGTTCGTGTCCAGCGTTGAGCGAGATTTGCTTCAGCGGAGCTTCGATGGCGAGCTTCACGATGTTGACACCGGTCACCTCGTCACCGTCCACCTTGAGCTTCTCCAGCGCCTTGGCACCAGCCTGGATCAGGGCCACGCCACCACCGGCGACGATTCCCTCTTCCACGGCAGCCTTGGCGTTACGCACTGCGTCCTCGATGCGGTGCTTGCGCTCCTTGAGCTCTACCTCGGTGGCAGCACCGGCCTTGATGACCGCAACACCACCGGCGAGCTTGGCAAGACGCTCCTGCAGTTTCTCACGGTCGTAGTCGCTATCGGTGTTCTCGATTTCCTGGCGGATTTGCTTGACGCGACCCGCGATGGCCTCCGACTCACCAGCACCTTCCACGATGGTGGTCTCGTCCTTGGTGACGACAACCTTGCGGGCACGGCCCAGCAGATCGAGGGTGGCGTTCTCGAGCTTGAGACCCACCTCTTCGCTGATGACCTGGCCACCGGTGAGGATGGCGATGTCCTGGAGCATGGCCTTACGGCGGTCACCAAAGCCAGGAGCCTTGACGGCGACAGACTTGAAGATTCCGCGGATCTTGTTGACAACCAAAGTGGCGAGAGCCTCACCCTCGACGTCTTCAGCAATGATCAACAGTTGCTTACCCGACTGGATGACCTGGTCCACCACCGGAAGCAAGTCTTTGATTGCCGAGATCTTCGAGTTCACGATCAGGATGTAGGGGTCTTCAAAGACCGCTTCCTGGCGCTCGGGGTCCGTCACCATGTAGGCGGAGAGGTAACCCTTGTCAAAGCGCATACCTTCGGTCAGCTCGAGGGTGGTACCAAAGGTGTTGGACTCCTCAACGGTGACCACACCTTCCTTACCAACCTTGTCGATTGCTTCGGCAATCAGCTCACCGATCGCGGGGTCAGCGGCAGAAATCGATGCGGTGGCAGCGATTTCTTCCTTGGTCTCGACCTCTTTCGCGTTCGCGAGCAACTGGTCAGAGACGGCGTTGACAGCCTTCTCGATGCCGCGCTTGAGGCTGATGGGGTCAGCGCCCGCTGCAACGTTGCGAAGACCTTCGCGAACCATCGCCTGGGCCAACACCACAGAGGTGGTAGTTCCGTCACCGGCAACATCGTCCGTCTTCTTTGCGACCTCTTTGACGAGTTCCGCGCCAATCTTTTCGAACGGGTCGGAAAGGTCAATTTCCTTAGCGATGGACACGCCGTCGTTAGTGATAGTGGGGGCGCCCCACTTCTTCTCGAGCACCACGTTGCGACCGCGGGGTCCGAGCGTCACCTTTACGGCATCCGCCAGGGTGTTGAGTCCGCGTTCGAGACCGCGACGGGCCTCTTCATCAAAAGCAATTAGTTTTGCCATGTCAGTTTCTCGTCCCTCCTGGACGTCTAGCGTGAGTCAGCAATTTGCACTCACACATTGTGAGTGCTAATCGATTTTGGCACTCTGACGGCCAGAGTGCAAGTGCGCTCGCCGCGCAGCTACTGAATCCTGATAACGCCGGTGGGCACGCCCGAACTCTCAGCGGGTATCAACTCAATCCAGGTTTGTCCAGGAGCCAAAAGAACTCGGGCTCCCGAGGCATCCGAGAGTTCAATCGGGGACTCTGCGGATTCTTTCGACCAACGAATGTCGTGAATCTTGCCACCGGTGGCGACAAAACCCTCACCGGAATCAATCAAATTGGTGGTCGGGATGTCTTGGATGACTTGAATGTCTACTTCCAAAACAATCACATTGTCCGCCGCTATTTGGTCGCCCGAAATGGCGAGGTCGGCCGCACCGTTGGTTTGATTGCGATAGAACACCCCGTCGTCAGCAGACCACTCCCAACTGGGAGACGAGAACGAACTAAATGTGACTCGAATACTAGATAAATCATCGCCAAAGAGAGCAGCCGTCGAATCAGCAACGCTAGTTGCGTAATTGAATTGAGGCGACGGAGCACTTCGGTCAGCAAAGTTTGCAATCAGTTCAGGCGCCCTCACAATGACGTTGTGCGGGGCAACCGCGTTACTGGAACGATAGAAGAAATCATCAACGTCGCTCTGCCCATGAATCGCGCTCGCTACGGGAGCATCCAACATCGCCTCGATAAATCGTTGCTGTCCACCCGAATACGCCAGGATTCCGCCAAACGGGGACACAATTTCTGGGTCCATTGGTCTCACTGAACGAACCGGTCCGATTTCGGCGGGCACATCCGAATGCCAGATGGCCACGTAGCGTGTGATGCCACCCTCGACAAGCTCTTCAAACACGATGTCTGCACGATCCAGACCCACCTGTGGTCGCGCCAAGGGATGATTGTCAATCTTGGCGGCAAGCGACGGCGCTGAAGGGTCGCCACCATCAAGAGCGGTCCCGGTCAGGGGCCATAAGTTCGCGTCAATAGTGACGTCGCCCCCCGTGTCGGAAGTGGACTCGCCGGCAACTTCTGACTCGCCGACGTCCAGTGCTTCCTCGGAGCTCGCTCCACACCCCGCAAGAGCAAAGCTCAGCGCAACAGCTCCAGCCACAAAAACCTTGGCGGTGTTCATCGCACCTCCTCGTCTACCACCCTCACACTATCGGCGGGGGCTTAGTTTCCGGTGAAATCGGCTCCCAGTAGCACCGTGATTCGCGCGCCCGGATAGTTATCGGTTTGGACAACTTCCTCAATTCCGAGAATTTGAGCGACTCCACGGGCGAGACCCTCGTCGTCTTCCGACTCGTAGGCAACAAGACTGCTCTCGACACCCTGCTCATCGGCATTCGTGCGAGTCTGCTCCGGCCATCCTTCACGGTCGAGAAGATTGCCCGCCCGAGCCGCCAAACCGGTGGTATCCGTGCCGTTAAGAATGGTGATGGTGAGGCCGTCCGCTTCTTCATCTGACGGGTTCGTAATTGCCTCCACGGGCTCCGGCTCGGGTTCTGGCTCCGGCTCGGCAGGCGCCACCTCTTCGGGCGGTGGCTCGGTAATCGCGATTTCTTCGGGCGAGAGCTCAAGACGCTGGTCCGCCCGAGAGACCATGAACATGCCAATGGCGGTCAAGACCACGCTCACGCCCAACACAATTCCTATTGGGACAAGCCAGAAGGTTTTCTCGCGCTGCTGGCGGCGCAATCCGATGTAGCCAGCCTCCCGTTCGACATCGTCAAAACGGTCTGGAAGAAACCGCGACACCTTAGCCATTTGGCTCACCGCGATTCAGTCGTCTGCTTGTCACGTCATCCGCCACTTCGCGAATATGCCGAACTAGCACAGGGTCGTAACGCCAGGCGGCTTCGCTCTCGCAGATTCGATAAAGGCGTTGGTAAAAGACCGGAAGACTGACCCCAAAATGATCAAACACGGTCTTCTCTTTCTGTCCCGCAGGGCCCCAGTTCTCTCGCTCGCATTCGAGATACGCGATTTCCACCTCAGTGAGAGAGGACGCGGAAGAAGACAAAGCGTGTTGAGCCATCTCCCCCATGATAGGTGGCACGACCCTCAATCTCAGGTGGCGCGCGTAGGCTTGAGCTACTGTGCTCACACACATTTCTCGCGCTCTTCGAGGCGTGTCAATTGCCCTGACCCTTGGCCTGGTCGCCGCTGTGGCTGCCTGCCAACCAGGTTCCTATCGCGCCGCAATTGAGCCAACACTCGTCGCGACTGATCGACCTCCACTCAGTGAGATTGAGTGGCTCGATAACCCCCGGGACTGGCAGGGTCCGAGCACTGCGGTTCTGGCTACGAACCTGCTGGATCCCCTGGATGCGAGTGACACTGCCCCGTCTTTGCCGGTGACCGTCACCTCGGATGACCCAGCCGGAGCCCGCGAGGTCACAGTAGAAAGTGCTGAGCGAATTATTGCCGTTGACTTGTCCGGTTCTCTCGCGCAGACGCTGTGGGGATTGGGTTTGGGTGATCGCCTGGTAGGGCGAGACATTTCGACCACGCTGCCGGGGACGGAGGATCTCCCGGTTGTCACTGGAACAGGTCACTCCATCTCGGTGGAATCGGTGTTGGAGCTTCGGCCCGACCTGGTGCTGACAGATGGCACAGTAGGTCCCATCGACGTCATGCTTCAGCTTCGTCAGGCAGGAATCACCCTGGTCTTTATTCGTGAACCGGCGGGTCTCTCTCAGCCGGCAGCTCAGGCACGTCACGTCGCCGAGGTGGTGGGACTCCCATTACTCGGGGAGCAAATGGCCGAGGTGGTCGAAGAAGAGATTCAGCGTGTTGTGAACACGATTGAGAGCAACATTCCGCCTGACCGCGAAGACCGACTGCGAATGGTCTTTTTGTACCTGCGCGGGGCCAATGGCATCTACTACCTCTTCGGCGACGAATCTGGCGCGGGAGACCTCATCGAAGCCCTGGGAGGCATTGATGTCGCGGGGGAAATTGGCTGGGAAGGTCTGAGACCGATGACCGACGAGGCACTCATTTCGGCCAATCCTGATCTCATTCTTGTCATGTCCCACGGCTTAGACAGTGTCGGAGGGGTGGATCAACTTATCGAGAAGAAGCCGGCAATTGGCCTCACCACAGCAGGCCAAAATCGTCGATTTGTCGACATGGCCGACGCCGTCGTTTTGGGTTTCGGGCCTAGGACTCCCGGGGTGTTGGACGCGTTGGCCCGCGCGATTTACGCACCCACGCCGTAACGGCGACCGCCAAGGCGCCTGCCAGGAGAGTGCCGCTCACTACCCAGGCAAGGGGCTGAACAAAAAGTCCCGAGGACGTGAGGCAGCCGGGTTCAACAGCAACCTCGATAGTGACCGGGTCGAGGGACTCGCCTGCAGGGTAGGTGCCAAAGGCCGCCGCCCCCTCAGGGGTGAGAACAGTTGGGGCCTGAACAATTCGCCATTCACCCAAGTCCGGATTGACGTCGACCCGCCCAGTCGCTGCGGCAAACGGCACCGCCTCGCTTCGAACGCTGACTCCCTCTTGAGTGTCACCTTCGACCTCGAAAATGAGGGTTGCCCCATCTGCACTGATTTCCACCGACGGCGAGGAGAGGGTCTGGTCCAAAATTCCGCCGTGCCCAACGAAGCGAATCGAACCATTTGCCACGAGCTCACCGGATCGACCATCGCTTCCCAACCATCCTGAGCTGCCGGTGACCACAAATTCAGGAGTGGAATAGGTGACGTCACCGTCAGTGAACCACTCTCCGTTGGCAATAGCTCCTGAAAGGTAGGCGCGGAACGATTCTTTGACGCCCCACGTCATTGTCCACGAAGACACTTCGCATCTATTCGTGCTCGCCCTTTCGTCCGCGGCGAGCACGGGGGCGACGCTTGAGACAACAACAAGCGCCGATAGAGCCGAGGCGGAGAGCCAGGTCACCGCGCACCTCGTCTGATCATCCGGCGGTGGCGAATACTCGCTTCGTCAAATGACTCGCCAAATATTTCAAAGCCGTGTTGTTCATAGAGTGCCGTCACATACTCCTGAGCATGAAGCACAACGTCTTCATTTCCAATGGCATCAAGACACCTTCTCATCAGTGCCCCAGCGATACCCCTTCCGCGATATTCCTCGTCCACGACCAACCGACCAATGCTGGCGGTCACCCCCAAATCAAGAGGATCAGCCTCGTCTTTGAATAGAACGCGGGCGTAACCCACCATTCGCTCGCCGTCTTTGCACCAGAGGTGGAGGGTGCGCGAGTCACGATCCCAGTAATCGAGCTCTTCCTCGTCACAGTGCTGTTCGACGAAGAAAATGTCGGTGCGCAGTTTCGCAAATTCAAAGACATCATCGGCAGAACACTGAGAGAACGTCTTTACTTCCCAGGTCATCTCCACCGAAAAAGTCTATTGTCCGTGTCTAAGTGGCTACTGGAGGAAAAGATGACCTACCCCGTCAACAAAGATGACAGTGAGTGGAAGGCTGAGCTGAGCCCCGAACGATTCCATGTCCTTCGACAAGCAGGAACTGAGCGGCCGTGGACGGGTGAGCTCTTGGATGAAAAACGCTCTGGCGAGTTCGTGTGCGCTGGCTGCGCAGCGCCTCTATTTTTCAGTGACACCAAATTTGATTCGGGCTCGGGCTGGCCATCTTTTTGGGACGCGGTGAACCCCGATGCCATCGAGGTTCACGAAGATCGGTCGCTAGGAATGGTGCGGGAAGAAATCGTGTGTGCCAACTGTGGCGGCCACCTCGGTCACCGTTTCCCCGATGGCTACGGCACCCCCACTGGGCAACGCTACTGCGTCAATTCATTGTCGTTAGAGTTCACGCCGCGCGACGGCGAGTCAGCGTAACAAGGGCCGAACCGGCAACTGTCAGTACCGCCCCAACCACCGTCCAGAGGGTGACCGGGTGATAACCCATGGGCAAGGTGAGGTCTAACACGATTGACCCCAAAACTTGACCTGTAACCAAGCTCACGCCCAAGCCCAAGACGCCAATTGTGTTGACCGTGACGGTCTGAATCGCAATAAAGATGGTCCCGACGAACCCACCCAAATAGAGCCACCATTGCATAGGCAACGTTTGTGGAATCGTCGCCCACGGAAGAGTGACGACCGAAATCACGAGCAAGACAAGTGTGCCCGCCATGAAATTAATGAATGTGGCGGCAAGCGCCGAGCGGCTCACTCGTTGGACTGAACCATTCAGCGCCTGCTGGAAGCCTGCCCCGATACCAGCGATTAGGGGGAGCAGAAACTGCCAACTCAGCCCGCCGGCTTGGCTATCAATGCTCACTGTGGTGGCGATACCCACCACAACCAACAGTGCACCTGCCACACGAGTGGCGCCAATGGGAATCCGCTGCATGCCCAGTAGCCCTCGGGTATCAATAGCGAGCGCCCCGAAGGTTTGTCCGGCAACCACAGCGACGCTAAAAAGCGCCACACCGAGGAAGCCTGCGACCAGGCCTTGAGTGAGCACGAGGAAGCCGCCGCCAACTCCTCCGAGGACACTCCACCACGGAATCTCTCGTGACCGAACACCCAATACAACCGCGCGAAACCCTTCGCGAGCTCTGGCCGATACCGCCAACGCGAAGCTGAGGAGTACCAAACCGGATGAGAAGGAAAACAGCGCCGCCAGTGACCCGTTTTCAATGACCAGACCCAATTCGCCGTTCAGCCGAGACTGAATAGACACCATCACCCCGGAGAGCACGCTCGCAAGAACCGCCGCAATAGGTGCGAAGCGTTTAGCCCGGTCAGTCACTCCGCCACACTATCGACCGCCGCACCTGTTACTGGGCGTGAGAGCGTCCAGAGAAATAAGAAGGTTGGTTACAGAGCCACCTGTGACTATCAGAGCGAGGCTACTCTTCCCGGGAAGACAAAACCAAGACCACTAACCGAGCCGCCTGAGGGAATCGAACCCTCGACCTTCTCATTACGAGTGAGACGCTCTGCCGACTGAGCTAAGGCGGCATTCACGCAAGCGCGAACCCCTGCAATGGTAGCGGAGGTTTATCGGCGTGGTTCGATCAGATCCATCGGAATTCGGCCCGTTATGGCTATCAGCATCGCTTCAAGGGCGAGCTGAGGGGGGGTATTTCCGGCAATCCGATCGCGGGCAACCTGAATCTGATCGATCGCGTAAAGGGTGTGCTCCGCCGTGGTCTTGGCGGCACGCTCTTCTAATCCCGCGCGGAAGCGCTCATTGACGAGCTCCACGCCGGTCTGGAGTTGAATCATCAGCACATCACGCAGGACTGATGTGATGTCCGTGGCAACCCGGTCCACACCATCACGTAAACTTCTCGTCGCACGGCGCTTCTGGTTTTCCTCCAACGCCTTCACGCTTCCCCGCAAGCCCGCGGGAACCGCGCCACCCGGGGCAACGCCAAGGGTTCGAAGTGTTTCTGCGCGCTCTTCTGCGTCAAGCTTTTCCAGCAACGCTTTTTGGTCTGCCGTGGCAAGAGAAATTAATTCTGCTGCCGCTTTGACCGCTGTCGACACTGTCTCTAACCCCAACACCGTCTGAACGGTGTGGTCGCGCCGCGAGCGCGCTTCCTCGTCAGTGGCAAGTCTCATCGCCATACCGATGTGGCACTGAGCTTCGCGAGCAGCTTGGGTGGCGAGGTCCGCATTTACTGTGTGACGCCTAACGATGAGCGCTGCTACCTGGTCGACAGTTGGCGTGCGCAATGTGATGGTGCGCACGCGCGACTTAATAGTGGGCAGGACATCCTGAACACTCGGAGCGCACAAAATCCAGACTGTCCGAGGGGGTGGTTCTTCAAGCGCTTTCAAGAGGACATTGGAGGTGCGCTCGGTCATCCGGTCTGCGTCCTCAATGATGATCACGCGGTACCGAGCCGTCGAAGGGGCGTAGTAGCTCTGTGTGACGAGCTCCCGCACCTCGTCAATGGAGATACTCACGCGGTCGGTAGCTAACACCGCCACATCCGGGTGCGAACCTGACACCACATGGCGGAGGGTCTGGTCCACATCCCCCTCGTTCACCAGTGTGGCTGCAAACGCGTGGGCCAGGGTGGAGCGCCCAGAGCCAGCCGGGCCGACAATCATCCAGGCGTGAGTCATGGCATCGGAGCCCGGCTCCGCAGCGCGACGAACCGCCTCAATGGCCGCTTCTTGGCCGACTAATTCGTCCCAAAGACTCACAAGAACACGTTATCGAAGCAACGCCGACACACGGCTGACGACTTCGGCGTGAATATCGTCGACGGGGCGTCGCCCATCAATCATCAAAAAGCGTTCCGGCTCCGCATCGGCGAGCCGGTGATAGGCCTGGCGCACCCGTTCGTGAAAATCATCGGCTTCGGCCTCTAACCGGTCAAAGACCCGGTTATCGCTGTCGCGTCTCTCACGGGCAATGTCAGCGGGGATATCCAAGACGACGGTGAGCTGGGGCATCAAATGTTCTGTTGCCCACAGTGATAGATTTTTCACTTCTTCTTCCGACAGCACCCTGCCCGCCCCCTGATAGGCAACTGAGGAGTCAAAGTAACGGTCTTGGACGACAACATCGCCCCGCTCCAGAGCGGGCCTGACGACCGTGTGAATGTGGTGGGCCCGGTCGGCGGCGTAGAGAAGTGCCTCTGCCCGAGGGGCCAAAAAGCCGCGATGGTGAAGAACAATGTTTCGCAGTTCAACCCCGATGTCTGTGCCACCGGGTTCACGAGTCACCACAACGGTGTGGCCCTGGCGCTCCAGCCAGTCACGAAGCATCTCAATTTGGGTGGTTTTTCCTGCCCCATCACCACCTTCAAAAGTGATGAACACCCCCGCCATTTACTCGGCCTCTTCCTGAGACTTCGGCAGACCCGACTTGGAAGGTTTCTTCACCGGAATCTTCTTCGCCGCTGTTTTCTTGGCGCTGGTCTTTTTTGCCGGCGATTTCTTGGTGGCACGCTTTGGCGCGGGGCCCTTCGCGCGTTTCTCGGCGATCATCTGAACCGCCATGTCCTGATCAATCGACACGGGGTCGATTCCCCGCGGAACCGTCACATTTGTCTCGCCGTCAGTCACATAAGGACCAAACCGACCATTCTTGATCGTGATCTGCTTGCCGGAAACAGGGTCGGCCTCCAGAGTCTTGAGAGCCTGCGACTGTCGTCGCCCACCGTATTTGGGTTCACTAAACCGCTGAAGCGCCCCGGCAAGATCGATGTCGAATATGAGTTCTTCCGAGTCGAGGGAGCGGGTGTCCGTCCCCTTCTTCAAATACGGCCCATAGCGGCCATTCTGGGCGTTAATCATCTCCCCGCTTTCGGGGTCCTCCCCTACTTCGCGCGGCAGAGAAAGCAGTTTGAGTGCGGTGTCGAAATCGATGGTTTCGGGCTGCATTGTGCGGAAGAGTGAAGCAGTTTTCGGCTTTTCCGCAGTCTTTTTGGTGGCCTTGGGCTGGTCACCTTCACCCTCAACATCGGGGATGACCTCGGAGACGTAGGGGCCAAAGCGACCGTTTTTCACCACAATCTCACGCAGCGATTCAGGATGAACACCGAGCACTCGGTCTTCGACCGGTGGTGCGTCTACTAACTCTTGCGCCTTCCGAGGTGTGAGTTCATCGGGGGCGAGGTCGGGGGGCAGGCTTACTCGGCGCAGTTCTCCCGACGCCAAGTCGACCACCTCAAGGAACGGCCCGTATTTGCCCACTCGAAGAGAGATGTCATCGGTGATGGAGATGGTGTTGAGCTCGCGAGCATCGATTTCCTCTGTCGCCAGGCTCGCAACATCACGGAGTCCTCGATGGTCACCGTCTCCGAAATAAAACTTTTGTAGCCATTCGCCCCGCGAGTATTCGCCGCGGGCAATTCGGTCCAAATCTTCTTCCAACTCTGCGGTGAATTGATAGTCAACAAGCTCGTCGAACCGCTCGGAGAGTAATCGAATAACCGGGAAGGCAATCCACTGCGGCACGAGTGCCGAGCCGCGACGCGTCACGTAGCCGCGGTCGATGATGGTCGAAATGATTGAGGCGTAAGTTGAAGGGCGGCCGATACCACGCTCTTCTAGCGCTTTGACCAAGCTCGCTTCCGTGAATCGCGCCGGGGGTTGGGTTTCGTGGTCCTTCCACGACACGTCAGTCACTGTGAGAGGTTGTCCCACGGTCATTTCGGGCAAAACTTTTCCGGACGACTCGTCGTCTTTCTCCTCGTCGTTGCTCTCTTCATACGCCTGAAGAAAACCACGATCAAAAAGGACCGTGCCTGAGGCAGTGAGCTCGATTTTTTCGCCACCCTCACCCAGAACCACTTCGGGGCCGTCCACTGTCACAGTGACCGTTTGGCCCTTGGCATCGACCATTTGGCTAGCAAGCGTCCGGCGCCAAATCAATTCGTAGAGTTTCAGCTCATCTGCACGC
>Ga0181558_10003831_pt1 | contig 13612 bp, 13 predicted proteins | sample 011ome_22_FD_133754 | JGI IMG/M metagenome (GOLD analysis project Ga0181558, IMG submission 133754) | Coastal salt marsh microbial communities from the Groves Creek Marsh, Skidaway Island, Georgia - 011507BT metaG (megahit assembly) | ecosystem: Environmental > Aquatic > Marine > Intertidal... | reverse complement strand
GGGTCAGGCAGTTGGCAAACCGGTCCCAGTCCATGGTCCCGGCGCGCTCGACCAGAGCCGCATCGGCGCAACCGGCGCGCAGCGCAACCTCCACCAGGCGGTTCGAGTTTGAAGAATTGGGGGCGCCGATCACGATCACTGCATCGCAACGCGGCGCGATCATCTTGACCGCTTCCTGACGGTTCGTGGTCGCGTAGCAGATATCTTCCGAACCCGGTTCCGAAATATCGGGGAATCGCGCGCGCAGGGCAGCAATGATGGCGGCCGTGTCATCCACCGAAAGCGTGGTCTGTGTCACATAGGAGAGCGGCGTATCGGGTGCAATGTCGAGCGCAGCCACATCTTCCTCAGTCTCGATCAGGGTCATGGTGCCCTCCGGCAACTGACCCATGGTGCCGATGACCTCCGGATGGCCCGCATGGCCGATCAGCAGGATATGACGGCCGTTGCGCTGCTGGTGCTGGGCCTGGTTGTGGACCTTGCTGACAAGCGGGCAGGTGGCATCCAGGTAGAACAACTCCCGACGTTCGGCCTCCGCCGGAACGGATTTCGGAACGCCATGGGCCGAAAAGATCACCCGGGCACCCTCGGGCACTTCGTCGAGCTCCTCCACGAAGACCGCGCCCTTGCGTTCCAGGCTTTCCACGACATAACGGTTGTGCACGATTTCGTGGCGCACATAGATGGGTTTGCCATAGCGTTCGAGGGCCAGTTCGACGATCTGGATGGCACGATCGACCCCGGCACAAAAGCCGCGCGGCTCGGGAAGCAAAATCGTGAGTGCAGGCTTGGCCATCTCGGGGCAGCTCCGTGAACGGATCGATGAAAGCCATCGGCCTTGTTCTCGGCCTGCTGCTCTCGTAATGTTTTCCGGCATTTAGCACCGTAGGAACGTAATATCGTAGCGTTGTGGCCCGGCGCAAGGAAAGCCGGGCCGATGGCGCCATACAGTGATGGAGAGAAGGCATGTCCGACCCGGTGGTCGCCCAGAAAGAACCGATTGCCGTGGACGTGATCCCCGGACGCAAATACTGGTGGTGTGTGTGCGGCAAGAGCAAGAAGCAGCCCTTCTGCGACAGCGCCCACAAAGGGACCGACTTTCAGCCGGTCATGTTCGAATCCGACACCGCCCAGACGATCTATTTCTGCTGCTGCAAGCAGACTGGCGATGCGCCGCTCTGCGATGGCACCCACAACACCCTCAAGGACTGACTCCGCACAATGAATGTCCGTTTTTCTCGAACGGCAGGCGCCGGGCTCGCGCTGGCAGCATTGCTCGGTCTTGCTGCGTGTCAGCAGGGCCCGGAAGCCCCCCCGCCGGAATGTCCGGCCATCGCAATCGTTCAGGATGCTTCCGAACTGACCCTGTTTGTGCCCGGTCCGGGGCGCGATCTGATCGACGTCACCCTGGAAGCGCGGGTGAGCGAGTTCGGCGGGTTCTGCAACACCGATATCGACGATGATACGCGGGCGGGTGAGGTCGAGATCGACCTCGAGGTCCTGTTTGAGGCCACCCGTGGCCCTGCCAGCACCAGCCGTGAAGCGACGATCAGTTATTTCATTGCTATTACCGACAGCAATGAAAACATCCTCGCGCGCGAGACCTTCGATACGGATCTGGAGTTCGAGGGCAACCGCAACCGCATCGGCTTTGTCGAGGAACTTTCCCAAACAATTCCGCTGCGCGCGGGAGAGTTCGGGGAAGACTTCAAGGTCTTCATCGGCTTTCAGCTGACCGAAGAACAGCTCGAATACAACCGCAACAAGCTGGGGCGTTAATCCACAATTCCCGTGGTTGACTCCCCGTGCCGCTCCCCTAGTGTCGGACTCGCAACGTGATCCGAGTCGCGCTGTGAGTGGTATAGGAATTACATGTCATAAGACCCCAGCGGGAGAGATTGTCCGCATCGTGACGGACAACGCCGAAGGAGCAACCGCCCCGGAAACTCTCAGGCACCCAGGACCGCAAGGGGGATGACACTCTGGAAAGCAGGTTCGGCCGATTTCTGTGCCGCACCTCACCGAAGGCGAAAGCCGGACGCATTGTCCGGTGAATCTCTCAGGTCTGACGACAGAGTGGGGCAGGTGACGCACAGCCCGTGCGTCACGGCCTGAGGTCGGACCTGGAGTGTGGAATGGCGAACGCCAGCCCGGAAAACGAACATCTCAAGACACCGCTGTACGACCTTCATGTCGCCCATGGCGCACGTATGGTGCCGTTCGCGGGCTATGACATGCCGGTGCAATACCCCGCCGGGATCATCACCGAACACAAGCACACGCGCGCTGCGGCTGGCCTCTTCGATGTCTCCCATATGGGCCAGGCAATCCTGCGCGGGGACGATGTGGCGGCCAGCTTCGAAAAACTCGTGCCGGGCGATATCGCCGGTCTCGAGGTGGGGCGGATGCGCTACACCCTGCTGCTCAATGACAACGGCGGTATCCGGGACGACCTGATGGCGACCCGGATCGAGGAAAACGGGGTGTTTGCGCTGTTTCTGGTGGTCAATGCGGCCTGCAAGGACGCGGATTTCGCCCATATTGCCGACGCGCTTGCCGGTGAAGCGGAACTGGAGCGGCTCGACGACCGGGCCCTGCTGGCATTGCAGGGGCCCCGGGCCGAGGAAGCCCTGGCCGGATTTGCGCCGGCGTGCCGTGATCTTGTGTTCCTGGAAGGCGGCGAAATGAATGTCGATGGTGTGTCCGCCTTCGTCACCCGGTCCGGCTATACCGGGGAAGACGGGTTCGAAATTTCACTTCCCGCCGACAGGGCCGCGGAGATTGCCGAGAAGCTGCTCGCCCTTGAAGCCGTCGAACCGATTGGCCTCGGGGCGCGGGATTCGCTGCGGCTGGAAGCCGGGCTTTGCCTCTATGGCCACGACATTGATGAAACCACAACGCCCGTGGAGGCCGACTTGACCTGGACCATCGGAAAACGGCGGCGGGGAAGCACCGATTTCCCCGGGGCGGCGACAATCCTCGATCAGATCGCCAAAGGGACCGCGCGCAAACGGGTGGGACTGACCCCGCAGGGTCGAGCCCCCGTGCGCGAGGGCGCCCCCATCCGGGATACGAACGGGGAGGCCATCGGGCAGGTGACCAGCGGCGGGTTCGCCCCGACGCTCGATCGACCGATTGCCATGGGCTATGTGGCGAGCGGTCACGCGGCGCCGGGTCAGGCCCTCGATATCGAATTGCGCGGACGGTCGGTGGCGGCAGAAGCGGCCGCCATGCCCTTCGTCGAACCCAACTACAAGCGGTCCTAGGACGCACCCATCAAGAAGGAGAGTTTGTTATGGCCGAACGGAAATACAGCGAGGACCATGAGTGGGTCGAAGTCGACGGGGAATCCGGCGTGATCGGTATTTCGGACTATGCCCAGGAGCAGCTGGGCGATGTCGTGTTCGTGGAATTGCCGGAGATCGGAAAAGTCTTCGACCAGCGTGACGAGGCCGCCGTGGTCGAATCGGTGAAGGCCGCCGCCGAGGTCTATACGCCGGTAAGCGGTGAGGTGATCGAGGTCAATGAGGAACTCAACAACGATCCCTCGCTGGTGAACACCGATGCCTTCGGGGAAGGGTGGTTCGTCAAGCTGAAGCTGACCGATCCGACGGAACTGGACGACCTGATGGATGAAGAGACCTACACGACCTTTGTCAAAGGCCTGAGCTGATATGCGTTACCTCCCCCTGACCGAGACCGACCGGTCCGCGATGCTGGCACGGATCGGCGTGGCGTCCGTTGATGATCTGTTCGTGGATGTGCCGGATTCCGCCCGCTTCGATGGTCAGTTCGATCTGCCTGATCATATGGCGGAGTTCGAGGTCGAGCAGCGCATGTCCGCCATGGCCACGCGTAACATCACGACCGGTGATGTTCCGAGCTTTCTGGGGGCCGGGGCCTATCGTCACCATATCCCCGCTTCGGTGGACCATCTGATCCAACGCGGCGAGTTCCTGACATCCTACACGCCTTATCAGCCCGAGATTTCCCAGGGCACCCTGCAGGCGCTGTTCGAGTTCCAGAGCATGGTGGCCCTGATCACGGGTATGGATGTGGCGAATGCCTCCATGTATGACGGCGCGACCTCCTGCGCCGAAGCTGTCCTGATGGCCCGCCGCGTCACCCGCCGCAACCGCGCCGTGGTGTCCGGCAGCGTGCATCCCCATTACAGCACGGTCACCGAGACCCAGGCGAAGTATGTCGATATCGATATCGACATTCTGCCGCCGGATCTGGACGGGTCGGAGGATCTTTCCGGCAAGATCGATGACGAGACCGCCTGCGTCGTTGTGCAGAACCCCGGGGTTTTAGGCCATGTACGCGACCTCAGCCCGCTGGCCGCGGAATGTCAGGAGAAGGGCGCGCTGCTGATCGTGGTGGTGACGGAAGCGGTGTCCTTGGGCGCGCTGCGCTCCCCGGGCGAGATGGGGGCCGATGTGGTCGTGGCCGAAGGCCAAAGTATCGGCAATCCCCAGGGCTTCGGCGGGCCCTATGTGGGGCTGTTTGCCGCGCGCGAGAAATATGTGCGCCAGATGCCGGGGCGGCTGTGCGGTGAAACCGTCGATGCGGACGGCAAGCGTGGCTGGGTGCTGACTCTGTCGACCCGCGAGCAGCATATCCGCCGCGAGAAAGCGACGAGCAATATCTGCACCAATGCCGGCCTCTGCGCGCTGGCCTTTACCATCCACCTCTCCCTGCTGGGAGAGGACGGGTTTCGCGATCTTGCAACCCTCAACCACGCGCGGGCCTCACAGCTTGCCGACAAGCTGTCGGAGGTTCCCGGGGTCGAGCTATTGCCCGAAGCTTTCTTCAATGAATTTGCGGTGCGTCTGTCCCGCTCCGCGGGCGAGGTGGTGGACGAACTGGCTGCGCAGAATGTGCTGGGCGGTGTCCCCGCGTCGCGCCTGTTCGGCAAGGGGCAGGGCCTGGACGATATCCTGCTCATCGCGGCCAGCGAGTTGACCACACAGGACGATATGGAGGCGCTTGTGGCGCGCCTGACGGAGGTGCTCGCATGAGCCATTCACGAGATCTGAGCCGCAGCCCCGCCGCTGCCGGGTCCGGCACGCGTGAAACAGTGCATGGCCATGAGGGCCTGCAGCTGGAAGAGCTGCTGCTGTTCGAGATCGACAATCCGGGCGCAACCGGTGTCGATCTGCCGGAGCCGGGCACGTTTACCGCGCGGCTGGGCGGGTTGGAGCGACAGGGCGAGATCGGCCTGCCGAGCGTGAGCGAACCGGAAGTGGTGCGCCATTTCACACGCCTCTCCCAGAAAAACTATGCGATCGACATGGGCACCTATCCCCTGGGGTCGTGCACCATGAAGCACAATCCACGCCTCAACGAGAAGATGACGCGTCTGCCGGGCTTTGCGAATGCCCATCCGTTGCAGCCGGATGCCACCGTGCAGGGCGCCTTCGAGCTGATCGACGGTGTGGCCGGCTGGCTCAAGGAACTGACGGGCATGCCCGCGATTGCCATGTCGCCGGCCGCCGGTGCCCATGGGGAGCTGTGCGGGGTCATGGCCATTCGTGCTGCGCTGGATGACCGGGAAGGCGGCCCCACGACCCGCCGGCGCATTCTGGTGCCGGATTCCGCCCACGGAACCAACCCGGCGACGGCTGCGGTGTGCGGGTTCAGCGTCGATGCCATTCCCTCCGACAGCCGGGGCCGTGTGGATGTGAAGGCCTTTGCCGAGAAGCTCGATGACGATGTCGCGGGAATCATGATCACCAACCCGAACACTTGCGGGCTGTTCGAGCCGGACATGATCGAGATCGCGGAACTGATCCACGAGGCGGGCGGTTACTTCTACTGCGACGGTGCGAATTTCAACGCCATTGTCGGCCGGGTGCGCCCGGGCGATCTGGGCATCGACTGCATGCACATCAACCTGCACAAGACCTTCTCGACGCCCCATGGCGGCGGTGGGCCGGGTGCGGGTCCTGTCGTACTCTCCGAGGCCCTGGCGTCTTTTGCGCCGGTGCCCTGGGTGGTTCATGGCGAAGAAGGTTTCTCTTTGGTTGAGCATGAGGCGGATGCCGGTGCAGCCAAGCCCTTCGGGCGCCTGAAGGGCTTCCACGGTCAGATGGGCATGTTCATCCGGGCCTATGCCTACATGCTCAGCCACGGGCGTGACGGGCTGCGCCAGGTTGCCAGCGATGCCGTGCTCAATGCCAACTATGTGATGAGCAGCCTGTCCGATGTCATGACGCCGTCTTTCGACGGGCCGTGCATGCATGAATGCCTGTTCGATGACCGCTTCCTCAAGGACACCGGTGTCAGCACGCTCGATTTTGCCAAGGCGATGCTTGATGAGGGTTATCACCCGATGACCATGTATTTCCCGCTGGTCGTCCATGGCGCCATGCTGATCGAGCCGACCGAGACCGAATCCAAACGCAGCCTGGACGACTTCATCGCCGTGATGCGTGCGCTGGTGGACCGGGCAAAACAGGGGGAGGGCGAGAGTTTTGCAGCAGCTCCCACCATGACGCCGCGCCGCCGTCTGGACGAGACGGCGGCAGCACGTCAGCCGGTTTTGCGCTGGACGCCGGAAATGCCGACAGCCGAGGCCGCGGAATAGGCCTTCCGGCAAGGCACAGGTGCCAAGAAACGTACCAAAGAAAAAGGCCCCGGAAACCGGGGCCTTTTTTATTGTCTGTGTACCTTAAAGGTCAGTTGAGCTTTGACGGGACATCGCGAATGGCGGCATCCACAAGTTCATCGCCCTTCTGGCCTTCCACCACATCGGAAAGAATGCGGCGCGTGGCGTCGATCGCGATGTCGGCGGTCAGAGCCCGCACATCGGCCACAGCGCGCGCTTCGGCTGCTGCGATCATATCGAGGGCCTGCTGCTCACGGCGTTCGAGCGACTGCTCGGTCCGTTCCTGCGAGGCTTTCTGCATGCGCTTGGCCTCTTCGCGTGCCTCGGCAATGATGCCCTCGGCTTCCGCCAGGGCATCACGCTGCTTACGCTGATATTCGGCAAGCGTGTGCTGAGCTTCTTCGCGCAGGCGCTGGGCTTCGTCGAGTTCGGCCTTGATGACGTCCGCTCGCTTGTCGAGCGAAGACGTCATGGCGCGCCCCACCGGACGTGCCAGCGCAAGGACAAAGATCAGGAAGCCGAACAACACATAGGTTTCAGCTTGCTGGAAGAAGGGCTCACTGTAGCCTTCCGCCGCCTCGGCCTTGTCGAGAAGTGACTCTGCAACAGCGTAGGTGCTGCTCAGCAGAAAGACGCCGGCGGCGCTTGCAAGTTTAACCAACATTACTGCCGCTCCCCGAGTGCAGACGCGACGGCCGCGTTCACGGCTGACGGATCCGGTGTCGTATCCACCAGCCGCTCGACCGCCGTACGCGCCAGATCTTCGGCGACATCGGAAATATTTCCGATGGCTGCCTTTCTGGCGTCGTCGATCCGCGCATTGGCCGCATCCGCATTGGCCGAGAGTTTCTCGGTCAGGGCGACATTCCGGGCCTCTGCCTCGGCATTGGCTGTCTCTGCGGCCTTGTGAAGCTCTTCCTGGGCGCTGGAGCGCGCCTTGGCGAGTTCTTCTTCATAGGCCGCGAGAACGCCTTCTGCCTCGGCTGCCAGTTCCTCCGCACGTGCGAAGTCATTGGCAATGCGCTGACCACGATTCTCGAGCGTTGCCGAAATCTTCGGCAACACCACCCGCCACAGCAGGAAGTAGAGCACAGCGAATGTGATCAGCAGCCAGATGACCTGCGAAGGGAAGGTCGAGACTTGCTCCAACTGGGGCATAGCGGGGTCCTAGGCGCCCGGCTGGATGCCGAAGAGGATCAGGAACGCGATAACCAGCGCGAAGAGCGCGAGGGCTTCAACCAGGGCGAAGCCAATGAAGGTCATGGCGCGAACGTCGTCCGCAGCAGCCGGGTTGCGGCCAACAGCCGAGATGAAGGACGAGAAGATCATGCCGATGCCGATTCCCGAACCGATAACGCCGATGACCGCCAGGCCGGCCGCGATCAGCTTTGCTGAGTCAAAATCCATTTTTGTGTGCCTCCGATAGAGAAGTGTTTGATTGTTTCGTTGGGCCGAGAGGGCTCAATGCAGTTTGATCGAGTCGTTGATGTACAGGCATGTCAGGATTGTGAAGACATAGGCCTGAAGGAACGCGATGATGATCTCGAGGCCGGTCAGCGCGACCACGAGTGCCAGCGGCAGAATGCCGAAAACGCCCATGGCTGCCACAAAACCGGCGATAACCTTGAGCAGGATATGTCCCGCCATCATGTTCGCGAAAAGACGAACGGCAAGGCTGATGGGGCGCGAGAGATAGGAGAGAATCTCGATCGGGATCATCAGCGGGTACATGATCAGCGGCGTTCCGGGGGGCACAAAGAACGCGAAGAAATGCGTTCCGTGGCGCGCGAAGCCCAGAATCGTAACGGCAATGAAGATCACGATCGCCATCGCAAAGGTGACGATGATGTGGCTGGTGAAGGTAAAGCTGTAGGGCACCATGCCCAGCAGGTTTCCGGTCAGCACAAACACGAAGATGGTGAAGATGATCGGGAAATACTTGCGGCCTTCGGCGCCGATCGTTTCCTTGATCAATCCGGCTATGAATTCGTAGAGCAATTCGCCGATGGACTGCAGTCGACCGGGAACCATTGCGCCGCGACCGGCCGCGATGGCCAGCGTGCCGCCGGCGACGACCACGGTGATCACCATCCAGAGGGAGGAGTTGGTGAACGAAACATCGACGCTGCCGAGTTGAATCGGGACGATGGGCGAAATTTCGAACTGTTCTAGCGGGCTGGCCACGTCAGACTACCTCTTACTCAGTCAGGCTTTTTTCGGCTCTCGCGCTCGGCGCGTAAGACATTAGAGAAGCCCGCGCCAGCCCCCAAAAAGAAGAACAAAACCATCAACCAGGGTGTCGTTCCCAACCAGCGGTCCAGAAGCCACCCGACAAAAACACCCACGGCCACTCCGGCGACCAGGTCGATGGCTACGCGAAACCCCAGACCCAATCCCCCGGATGAAGCACCCTCATCCTCAGGTGCTGCATCCGGCGCGAACTTGCCGCGCGCGTCCTTCAAACGTTGGTTCAGGTCATCCAGTGAAGATGGCCGCTCCGGTTCACTCATGAGCCGATCCCGTTCTGGGCGATGCGGTAACACAAAATGATGCCTGCCCCGCGTGTGAAGGCGGGCGCAAGGTACTCAGCGCCCCATGGCAAGTCAAGGCGACTTTCCGCACTTGCGAGATGGACAAAAAGTCTCGGAAAACCGGCGCAAATTCTATGCGATTGCGCGAATTTCCTCAGCGCCGCGCAGGTCAACCGAGACGAGTTGGCTGACCCCGCGTTCGGGCATCGTCACACCGTACAATCGATCCATTCGGGCCATGGTCATGCGGTGATGGGTGACGATCAGGAAACGGGTCGATCCGATCTGGGAAATATGGTCGAGCAGATTGCAGAACCGGTCCACATTGGCGTCATCGAGCGGGGCATCGACCTCGTCAAGCACACAGATGGGAGCCGGGTTGGTCAGGAATACGGCAAAGAGCAGGGCCGTGGCCGTCAGGGCCTGTTCGCCGCCCGAGAGCAGCGAGAGAATCTGCAACTTCTTGCCTGGCGGGCTGGCATAGATCTCGATACCGGCTTCCAGCGGGTCTTCGGCATCGGTCAGTTCCAGATGTGCCCGGCCACCCCCGAACAGGCGGATAAACAGATCCTGGAAGTGCTGATCGACTTCCTTGAAGGATGTCAGCAGGCGTTGGCGCGCTTCGCGGTTCAGGCTGGCAATGCCACGCCGTAGCCGGTCGATCGCGGCCACCAGGTCTTCGCGCTCGGTCACGATGGTCTCGATCTTTTCTTCGAGCTCTTCGGATTCCTGTTCGGCGCGCAGATTGACCGGGCCCATATTGTCGCGTTCGCGCAGCAGGCGCTCGAGACGCTTGTCGGAGGCTTCCAGGTCCGGCAATTCCTTGCCCTCGGGGACCTCGGCGAGAGGGAGGACAGCTTCGGGCTTGCACTCCAGGCGCTCGGCAATCCGTTCGACGACGGTCTGCAGGATTTGTGCGGACTGGGTTACAGCCGATTCGGTGCGGACCTTGCCCTCGCGCAATTCCGCGAGCTTGGCTTCCGCGTCGCGCATGGCCCGCTCGGCCTGAGACAGGCTTTCATCGGCCCGCGCGACCGCATCGGCCGCCGTGTTGCGCTTGGCTTCGGCGGCATTAAGCTGATCCATCAGCCCGGAACGCTGGGCTTCGATCTCGGCCGGCTTGGCCGACAGGGTCTGGAGTTCGCCGCGTGCCTGTCCCTCGCGGTTTTCGAGTTCACCGATTCGCTCACCCGCACCATTGTGGCGTGCCTGCCAGGAGGTTTCTTCGGCCGCCAGCGCCGCGATCCGGCGATGCCGTTCCTCGGCTTCACGGACCATGCGGTCGTGTTCGCTTTGCGCCGAGGCCAGCGCGTTGCGGGCCTCGCCGAGCTGTCCGCGCATCGCTTCGGTGCCCGAGCGGATCTCATCGAGATCGCCAATCGCCGTGCGGCGGTTGCGGGCATCGGTCAGCTGGGTTTCAACTTCCGAGATTTCGCCTTCCAGACGGGTCAGCGTTTCGGTCAGGCTTTCATGTCGTGCGACCCGGGCGGTGAATTCGCTCGACAATTTGGCATGGGCGCGCCGGGCCTGAGAGGCCGTGTCATCGGCGGTATCAAGACGGCTTCGCGCCTCGCGGGCGGCTTCAATCGCGGTCTCGGCGCGTTCGCGGCCCGAAACAAAGTCCGCCTCGATCCGTTCGAAGGCGGTTTCTGCTGCCGCGATCCGGTCACCGAGTTCGGCCAGCCGGTTGCGTTGCCGCAGCCGTGTGGAGGCCGAGGAACGGGCATCGCCGCTGGCCACATAGCCATCCCAGCGCCACAACCGGCCTTCCCGGTCCACCAGGCGCTGGCCGGGCATCAATTCACCCACCAGGCGTTCGCCGGTCGCGGCATCGGTGACGACACCGATTTGTGCCAGGCGACGCGCCAGGGCGCCGGACTTGTTGACGAATTCGCTCAGCGGGCGGACGCCGGCGGGCAGGGAAGGATCCGTATCGCGGGCGGTCGAGTGTTTCCAGTGTCGCGGCGCACGATTGTCCATCGGCGCTTCGAGGTCTTCCCCCAGAGCGGCGCCGAGCGCGGCTTCATAACCGGTGGCCACCTCGATCTCGTCGATCATGGGTGTCCAGTCTGCGGATTCGGTCTCGGCATCATTCGCGAGCACATCTTCCAGCGCGCCGGCTTCGGCGCGCAGGCGTGACAGCGCCTCGGCTGATTGAGAGCGCACGTCGCGGACCTTGTCGCGTTGGGTCTCGGCGGTTTCGCGGGCTGTATCTGCTTCTTCGAGAGCCGCGCGGGACGCCTTCAGGGCTTCCTCGGCAGCGTTCATTTCCGCTTCGGCAGTGACCAGCTCTTCGGAGGTTAGTCCCTGGGCTTCGATGGCTTCGCGTTCTGCCCGGGCTTCGCTGACCTGGCTGTCGAGACGGCGGCGGCGCGCATCGAGTTCGCCCAGTTCCCGCTCGAGCGCTGCAATCTGCGCTTCCCCATTGGCCAGCCGTTCGGTCAGCGCGGTGAGTTCGTTTTCCAGTGCCTGCACGCGGGCACCACGTGCTTCGCGGGCGGCGTTGGTTTCGGCAATCAGTTCGTCTTCGCCCGCGCAGGCGCGTTCAATCTCGGCCTTTTCGGTGCCGAGCCGTTCGAGGGCAGCCTTTGCTTCGCCCGCCAGTCCGCGCTCGCGGCCCAGATCGGCCTCGATCTGGGTCAGCCGGGTCTGCCATTGCTCGGTGGCGGCCTGGGCGCGGCGCTCCTCGGCGTCGAGTTCTTCGCGCGCGATATTGAGGCGCTGCAGTTCGGCGGCGGCGGTCGCTTCAGCTTCGCGCAGAGGCACCAGTGCTGCGGCGGCTTCCTCGCGCGTACGTGTGGTCTGGGAGACCAGACGGGATTGTTCGGCGACGACATTCTCGGCCGCACGAAGTTGTTCTTCGCACTCCGCGACAGCTTCTTGTGCCTGAACCCAGCGGTGGTGCAACACGGCGGCTTCGGTGCGGCGGATATCGTGCGAGATGTTCTTGTAGCGGCGTGCCTGGCGGACCTGCTTCTTCAGGCCCTGGAGCTGGGCGTCGAGGGTGACCAGCACGTCTTCCAGACGCTCGAGGTTGCCTTCGGCTGCCCGCAGCCGCAGTTCGGCTTCATGCCGGCGCGAATGCAGTCCGGTGATTCCGGCCGCCTCTTCGAGTAGCAAACGGCGGTCACCCGGCTTGGCCGCAATCAGTGCGCCGACCCGGCCCTGGCTGACCAGTGCGGTGGAACGCGGGCCGGTGGCCTGATCGGCGAACAGAATCTGGACGTCGCGTGCACGGACATCGCTGCCATTGACGCGATAGGTGGAGCCTTTCTCGCGCTCGATCCGCCGGGAAACCTCCAGATCGTCGGAATCATTGAACTGGCTCGGTGCGGTGCGTGAGGAGTTGTCGAGGCTGAGCACGACCTCGGCGGTATTGCGTGCAGGCCGGTCCGAGGTGCCCCCGAAAATGACATCGTCCATGCCGCCGCCGCGCATCTGCTTGGCCGAGGTCTCGCCCATCACCCAGCGCAGGGCCTCGACAAGGTTGGACTTGCCGCAACCATTCGGGCCGACGATTCCGGTCAGGCCCGGGGCGATTTCCAGATCGGTCCCATCCACGAAGGACTTGAAGCCCGTCAGTCTTAGTTTGTTGAACTCCACCGGTACGTAACCCCCAAAAAAGCCGGATCAGTTGGACGCCAGAAGCGGATCGAGGATTTCAAAGAATTCCTCGAGCGAGCGAGACCCGGGATAAATCCGCCCCTCGATCTGAAAGGACGGTGTGCTTTGAACGCCTGCCGCGCTGCCGGCCTGACGATGGGCCAGAATGCCGTTTGCCAGCGCTTCGGATTGCAGGCAGGACTGAAACGCTTCGTCTCCGAGTCCCGCAAGCTGTCCGATCTTTTTCAGTGCGGCAACCGGGTCCGCCGCGCGTGCCCAGTTGTCCTGCGTCTTGAACAACACCTGAATGACGCCCGCATACCGGCTTTCATCCACACAACGCGCCATCATCGATGCGCGCAGCGCAACGCCGTCGAGCGGGAAATCGCTGTAAACAAAGCGGACCTTGCCGGTATCGACGTATTTTTCCTTGAGATCGGCATAGGTATCGTTGTGGAACGTCGCACAATGCGGGCAGGTCAGAGAGAAATACTCGACGATCGTCACCGGCGCATCGGCACTGCCCACGGACCGTTCACTCAGCATCGCACTCACATCAGCCGGTTCCTGTGCTGACGCTGCGCTTGCGATCATCCCAAAGGCCAACAGGCCGACCAGAGCGGCTCCGAGTCGTCTATATAGGTGCACAACGTTCTCCAAACACAATATGTAGCCAATTATGAAACCTCCAATCGGGTGGCACAAGCGAGGAAAAACGCTTTGATACCAAACCCTTGATGGAAGTCACACACAAGGTGGCAGACGATTGTGACGGAATGGAGACCAATGGGCCGAAGATCAGCGGTCTGAACCCTGCCGCGATTTCCGGGCAATCACGGACTCCCCCAGGTCCCGCAGGGCCCGCCGC
>Ga0181558_10003827_pt1 | contig 13616 bp, 18 predicted proteins | sample 011ome_22_FD_133754 | JGI IMG/M metagenome (GOLD analysis project Ga0181558, IMG submission 133754) | Coastal salt marsh microbial communities from the Groves Creek Marsh, Skidaway Island, Georgia - 011507BT metaG (megahit assembly) | ecosystem: Environmental > Aquatic > Marine > Intertidal... | reverse complement strand
GATGTTACCTGCAATTGATTATGATTGTGGAGATTCAGTGATTGATTTGAACTTTTTGGTTAAGTTAGATTGTGAATCAGTTTCAGAGGATGGAACCGATTTCCGATTAACTAATCCATTGGGCCAACCGATTCCAATCAGTAAACTTTCTGCAACATGTGATGTGAACGGCGAAACCCAAGCCATTCGAGTTCATCTATTCAAACCACTGTTGGTAAATGGCAGATACTTCCTTTATTCAAAGACCGGTAACGATGGAAACACTCTAACCAATAAGTGTGGATTCCCAATGAACGAGTTTGATACTTTGGTTATTATTGTAGATGATTGTCTTGAACCAGTGTGGGATTTTAAGAATGTGAGCGTGGTAAATGATAACCACACCACTCTACAATGGACAAGAGATTCTACATCATTCGATACAACGTACTTCGAAGGATACGGTATTTGGAGATGGGATGGAACTCAGTATCAATTCCGTCAATTGGTTACTAATTGGAAGAAAAAGCACTACGATGATCTAACTGCCACTAATGTTAGCAATCAAACATATTCGTATAAGATTGACTTTAGATACAGTGGATTTACGTTTGGACCTTCTGATTCGATCAATTCTATTTGGCTAAGAGGTAGCGGTGAATGTGATTCATTGTATTTGATTTGGAATCAATACAACGGTTGGCCAAATCCGCAATACGATGTTTACATAAACTATCAAAACCAGTGGATCAAGTGGAACGATATTCCAATCACCGACACAACATACTGTATGAAATCCGATACTTTGGAGGTGGGCAATTACGATGTGAAAGTTGTTACCACAAATGGAGGATACACTTCAGAGAGTAACTATGTCAGATGTGTTCAACCCGAACCTCCTTATGTTGTAATTCCTAACGTCATTACTCCAAACGGAGATGGTATAAATGACATGCTTACAATTCAAAATCTAATGAATTGGGACAATAGAGCATTAACTATCTTTAATCGTTGGGGAGGTATTGTCTTCAAGACTGAGGACTATCGAAACGACTGGAACGGTAGTGGAGTATCAGATGGAGTGTATTTTGGAGTTCTAGTAATATCCGACAGTGGAAGATTAGAAACATACAACTTCATAGTAACTGTTCTGAGCGAATAGACGGATGAAACTTTATGTCCTATTATAGTATAACCATCCTAAGCGAATAGGATATGAAATTAGAATTCTTCAACATCTGGAGTCAAATGTATTTGATTCCAACGGTCAAGATCACTCATGACCGACTACTAAATGGTTTTCACGAAGTGCAATTGATCTGGTTGAAGTGGGGCGTGTCACTAATGTTTAACGAAAAGGGCAATAACGATAAGAGCTGGTTTATATGAGCATTATTAATCCTGATTTATGGTACAAGATAAAGGGCAAATCGACCAAGATCGAGAGTAAGTTCAAGCACATTGACACTCGTAGTCGAAGCCAAAAGTTGAAGGACTTTGGTCAATCTCTTCTATTTTGGAATGGTCGTAAGAAAGGTATGATCCACACCCGCGATTTGGAATGGTCTGATCTACGTTACATCTTCTTTCCATCTAAGTTGGAACGTTACGGTTACATGAACATCACATTCTATCAAGAAGATAGTCCATACTATCGAGCCTTGATGCCACTGGTATTAGCAATGGATTATGAAGCAAAGCCAAAGTGGTGCCCTAGATGGTTCTTACGTTTCTTACATGTGTTTGGGGATGATAAATCAGTGGTTCGAGTTCGTAACCGTAGATTGAGCAATTTGCATCGTAAACTGACTAAGGGTATTCAGTTCTGGGATTGGAAGACTAAATGGCATAATTATGACCTTCGTATTTCTATCAGTGGGCCAAAACACTTACAGGATCTTGCTGATGATATTGAATACGGATACTATTCTCGTGGAAGACAAGAAGAATTGGTTGAACAGATCTTAAAATTAGATCCAAACGCTTCAATCATTTGGGGCAGCATTGAACGATTTGAAAAGCAGTTAGAAGAATTAGAACAAGCCGTTAACACCAACGAGAAATGAAAATAGAAATTAACTCAAGTCAAAAGTCTTATTTAGTTAGTCTAAAGAAAGAATTAAGTAATTTAGAGCTTTTAGGAAAAAGTAATTCACCTCAATGGTGGTCTATTGTTGAGTCTATTGATGCAATAGAAAATAACCTTTAACACCAACGAGATATGAAAGCAGTTTTAGAATTTGATTTTAACGGTGATAACTTTGACCGCACTGAATTTGAAGATGCCATCAACGGTGGTAAGTGGAAAATGGCAATGTGGGAATTGGATCAAGATCTACGAGCTCGAAGCAAATATGCATCTGATAAAGATGACCCAAAGGTAGTGGAAGCCTATTACAAGCTTCGTGATGACATTCGAGAAATTATGCACAATCACAATTTAACATTTAACGATTAATGAAAAGATTAGGTCTTCTATTACTGTCACTGATTGCGCTTCAAGGCTGTGCGCAACAACCCAAGTACGACGGAGTAGAATGGTATTCAACCTACATGGATGGGTTGTATTCTCAGGAGCTTGAACAGCCCTTGGTGGTTAATTACATTATCCTATGTACAGAGGGTGATGCAACACGAAATGGTTTAGATTTCTATAAACCAGACGGCATTCATACGTCTGATGATGCAGATTATTATAAGAACGAATGGGATAAAGGCCATCTAGCTCCCGCAGCTGATTACAAATGTGATCAAGACGCGATGGATGCAACCTTTACGTACTTAAATTGTGCTCTACAACAGGAGAAGCTGAATAGAACCACCTGGAAGTATTTAGAAGAGTTTGAGAGAGACTTAACCGAGTATGGAGATGTTACCGTTACTATCGAAGTTGACTTCTCAGATTCACCTAAAAGAGTTCCAGCAGGTGCCGCAATTCCAGAAGGTTTTTACAAGCAGATCATGGTAGGAGATACGATGATGTGTTTTTGGTTCCCTAATAAAGTTCCAACCAGTTCAGATTTTCGTGATTATGAATGTGATTGTCGATAACCGGGATTTTGAAACAAAATAAAATCGGGCTATATAATCTATAATCTTTAAAATAGAGAGCATGCAACTTACACTTGAACGTCTTAATGGTGAATATCTTTCATGGGCTGTTGAATTCGGTGAGGGTAGAAACAACAATGACATTCGATTCGGTCAAATGATTCATAACAAGTATGATCTACCTGGTAAGGTTGACGTATTCTATATTGAAGGAACTGAAAGAGCTTATACAAGTCTTCTAGCTTATGTTGAAGAAGACAAAATTCAGAACACATTATGAGAGATCAATACGCATTACAAACAAATCAAAAACAAATGGGATATACCAAAACACCAGTAGGTATCATTGGCCAGGGCTTTGTTGGCACGGCCGTTCGAGTTGGATTAGATAATGAATTCAATGTCATGACATACGATAAGTATGAGACAAATAAAACAACTCACCAGCCTGCTGAAATTCTTCGCAAGTGTGAGGTTGTATTTGTTTGCGTTCCAACTCCGATGGATCTTGAAACCGGTGAATGTCACACTGGAATCGTTGAATCAGTGGTTGCAGAACTAGATGCGCTTGCAACTCTTCTCCATGATGCAGGTGAATTGAACCACCCAATCACTCTAGTGGTAAAATCAACCGTACCTCCGGGTACAACAAAATTCTTGAACGATCATCGTTCAGAATACGTTAACGTAACATTTAATCCTGAGTTCTTGACTGAAGCTAACGCTATTCAAGATTTTATGAATCAGGATCGAATCATTCTTGGTGGCGAGCCGGCAGCCCTCGAACCAGTGGTTGACGTATTTCAAACAGCATTTCCAGGCGTGCCAATTCAAACGACCGATTCAACTACAGCTGAAATGGTCAAATACACCACCAACACCTTTCTATCGGTCAAGGTCAGTTTTGCAAACGAGATCTATGATCTATGCGAAGCCAGTCACGTTGACTACAGTAAAATGATTGAATTGGCCAAATTGGACAAGCGCCTAGGCAATTCACATTGGATGGTTCCAGGTCCTGACGGTGACCGTGGCTTCGGAGGCCATTGTTTCCCTAAGGACCTTACCGCCCTTCGTTATGTAGCATCACAATTTGAAGTTCAAACGCCTGTTCTTGACGGTGCAAATGAAACAAACAACCGAGTTCGTGCTAATAGAGACTGGGAAGAGCAAGAAGGTCGTGCGGTGATAAATAAATTACAAGTTAAATGAAAAAGTTACTAAGGAATCCAGAAAAAGGCAGCATCGCAGGTGTTTGTCAAGGTCTTGGATTTTATTTTAATACAGATCCAATCCTAGTAAGAGCAGCGTTTGTTCTTTCAGGATTACTATTTCCTCCAGGGGCAATCATAACTTACGTTGCTCTTTGGGTCTTAACACCAAAGTTTTCAACTAAAAGAAAATGAGAAATTTACTAGCATATTGGTCAGAGTTCTTTTCAGAGATAAAAATCTGGTGGAGATTCCGTAAAGCCGCTCAACAGAGCGAAAAGCTGCTTAATGATAACGGTATGCGGGTTGATTGGTTAGGGCGAATTTACACCATCGTTAACATGCCTGAAGAGGTTCAAACTAACATGGAAGTCGTTCAACAGGGTTGGGTCATTGGTCAATTAAAACCAATGAATACCATTCTATTCCAAATCGGTATTGCTGATTACGCATACCCTTCAATTTCAAAGGTTCCTGATTCAGCTTCATTCTTAGTTGTGATGTGGCCCGAATTAGACAATCTAAATATTTGGAAATTCTTATGGCAGTCCATGGTTACTGCTTTAATCGTAACCTCGATTTATTGGGCCATACAAGGACTTATCTGGTTAGATATTCCTACAATTGTAAACAATTTGAAGGGTGCATAGTATTCGACGCAAACAGGTTAATGGCCGTAGATATTACGAAGTAAAGGAGAATGAGACTGGTAAAGTTATCGGTCTCTTTCCTTCTATCACCACCGTTCTTGGTGAAACTTCAGATAAGTCAGGCCTTGATGAATGGAGAAAGAGAGTTGGAGAAGAAGAGGCCAACCGTATCTCGTCACTGTCGTTGGGTCGAGGTAACATCTTACATCGATTACTTGAGTTATATAAGCCCTTAGAAGGGGAGCCTGAGGAGCGTCTAGAACTCTTGAAGGCACTAATGCATAAGGACAAAGAGATCAAGAAACACATTGATTACGTTCAAGATGGTTGGGATTTCTTTATGAAGTTCTGGCATAATCATTCTCGATACTTTGATCGCGTAAAACGAGTGATTGAGGCTGAAACCTTTCTTTGGTCTGCAAAGGGCGGAGGTTATGCTGGAACCACTGACAACGTCTCTGAAATGATTGATGGTAGAATCCTGATCATTGATTATAAGAACTCTCGCAAACCTAAGAGAGATGAATGGATTCAAGATTACTTTATGCAGGCTGCAGCATATTGGGTTGCATATTGGGAGCGAAGCGGCGTAAAACCTGATGGAGCTGAAATTTGGATCGCTAACGAGATTGACAATATGCCTCAAACGTTCACTCTAACGAATGAAGACATTAAGTATTACTTTACCCTTTTCACTGAAAGGTTGAAGGCTTATAAAGAAACAGTGAATATATAATCAAGTGTAAATTAAAAACATCACTATTATGGATAAATTAAATCAATTCCTAGCCAAGCATGGCATTAAAGTAATCATTGCACTATTGCTTTTGACTTACATGAAATCATGCAGCGTAGACTCTGAACTTACTCTTGTTAAAAAGGAGTTTAGAGCTCAAAAAGAAATTATTGACGCACTTCCAACTCGAAATGACGTTCAAATCGAAGCCCTAAAAGCTGAGAAGAGAATGATTCAAGCGACTGATCGTAAGATGTTGGACGTTCAACGTCAAAATGCGATTGAAAAGGAAATCATCTCCCTTCAGGAGCAAAAGTAATTCAATCGTTCAAATTATAGCGAATACTTATGAACGAAAAATTAGTAAGTAGATTTGTAATCAGTACGTTTGTGGTTCTATATGCAATCGTATCTATTATCTCTACTATTCACGTAATTGACTTCTTCGAACTGTCAAATCCTTACTGGTTAGCAGTTTCTTTGGCGATTGCGTTCGAATTTGGTGCCGCAGCATCCTTAGCTTCGTTGGTGGCACTGGATAAAATGAATAAGACCATTGTGTGGTTACTATTCTTTGCGATCACAGCAATGCAGATGCAAGGTAACATGTATTATGCATTTACTAATCTACATGATTATCAATCTTGGATTGAACTTTTCAATCTAGTTGAATGGGAGCCTTTAGCTCAAAAGAGAGTGCTTGCATTTGTTTCGGGAGCAATCCTACCTCTTGTAGCGCTTGGTTTCATTAAATCTCTAGTTGATTACATCAAACCTGCAGAAACCCAAGTCACTCTAGTTGAAGATAAAATTGAAGCTGAAGTTTTTAATCAAGAGATTGAAGATTATGAATCAATGAGATCTGAAGAAGTTGAATCTAAAGATTGGACCGAAGATCTTCCTGAAGAGGTAATCGATGAAATTTTAGCTGGTGAAGTATTCACAGTTGATAATGAAGATGAGGGTGAAGACGTATTCGACGCTCCAGTCGAAGAACCTGTAAAAAAGGAAGAGATTGATTCAGCGTATGAAGCTGGTCGTAAAATGTTTGCAGAAAGCATTTCTTCTTTGAATAAAGGACTTAAAAGTAAAGAAGTAGAACCACAACCACAGCCCGGTTTAATCAATCGTAGAGAAGAATCTCAACGAGTTATTAAGAGAGGTGGACCAGGTGCAATGGGTGCAATTGATTAAGTTCTAGTTAATGCTTTTAGAGTTTCAGAACAATCACATTCCAGACAAGCTTTACTTAACTAAAAAGTTGGAGCCTAAGACCGTTCAAAAGGTTTTGGGCTCCAACGTTTTTACGGTCGATCGATTGTATCAAATCGCAAACGATCAATTGACCAAGATCGATATTGTGGATCAAAGAGCAGATGGTATTCTATATCGAATTTACGTTCGTATGCAACATGCGTACGCCGGAGAAGCCAGAATTCAAGTTGGTAACATCAAGCCCTGGAAATCTCTGTTAAGAAAGAAACCCTATTGGACTCTAAGGGCTATCGTTGAAACACAGGATCATAACGTGATCTATACCTTCGAGCACAAATACACTAACATCAATCATTTACACCGTGACATCATGGATCAGTATGAACACCTTCATGCGTTCATCATCCGATTGAAACAAAATTAAAGAAAGTTATATAATCTATACATTCAATCAATTTAATTATGTCACAAGAAACAACAACTCAAGAAAACTTGAATCAAGCTAATGAAGAGCAATTGAAAGCTCAATTCGCTCCAGTTTTTGAAGAAGCAAAGAACATCGATGCTGATTCAGCTCTAAACATTTTGATTCAGGCTGCGATGGCAGCACAACAGACTGGCGCTCTAAGCGTTCGTGATTCTGTTCTGCTTGCTTCTGCAATCAGCGTAGTTCGTCCAGGTACCATCTAATAAAAATTAGAGGATGCAAGTAGCGTTATGGATTGATACTCCTGCGCTGGGCGATACGATTGCAGCTATTCCAACGCTTCGTAAACTGTCACAGGTCTATAATCAGCCTGTGACAGTTTTTACGAGCTTACCTTCAATCTTTGAAGGACACCCCTGCGTTAAAGAAGCGTTTCACTCAGATGCGGACAAATCAGATTACAAAGTTTATCGTACTTTTGCACCCCTAGTCGGTGCAACTTATGACTTGAAAGGCGAGAAGGTTGAGTTTCGTCACTCAAACTCTGAAATTCGTCAGTTTCACGCAATGAGTTTAGGTTTCAATCTCACACCTGATGAGATGGAAACGGACATGTACATTGAAGAGGAACTTGAATTACCTGTAAAAGATTACGTAATCATTCACCCTACTCATACTTGGGCCACTAGAACCTGGGATCAGGCTAATTGGCAAGAGTTAGTGGACAGGTTGAATGATCGTGGTATTCCAGTGGTTGCCATTGGTCATGATTCAAAGGAAGTTGGGTTCTATAGCGTACAAAAGCCTGTAATGGACATTAACATCAAACACGGTGTTAATCTGCTAAACAATCCTATTACTACAATTCCAGCTTTACGTTGGATGATGAATCACCGAGCTAAAGCAGTGGTAACAATGGATTCTGGCATTCTTCACATTGCTGGAACCACGGATGTTGAAATCATTCAACTAGGATCTTCAATCGATCCAAAGCTAAGAGCACCTTATAGAAAGGGCTCACAAAATTACAAATACAAATACATTGCCGGTGGTTGTGGACTATTTTGTAGTTCAAACATGGCTTATAATGTCAGAGTTCATGGCAGCCTCCATGGTGTACCTCCACAGATTCACTGTTTGGAAAATAAGCCAACTATGGAATGTCACCCAGGAGTGAATCCAGTGTTCGAGGCAGTATGTCAAAGATACGATGTTAGACCAAAGATCAGATTGGTTCATTTGCTTTTAAAGGATGATCATTCGCCTGAACGTCAACAAAGATCAATCGATAGTATTTCTCAACTTGCAGATCGAGGTATTGAATACATTCAAATTTGGAATGAACGCTGGAAGGCCGCTCCTCCTCGTGAAACCTTTGAGTACCCTGATCAGTTTGACAAGGTTCCCATCGGTCCAGGTCATTATGGCAATTATCGTGCATTCGTTGATGCTGGCTTAGAACATTTCACAGAAGACATAGATGCTTTAATCTTTGCCGAAGGAGATTCTTTCTTGACCAAACCAATCGACGAGGTCGTGGAAGATATTAATCGTGCTTATGAAGCTTGTGAATTACACAACATTTCATATTTTTCATTCGGTTCACGCTATTCTCTGCATGATTCTAACGATCTAATTTCATCTACACGATATAAGATTGGAGATATTCACGTGGTAAATAAAGTTATCGGAGCCCAATTGGTAATGTTACACAATAGAGTTCAATACTATTGTTCAGACAGGTTTATTCATCAAAAGTGGACCGCAGCTGACATTTATCTAAACAACATCATGATGGGCAAGTTCAACATTGGTATTTTTGACCAACCTGTTGCACTGCAAGCCGACGGTTTTTCTGCTATTGATTCTTATAACAAGATTCACGCAGATGAAAGATCTCGTAATTCTAAGAAAAGAATTCTATTCTTGGCCCCTCACCTTTCAACGGGTGGCATGCCAGAATTCCTATTGGGTCGACTAAAGGCCTTGATTGACGAGCCTTCGGTTGAGCTTCATGTCGTCGAGTTCACATGTTACGCTACCACATACGTTGTTCAAAGAGATCAGATTCGCCAAATGTTAGGTGATAGATTTCATGAAATCGGCCATCTAGGTTCAATGTCAGATTCTGAGCGTGAAGAGCGCCTAAAGCAAATCATTAGTCAGATTCAACCTGACGTTATTCACATTGAGGAAAGTCCAGAGGCATTTGATGGTTTCAACAAAATGTCAGAAGAGTGCCAATCATGGATCTACCAGTCATCGCATCCTTGGAGGATTGTGGAAACTTGTCACAACATTTGGTTCAATCCGAGAGAAAACAAGCGCATCTCTCCTGACGCCTATTTGTTTGTCACTCCTCACCACACACTTGAGACTTTCTCCGAGGAACCATCCGAGAAGTTTGAAGCCTTCTATCCAATCATTCCTCAGACTAAGTCCGAGTTGCAAAGGAGAAAATCTTTGGAAATTTTAGGATTGGAGCATTTATCCGATGCAAAACATCTAATCAATATCGGTCTCTGGACCCAGGGCAAAAACCAAGGAGAAGCCGTTGAATGGGCCCGCACCCTGGAACAACTCTACCCCGGTCAATACCAGTTCCACTTCATAGGCAACCAGGCTGAAAACTTCGAAAGCTACTGGGGCCCCATCATGCAGCAGCTGCCACCGAACGTCCACATCCACGGCGAGCGTAACGACATCAACACATTCTACCAACTGGCAGATGCAGTCGTCTTTAACTCTACCTGGGAGTGCAACCCCCTGGCCCTTCGACAGGCCCTAGGCTACCCAATCCCAGTGATGGCTCGTAACCTGTCGCAGTACCACTCAATGTATACAGGGCAACTCACAGAAATCCAAGGAGACACCACCGATCCCCTCCGATTGGTTGAAGCCTTAAAGTCTCCAATTCATAGAAAACAAAACGACCAAGCAATGGCTAAATTCAAGCAAGAACACTTACAAGCTTACATGAAAACCCTTAAAGGCCCAGTGATTCGTACCGCTCAAATCAGAGATGGGTACACAATCCAGTGGAACAACGGCCCAACAGTCCGATCAAAGGCCGGCCGCCCACTTGATGTAGAATTTTGGGCTGATGGTGCATTGGTATACAAAAATACCTTAGAAGCCGAGGGCTATTGGTGCAGACCGGCCGACGAATGGTTCCGAGATTGGACCGTTAAGATTGACGGCAAGGAGCACAAGATGGAACTCGAAGACAAAGTGGCTCACATTCAATTTAATTCAGGTTCTCTAGGAGACACTCTAAGTTGGGTTGAAGCAGCGGTTGAATTCAAATTCAAACACGGCCTTAGCAAGTTGTACCTTAGTACCCACAAGAACTGGCTGTTTGACCAGGACCACTACCACCTACGAGGTGTCGAGTTTATCGCTCCAGGCGATTCACCCGAAGACACGTACGCTCGATGGGAGGTTGGAGTTTACATGGAAGATCCTCCAGGAACTCCATGGTTCCCTAATAGGAATAAAAGAGATTGGCGTAAGATCTACTTAGGTGACATCGCAACTGATCACCTGGGCCTACCATCGATCAGAAAAGCTCCTAAGCTACAATACACTGACAAGCACCAACAAGATCGGCCCTACATTTGTATCGCTACACAATCGACCGCACAGGCCAAATACTGGAACAATCCTACCGGTTGGCAAGACCTGATTGACCACTATACGGCTAAAGGTTACGATGTGTATCACGTATCTAAAGAGGGTAACAACGATTTGAAAGGTTTCATTCAAGGACCTGAAGACATGGGCGAAACTTTCGCCCTCATCAACGGTGCCGAAGTGTTCTACGGAATTTCTTCTGGCCTATCTTGGTTGGCATGGTGTACTGAAACCCCAGTAGTGATGATCTCTGGCTTCACACCTGAGGAGTGCGAGTTCATGGACGATAAGACCCTTCGTATCATTAACAAAGATGTGTGCAACTCTTGCTGGGCTTGGGACCACTTTAACCGTGGAGACTGGAACTGGTGTCCAACTGGTAAGGGCAATGAACGCCACTTTGAGTGTACAAAAACCATTTCTGCATCGTCAGTAATTAAACAAGTTAACAATTGGAATTATGGAAAAAGTATCGTTACAAAAGAAAGTACACACATCTGATAGGGGTATTATACCTGAGATGCTGACCACTATTGGCGCCAAGAAAGGAGTTGAAATTGGAGTCTTTAAAGGTGAATGGAGTCGACACGTACTCCAGAGATGGAATGGTACACTATACATGATCGATCCTTGGAGACCCTTGGGAGAAGAGTACGATGATGCATCAAATCATGCAAATCACATGGATGCGTATGAAAGAACGATGGAATCGATTCGTGGATTTGAAGATCGTGCTTTTATGCTACGTGGACTTGGTGAACAATTGGTTGAAATCTTTGAAGATGAATCCTTAGATTACGTATACATTGATGGTAACCACGCATACGATTACGTCAAACAGGACATGGAGTTGTGGTGGCCTAAATTGAAAAAGGGCGGCTTGTTCGCTGGACACGACTATCTTGACATTGATTGGACCTACAAACCTGGGCATGATCATCCTAACATGAAAGACAAGTACATGTGGACCAATGATGGGACGCCTGGTGCAGAATTGAAGTATGCAGGTGTTTTTGGAGTTAATCCAGCAGTCGATGAATTTTGTGAAACCAACAACATTGAAGTCTTAAATCTAACTAACGAATGGGCCAAAAGCTGGTTCTTTATCAAATAAAAACTAAATTATGGAAACAACCTTTTATAACATTGAAGAACAAAAGTTCTGGAATGACGAATCAATTTGGGTTAATGGAGGACACGAGTGGTCCGGGTCATTTGGCACCACTGAAAACCTATGGAATAAATACATCTTTGATGATTTAAAATCTTTTAGAGGCGCTAACATTACTGAAATTGCGCCTGGATTTGGTCGCATCACTCAATTTTTAGCTATTGTTGCGGGTAGATTGTCTGTCGTTGATATGAATCCGATATGCATTCAAAAGACCAAAGAAAAGCTAGGAGCTCATGTAGCAAGTTACGGAGTTGGAGATGGAAAAACTCTAGTTGGAGTTCAAGATCTATCACAGGACTTGGTTTTTTCTTTTGATTCATTTGTTCACATGCATAAGAATGTAATTAATGAATACGTAAAAGAAATGCAACGTGTGTTGGTTCCTGGCGGTTACGGTTGGATTCATCACTCTAATCTAATGGGAGGATCTGAACTTTCATTTAATAATGTCGCGGGTAGATCTAATATGACTCCTGAAGAAATGAAAGATATGGTTGAAGCTCAAGGATTTAAAGTTATAAGTCAAAAGCCAATTCAATTCGCTCCAGTTGATCAGTGGAATGGAATTGATTTCATTACCTTCTTTCAAAAGTTATAATTATGAAAGCTCTTGTAACAGGAGGTGCCGGCTTTATTGGTCATCATCTAGTTAAGTCTCTTTTCGAAAAAGGTTATGAAGTTGAGGTTTGGGACAATCTATCGACTGGTAAACTCGACAGGTTGTTGAAGGCAATTCCAGTACGCAAATCAGTTGAGTTTAAGAAATTAGACTTAACTTATGATCTTCTACCAGAAGTCGAGGACGTAGATGTTGTTTTCCATTTGGCTGCTACTACTTCAGTTCAAGAGTCATTAGAAAACCCTCAGAAATACGAGCAGCACTGTTATATGACAACCAAGCGGATGTTAGATTGGTGCTTGAATAACAGGGTGAAAAGATTTGTATTTGCATCAACAGCTGCAGTATATGGCGAACCGATTGAAGTTCCAGTCATGGAATCAATTGAATTGAATCCAATGTCACCGTATGCACAGTGGAAGTTAAAGTCTGAGCACTTGATGGCCGCATATCAGAATAATTTTGATATGAATTGTACTGCTCTGAGATTGTTTAACGTCTATGGCGAAGGCCAGCCTTCTTCAGGTTCTTATGCTCCAGCTGTCGCACTGTTCTTAAAACAGTTTGAGGCATTTGAACCTATAACAGTAACTGGAGACGGTCTTCAAACTAGAGATTACATTTACGTTAGAGATGTGGCAAGAGCATTCGTTACTGCCGCAGAAAAACCAAGCCCAATATTTAGAGTTATGAACGTTGGAACAGGTGAAGAGTTAACTATTCTTGAGATTGCAGAAGCCTTTGGCGGCGAAATAAAGCACATTCCGGCCAGAAAAGAGCCCAGAAGATCCTGCGCTAATACTGATAAGATTAAAAAAGAGCTTGGATGGTCTTCTTCTGAAACTGTTTTGAGCTTTATAAATAAAATAAAGTAAAAGTATATGTGTGGAATCGTAGGATACATCGGTAAGGACCTTGTAG
>Ga0181558_10003818_pt1 | contig 13635 bp, 10 predicted proteins | sample 011ome_22_FD_133754 | JGI IMG/M metagenome (GOLD analysis project Ga0181558, IMG submission 133754) | Coastal salt marsh microbial communities from the Groves Creek Marsh, Skidaway Island, Georgia - 011507BT metaG (megahit assembly) | ecosystem: Environmental > Aquatic > Marine > Intertidal... | reverse complement strand
TGGAGGGTGGCCAATCGAAAACGGTGGCGTTGTTCCACCCCAGCTTCAATTCGGGGCTTTCCGTGGGACGAACACAATCCAGTTCGGCTTTGCTCCGTTGAACCACTTCACCTCCGGAGGCAGTGACGGTAAAGGTCGGATTGACCGAAAGTTTCCCGCTCAAGGAGTAGTTCAGGTAGGTGGTTTTGACGGGCTTGGCCTGATGGGATGAGGCGTAAAGTTGCGGTTGAGCCATGGTCCAGGTGAGGTTATCGCCGATGTTGGTGACGCGATACCCGTCAAACGGGCAAGCGAGCAAAGCAGGAAGCGACAAGGAGAAGGGAGCGTGAACGACCAAGTTCCCGTCGGCATTGACGGACGAGGCGTTGGCGCCGTCGGGGGAAGCCAGCACATGCTCCGGTCCGACGAAGGCCGTTCGACCCAAGGTCATGCTGTGAATCAACGGTGTGACAAAAGTGTCGTTGGTGGCCATCTTCACACGAAGATGAACGGTCGGGTGCTCAACCGGGTCAACACTGAGGACGGCTGGCAGCGAGAGGTTGCTGTGGCCGTCGATGGGTTGGAGTTGCGCGTTGAGGACATCGATGCTCAGCGTGGTGCCTTCTGGAACGGTGGACCAACCGTCAAGCCATCCATAACCAAACAAGGGATGTGGTGCAAGAGAAGGCGAAGTCCATTGTCCTGAGGTTTCGAAGACATCGATTTCAACGCCGGCATCGTCGATGTACCAACCGTCGGCCTCAACGTAGGTGTCAGAGAAAAAGGAAAAGCGCGCTTTGACGGTTTGACCTGAAAGGTTTGAGAGGTCGTAGGTCTTCAATTCAAAGGGCCTGTTTTTGTTCGTACCGCACCCGTTTGGAGCGCTTGAACCGTCGATGATCCCTTGACCAAAGAGCGGTGAATTGAGGTTGACGTTTGATATTTGGTCGTGGAAACCGTTCAAGTTTGGAGGTAAAAACCACCATGTTTGGCCACCATCGGTGGAGATGGAAACCGCTCCGCCGTCCCAATTGGCTTCTGCGCACACCCAGGACTGGAACGCGAGACGAGCGGAGGCGTTGGTTGGAATGCTGTATTCTTCGGTCACGAGGTGCGTGTAGATGTTGTTGGTGTACTTCGTGGTCAGGTTCACTGCCGCCCCACTGCTGCCCGAGTGGAATTGACCCGGCCCGTAGCCCGAGGTGTTTCGTGTGGTTCCAATCTCCCATCCGTCCGGCCACGTGCCTTCAATCAACCACCCAGGAGGCGCAACCATCGTTTGCTCAAACGAGTTTGTGGTGCTCTGTGGTCCGTTCATTCCGAAGTTCGTTGTCCACATCCATTCGTTCACCGATGATGTGTTGGCGCGCCAACCGTTGGGGTCACCGGAAACACCGGTGGGCATCGTTGTGAAGTTCGCAACTTGAATGATGTCCGCTTGAGGGGTCCCTCGGCCGTCATGAATCAGCACGTTGTCGATGGCAACGCCCTCCCATCCGGACGAGGCAAAACCTCCGAAACCCGTTTGGTGGTTGGTTTGGACGTGGAATTCAAGCAACACCGAGGACGCGTTGGGGTGCGAGGCCAAACCGCTGGGCAATGCGTAGAAGATGGGTACCCAACCCAAGATTCGTCCGTGTAGAACCTCCCTTGGGACGTGAACCCGTTCCCCGGGAGGCCTGGAATTCCCGAGACGGATTGCCAGGTTGTTCCGTTGTTCACGCTGAGCGCCACCATCAGGTTGTCGGAAAAAGCGCCCTCCAAATCCCAGTTGGCCCAAAACTGCAACTCCAAGGTGCCGGTTGTTCCCGACACATCAGCGAGAACATACATCTTCCCGTCTGCATTGTTGGCGTAACTTCCAGAGAGGTTTCCGTGAAACCATGCCCCGGGTTGATCACCTTGATTGGAGATGGTGAGGTTGTCAATATACCACCCTTGACGGGTGCCAACCGAAGCCGAGGTTTCGTAGCAGGCACGCACCTCAAGCGTTGCTGTTGAAGCGTTGGTCAGGCCGTCCAAGAGAAATTCCGCTCTCTCCCAAACGGTCGATTGACCGGACCAAACAGAGGAGGGTGCTTGTTGCAATGACGATGCATTCGGGTAGGCAACGATGGGGTTCAACGTCTGCCAGGTGCCGCCGCTTCCTCGCCACTCCATCCACGCAGCATCATCGTCATGGAGCGATAACCAGTGATCAAAGGTCAAACGATAGCCAGAAACGAAGGCGGGAACGGTCATCGAAGGCGAGGCAAGACAACCGCTCATGTTCGCGGTCAAGCCCCCGAGGGCTTGCGTCGTGAGCACCCGTTGACCATGAGTAGCGTTGGTGGGTTGACCAGCCCCAACACCGCTCAAAGGCAAAGCGACCACGTTCCAAACCTCGTGGTCCGGGCCTTGGCCCTCCCAGTCGGGGAGCGTTTCCACCAAGGTCTCAAAATCGGTCAATGAGGCTACCGTGGAAACGGGTGAGAGCGAGAGTTGTCCACCATGACCGATGCCCAGGGTGCCGTTGTGCTGCCCGCTCCAACCAGCATTCAGGTCGATGCCGAACCGATGCCCCGTCAATCCGGTGTCCGTCCACATCGGCGTGATGTCAAGGCGACCGCCGCTGAAGGTTTCATTGGCAGGAATGTTGAGCATACCGTTGTTCGTGGTGTTGACGCTCGTCGCGTTGAGCGTTGGGGTGAAAAACGTAGCATGAGAGGGCGTTGGAACGTTGTTTTCCAACGGTTGAACGAGGGGGGTCGCCAACATCAAGAACATCAGCAGGCACAACCCGATGGCCGAGCGCCGACGCCTCGCGTCGTCAGCCGGGCGGGATTGACCGGGTTTCATGCTCATGCACCTCGCTGTGCGAGGTGCAGCCTCCGAATATGAAAGGGTGTATCGGTTGCTTCACGGCACCCCGCCACCGAGAGGTGGGTGAAGGGTTCAATATCCGTCACCGTTTGGTTCGTTCCATGTCCACCATCCGAGATCTCAACAGCGCTCAAGCGCAAGAGATTGAGGAGCAGTTGTTCGCTGTCCACCGTCAGCAACTTCCCCGCCAAGTCCCCATTCCACTGCCTCGCCCGGATTTTTGGGACATGGTTGCTGCCTTGCTCTCCACCTTGGACGTGCAAATACAGAATATGGTGAGGAAAGGGGCAACGGACATGCGCTTGCAAAACCTCCAGAAGCGTCAAACCAACATCCGACGCATCGCTTCGGAGCTTGCCCGCAAGCGAATGGTGGCGATGATGCAACACGCAGCGAGCCAATCGCTTCGTAGCGGCGTGAATCCAACAAGCATGGCCCACGAACTTCCCTCTTTGGACTGGCAGCGACACGACCCTGCCGAGAAGGCGTTTTATCACGCTCTGCAACTTAACGTTGACCGGTTCAAAAAGGAAATCGATTGGAAAGGCATGCAGCAAGGCATTCTGAGCGAGGTCGGAGACCGCACCGTCACCCACGCTCCCGGGACGATGCAACTGGATGCGTTTGTCGGCGAAGGTGAACTCTCAAGCCAACCCCCGCCGGATTTGGCGTTCGAAGACCCCCTTCCTCCCCTCGAGAGCAAAGAACTCGACGAAGAACGTTGGATGGACGATGCGGAGTGGGTTGATGAAGAGGCATACCTCCTCGCAGATTTGGAGCAGCAGGACTTCATCAAGCCAAACCCTGCTCCAGTCCAACCCAAAGCCGACGAAAATCGCCACGGAGCCGCCATGGAGTTGGCGCCGTCCAACAAACCCATGCCGGTGATCGAAGCACCACCAGAATCGCCGGTTGAGCACCAAAAGAACGACAGCACTTCGGAAACAAATGTCCGTGTTCGTATTCTGGAAACGCTTGGCGAGCCCATTCTGAACGAAGCAGGTGAGGCCCTCGTGCTCGAAGCGGGTGATGTTCACATGCTCGACGAGATCACGGCCTCGTGGCTGATGGACGCAGGTGTAGCGGAACGAGCCGAACTTTAGAGCGTGTTGTTGTCGTCAAGTGGGCAGGCACAAGGCTGCGAGCAGAAGATGCAAATCGATCCCAACAACCAGATGGCCGGTCAAAGGTGGCACTGGTTCAGTTCATCGTTCGCATTGAAATCTCAATGCTGACGGTATCGGGAATGGGGATTTTGGTCACGGCCCGCAAGGCCGTTTCGTCCTTTCCAGTGGTGATGTCCATCTCAAGCAGACGCTTGTGGATTCGCAATTCCCAGTGGTCGTACGTCTCGCTGCCTTCGCCGTCGGGTGCCTTGCGAACGGGCACGACCAAACGTCGGGTCGGCAAGGGGATAGGGCCACGAAGGGTGATTCCACCGCTGTCGCAGATGGTTTTGATCTGGCCAGCGACGTCATCAATGTCCTTGTGGTTTTCACCGGTCAACTTGATAACGGTCACAGCGGCCATTCAATCTCCTCCAACACCAATGTTCCGAGAGCGATCTCACTTCTTCTCGATCTTCAAACAGACACCGGCGGCCACGGTTTTGCCCATGTCGCGGATGGCGAAGCGGGACAACTCTGGGAAGGTGTCCATTTGCTCGATAGCCATTGGCTTGGTTGGCTGGAAGCGGATGAGACAAGCGTCACCGGTCTTGAGGAAGGAAGGGTTGGCTTCCTTGCCGGATTTGTTGGTCTTCTCCAAGAGCTCCATGAACTTCACAGCAACTTGGGCGGTGTGAGCGTGGAACACCGGGGTGTAACCAACGGAGACGACCTTGGGGATGTCCATCAACTGGATTTGACCAACGAAGGTCTCGTCGTGACGCACGAAGGTTGGAGCGCTGTCGGTGTAACCGGCAACGTCACCACGGCGGATGTCGGTGGTAGCGAGGCCACGCACGTTGAAACCAACGTTGTCACCAGGCTCGGCCTTGTCGACCATCGTGTGGTGCATCTCAATGGTCTTGACATCAGCGGACTTCTGAGAGGGGTTGAAGACAACGGTCTTGCCGGTGTTCAAAGTTCCAGTCTCAATCTTTCCAACGGGCACGGTACCGATACCGCCGATCTTGTAAACGTCCTGGATGGGCAAGCGGAGAGGCTTGTCAACAGGCTTTTCGGGCATTGGCGTTGCGTCGATGGCCTCAAAGAGGGTGGGTCCTTTGTACCAGGAGCACTTGTCGGACTTCTCGAACACGTTGTCACCGTTGAGGGACGAGGCAGGGATCATGGGAACATCGTCGGGCTTGAAACCGGCCATCTTGAGGAGGCCAGAGACCTGTTCGCAGGCAGCCTTGTACTTCTCCTCGGACCAGTCAACACCGGAAATGTCCATCTTGTTGACGTGGACGATGAGGCCCTTGACACCAAGCACCTTTGCGAGGAAAGCGTGTTCCTTGGTCTGGGCGTTGACACCGTCGTTGGCTGCGCACAGCAGGACAGCGGTGTCAGCCTGGGAGGCACCGGTGATCATGTTTTTCACGAAGTCACGGTGACCAGGTGCGTCGATGATGGTCCAGTAGTAGTTGGGGGTGAAGAACTCCTTGTGAGCGACGTCGATGGTGATACCACGCTCGCGCTCTTCCTTGAGTCCGTCCATGACGTACGCAAGGCCGAACCCGGCCTTACCAGATTCAGCAGCGAGTTTTTCGTTCTTCTCAATCACGTGCTTTTCAATGTGGCCCGAGTCGAGGAGGAGACGTCCAACAGTGGTGGACTTTCCGTGGTCGACGTGACCAATAAACACGATGTTGCGGTGTGGCTTACTTCTATCTTCCCATTGTGAACCCATGGTAATCGCTCCTTAGCAAGCCGTCCGAAAAGTATCCCATATATCAAGAGCGCGATGGGCAACATCCGCTGATTAATGCGAAAAAGGAGGTCAATCACTCCGCATCAAGAATTTCACCGTCTCGGTCAATCCGGTACAAACGCAGGGTGCTTGTGGACCCTCGCATCGCCAACGGGCTGCCCGAAATTGCCACAATACGGTCACCGGGCTCAATTCGCTTCTGAAGGACGAGCTGTTCCACGGCTTCACGCATCGTTTTCGAACCGCGCTCGTGTTCTTTGGAGAGAATGGTGTCCACGCCCGGGAGCATGCAGGTGCGTCGCAACGCACGCAGCCGATCACTCACGGCAGTGACGGGAATGTTGGGCCGATACCCCGAGACCAGGCGGGGGGCTGTACCGTGTTGGGTCGCCACCACGATGCGGGCTGCGCCGGATTCTTTGGCGAGTTCGACCCCAGCATGGGCTACGGCGCGAGTTGAACGGAACCGAGCCAAGGCGTTGGGTCGTAAGTCGTGGCTGCTGAGGCCTTGCTCCGTGGCCTGGGCGATTTTGGCCATCGTTTGAACGGCTTCGAGCGGGTACTTTCCGGACGCCGTTTCGCCCGAAAGCATCACACCGGTCGCTCCGTGGCGAATCGCCGTGGACACATCGCTCACTTCAGCCCGAGTCGGCCGAGGTTGAAGCGTCATAGAATCGAGCATCTGAGTGGCCACCACAACTGGCATGCCGCGCTCAAGAGCTTTGTCGATGATACGTTGTTGAACCACGGGGACGTTTTCCAAAGGAATCTCTACGCCGAGGTCTCCACGAGCAACCATCACCGCATCGGCGGTGTCGAGAATGCTGTCCAAGTTCTCAAGAGCGGCAGGGTGCTCAATCTTCGCGAGCACCGGGACATGCATTGAGGCAGCCTTCACCATTTGTTTTGCGGGGAGGAGGTCCGAGGCGGTGCGAACGTAACTTACGGCGATGTAGTCCGCGCCGTTTTCGAGGGCGTGTTGGATGGCACGCTCGTCTTTGACACCGATGGCGGGCAGATCAACCAACGTCCCTGGGACGTTAACGCCTTTTCGGCTGCTGATGGGGCCACCGTCCTCCACACGACAACGGACGATACCGTTCGCTGTTCCCGGCGTCGAAGTCACGGTCAGGCGAATCAACCCGTCTGCGAGCAAAACGGGGTCACCGGGATTCAACTCGCTGGACAGACCGCCGTATTGAACCGGGAAACGGTGACCATCGGTCGCCTCCATGTGGTCCACACCGCAATGAAGCTCGATCTCGCTTCCGTCTTGGAGGCTGGTCGCTTCAGGGAAGGTGCCAAGGCGAAGTTTCGGACCAGGGAGGTCGGCCATGATGCACGTAGGCCGCCCGGTTTCATCCTCAATGTCCCGAATCAAGCGATAGAGTTCGGTCTTCTCTTCGGGTTCGCCATGCGAGTAATTCAGTCGGCAAACGTCCATACCCGCTTCGAGCAGGGCCTTGATCGATGCCCGATCGTCGCACGAGGGCCCTATGGTGGCGATGATTCGAGTCCTTCGCATAGGTGAAACCCCGTTTCACTTGTAGTACAGACGGATGACGAATTGGTCGATGACGAAATCGTTCACGCGGTCGTTTTGAATCGTCATGGTCCATTCACCATCGCCGTACGTTGAATCCGTGTCGGAGAAGAGGTAACTTGAGAGACGGAGGTGGACGCAGTCCTGTTCGCTATCGCACTCGCCATCGTCTCGCGATTCTCGGTCAACCTTGGTGGTGTTATCGGCTTCCTCGTCCTCTTCGTTGTAAGCAAAGATGTCGATTTCACTGCGGCAGTTGTTGGCTCCCGGAATCGGGGTGCAGTCCTCGTCCTCCTTGGGGTACTCCAACTCCATTTGGGCTTTCACGATGGTGTTGCCCGATGTTTTGTCGTAATGAATCATGGTCTTGAATTCCAGCGTAGCGGGATTCCCGCTGGTGTTCCCACCGATTTCGAAATCGTTCCAGTATCCCGCATAGTTCACGATGACTTTGATGGTGGCGCTGTCGGTCATGTCCACGTTGTTGGTCACGGTCAGGCCGATTTCGTATTCACCGGGTTCAACGTTGGACCACTGCACGGTCTCGCCGACCAAATCGCCGTCGTTTTCGCTGTCGCCATCGTTGTCCTTGTCGTCGTCCAAGTTGAGATCCCACCGGTAACCGTCGGTTGGAATGTACTGGGAGGATGCCTCACCAGCCGTGGAGGCCGAGGCGTCGAGTTCGATGGTGATGGTCTCGGTCACGGTCCGGTCGGTCATCGATTTGTCGCGAGCGCAGATCCAGACCAAGATGTAGCGGTCCTCGTTGATGGTCTCGTCCTCGCAATCTTCGTTGTCCGCATATTGCCTGATTTCGGCCTTTGGAGGCTCGGCGCTTTCGGTATAGACGACGACGTCTCGCGTTTGTTCTGAGGTCGTGGTGCCGTCCGAAACTTCCAACCTGACCTGGTAGGTTTTGGCCTCGTCAAATGACCACGAGGCTGTGCGACCCGTTGCGTCGATGTCGATGGAGCCCTCTGCATCAAAGTTCCAACGGTAGGTGAGCGAGCCGTCACTTGGCGTGGAATCCGAGGCATCAAACGTGACGGTGGTGCCGGATTTGATGTTCTTTGATGGACTGAATTTGAAGACGGCAAGAACGTCTTCAGCGTCGGCACCGCCGTCGTCTTCGAAAATGCATCCCGCAAGGGAGGACATCACCATCAAGCAAGCCATGAGCAGGGTCACGGAGATGCGGGCCATGCGTTGCGGTGGTGGCTCGGTTTTCAAAAGGGCTTCCTCAAGAAGTCACGTTCCAAACGAAAACAGCGTCCTCTGCCGGTTGCCCGCCATCAGGTCATTGGCATCCCAATCGAAGATTTCCGTGATTCGTCCCACGGCGGCAGCCAAACGTTCAGCGTAGAACAATCCGTCGTAGCTGACCTCGACCCCCTCTTCCTCGTTGTCCAGCCATGGAGCCACCTCCATCGGTCGCTTTTTTGCATCCGTGACGAGGAAAGAGACTTTCATGCCTGAAGTAAAGCCCAAGCCCCGTTCGATGCGTTGTTTGGCTACCCGCACCTGCGCCATGCTGTTGGGGTTGGTGTAGTCCTTGTGAAAATCAACATCGTCCGCAGATTTCACCGGTGTTCGCAAGACCCGGCCTTTGCAGGATTTGGCCAAAACCACCTCGCTTGGAGGAACTTTGCCTTGCTTGAGTGCACGAACCTGGCCTCTCGCAAACTCCACCAGTTGGTCGCCTTGGTCGGCCAAAGCGAAGCGGAACACCTGCCGCATGGTGCGGGTCAGGTAGGGGAATGAATCGGTGCGTTGGGTTTCATAGCCTCGAATCAACATCTCCTCCGCAGGCCATACGACGTTGCCGATGTACCGCTTCTTGGCCCCGTGGCTGAAGAAGACGGAAAGGCCTTTTTCAAACTCCAGAACGGCGGCGTCCTTGCTGTAGCGTTGGGCCAACTTGGTCCCGAAGGCAACCATTTCCTCAACGGCTGCAAGATGAGCACTGCGCTTTTCCAAAGCAGCGGCGTCCCCTCGCTCAACGGCTTCCTTCTCATCATCGCTGAGCATACGCGGGGCGTTCGGGTCGATCGGACACCGAACAAAGATGGAGTCTGTGTCCGAGTACACAACGCCGTGACCTTCTGTTTCCACGGCGGCGATGATGGTCTTGATGTTCTGACGGGCCCATGCCGTAATGGACGAGCCAAGGTCGCGGTGAGTGAACCGGTAAAAGCCGCTGGCAAAAACCCCGTAAAAGGAATTCATGAGGATCTTGACAGCGTATTGCATAGCATCGTGAAAACCAACCGCAAGGTCATCGTTGGCCTTCTTCGCCGCACGCAAAGCAGCTTTGTGTTCATCCCGCTGGGCCATCAAATCCTCAAGCAACAACGGTACGAGTCCTTTCCGTTCGTCTTGGTGGCGAAACACCACTTGGGTGGGGGAACGGTGGGCTTTGTCAGGGTGCTCAATGTCGTCCAAGGACCCCTCGAGGCGGGTTGTGTAGCAGATGTTATGACCGATCATGATGGAGGGGTACATGCTCTTGAAATCAAGCACTGCAATCCAAGGATGCAGGCCCTTCTCCACATCGTGAACGTACCCACCGGTGATTTGCCCTTCTTTGGCTTCCGCAGAACCGGTGAGGGGGACTGCAACCTGCTGCCGGTCAGCCAAACGGATGACAAGGGAATCGATGAGTTGGCTCGTGCTGCCGTTCGCGGCGGTCTCGAAGGGGACCTTGGCGACGGCAGCCACGGCCTCCTTACGCCGAACCGCTTGAATGGCCCGCAAAATGTCCAACGGCAGTTCCGCATCGCGGACACAGTAACTCAGAACCTCGTCAGGACGGGTTGCCCACTCTTCGTCCATGTTTGAGGCATCCACGTCCATTTTGTGCTTGGCCTCATCATCGGGAAAGAGCAGGGTTGCGACGAAAGAGAGCGTTTCCCTGCGAGGGTTCAGCGCTTGCCGTGCCTGCCACCACGTGTCCATGATGACCCGCCCCGCAAGGTTCCATGCACGGTTGCTCTGGCGTTTGGGGAGCAGAGCGTCTCGCTGCCGTTTGAGTTCGGTTTCTTGGGGCGGTGCTCGGCCCCAACCAAACAAGGCGATGCTCCCCTCAGACCCTCGTCCTCGCTGGAGGATTTTGCTTCGGTCAGCGAGGCGAGGCAGGTCAAAGTTGTCGATGTTGTATCCCGTGATGATGTCAGGGTCGTGCTCCAGAACGGTGGCGGTCAACGCCTCCAGAATCTCGGTCTCCGTGCCCGTGTAGGCAATGGAATGTCGCTTTCCAGAACCAAGGTCTTCGATGCAGGCCGCTGCACAAAGCACGGTTTCGTGCTCAATGCTCGTTTCTAGGTCGAAGGACATGATGCGGTAAGGGACCTGAAACGGAGGTGTTGATTCCAAACGGTCGACGGAGGTGACCACGGTCACGTCCACCGCGTATCGACCGCCTCCGCCCGCTTCGATCACGCTGGGTCTGAGCAACGGGGCATCGTCGAGGCGTTCGTCGACCGTTTCGCCTGAAAACGCAACGTGAGCGCCGATATCGGCGTCCAAAAACAAGCGGTTGACAAACGGAATATCGCCCGAAAAGACCTGCCAAGATTGGGACATGAGGGCGCTTCGAAGGGCCGGAACATGGAAGGGTTGTTCGACTTCTACGGTCCAAACCGGTCGGTGCCCCAACATGGTCCATTTGACCTCGGGACCCCTGACGTCAGCGACGTGATCCATTGTCGTCACGCTTCGTATACGGTCCTTGAGAAAAGGAGCAATCTCGTCGTCAACGTTCCACTGGCCGATGGGTGCAATTTCAAAGGTCGGACGAAGACCGTGAACGAGCAGGCAGACTGAACGCCCATCGTCCATTCGACCGAAAAGTTCGATCACCGTACGGGGGGCTGAATCTTCGTCTGCTCGGTCAGAAAGCGAACGATATCGTCCGCTCACCACCCCCATTCGCCCCTTCATTATCACACCCCCTACCGCCTTGAGGCTTGGACCCCATTAGAACCCATCTGTGAAGGAAATTGGGCATCGACGAAACGGATTCCACATCACAAAAAATGAGAGAGGAAGGCTTGAAAGCCTCATTCCAATCGCTAGCGTTGAGGGAGCGTTAAATCATGGATGAGTCGTTTGATTGGGACAGCCTCACTTTTTCCCTCACCCCAACCGACACCATGTACATCACAACCACCGAGGGTGATGAACCGTGGATGCCGGGCGAACTCCAACCCTACGGCGACATCCCGATGTCACCGGCTGCAGGGGTGCTCAACTACGGCCAAGGCTTGTTTGAAGGGATGAAGGCGTTTCGCACATCGGCAAACCGCATCGTGTTCTTCCGGCCAGAAGAGAACGCACGCCGCATGCAACGCGGCGCTGACCGACTGAAAATGCCCCCGGTTCCCGAATCCATTTTTGTCGATGCGGTCGAGCAAGTCGTCGCCGCCAATCAGCATTGGGTGCCCCCCACCGGAAAAGGTGCCATGTATGTTCGGCCGTTGCTGATGGGAAGCGGACCTGTACTCGGCGTCAAACCTGCTCCGTCCTACACCTTCCTCATCTACGTCACCCCTGTTGGACCGTACTTCAAAGGCGGCATGAACGCCATCGACCTGTTGATTTCAGAACATCACCACCGCGCCGCACCGGGCGGGTCGGGCGGTGTCAAGGCGATTGGCAATTATGCCCCGGGCATGAAGCCGAGTAAGGAAGCCAAGGAACTGGGGTATGCCGAGGTGATTTACCTCGATGCAGAGACACACTCGGCGATTGAAGAAGTGGGTGCTGCGAACTTCTTCTGCATCAAAGACAAGGTGCTTTACACGCCGGAATTGACCGGCACCATTCTGCCCGGCATCACACGCGACTCTATCATCCAACTGGCGCGCCACCAAGGCTACGAGGTCGTTGAAGGGAATGTGCTGGCGGATTTTGCCGTACAGGCCGACGAAGCCTTTTGCTGCGGAACCGCCGCCGTGATTTCACCCATCGGCTCCATCACCCATAACGGGGTCAAATCGGTGTACGGTGAAGGAACACCCGGAAAGATCACGACGGAACTCTACAACCTTTTGACCGGGATTCAAAACGAGACCGAAGAGGACGTCTTTGGCTGGCTTCACCCGTTGCCTTGAAGGCGACGCAGGGCGAAAGCAAGGGCCAACGTCACCGCCGTCCACGACATCGGAAGAAACGGCGTGTCCTCTGAGTCGGCTGGAACCTCGGGTTCGGGTTCGGGCTCTTGTTCGGCGGCAGGTTCAACCACGATTTGACCCACCATACCAACCGATTCATGCGGCTCGCAGACGAAGGCGTAGGTTCCGTTCATGCCCCGCTCAAAGGTGAAGGAAAAGTCCACTGCGCGCGCAGGCTCGCCCGTATCAAAAACACCGTTTTCCTCAACAGCGTTGTGCGCGAGGGCTTGGCCGCTCCAAAAGAAACGCACCGTATCGCCTTCGGTAACGGTCACGGAAGAAGGTGAAAACCGAAGGTTCGTGCTGTCCACTGAAATCACGGTCGTATCGCCGCTTTGTGCAGGTTGTGCGGAGAGGTCCCCTTGAAGAAGCAAGAGAAGGGCCGTGACCAGAAGCGCCTTGGCGGTGTTCATGGTTAGAAAACCGAGGCTGGAGTTATCAAAGCCTGTTTGAACGCTTCACTTCTTTTTGAAGCCAGAACGCTTTTTGAAACTGGAACGTGGTTGGGTGTTTTTTCGTTGCGAACGTGCCCGTCTGTCTCCGGTTTTCGGACCTCGTGCAGTCTCCGCTTCGGTGGCTTTCCGCTCATCGCGTTGCATTTGTCGCCATTGGCCTCCGATGAGTTGCAACACCTCCTCTTTCGAGCCGGCTCCAATGGCTTCCTTGGCTCCAGAAGCCGACACCCAAAGCCGACCTTCGCGGCCGTGAGGGCGTCGAGGATGTGAGGTGGATTCCTCGCGCTTGATTTTCCGAAGACCGACTTCACGAGCGGCCATGAACAGACCTTCCAAATCGGGTTTCACAACGGCGGCGTCCTTTGGAACACGGCGACCGCCTCGTCGAGCGAGTTTGAGGTCAAAGTACCCGGGCCAAATGCAAATCCGATCGGGATTGTGGTCCATGGTCTCGCCTCAAAGGACGCTCACGCCAAACCGTCTTGAAGCCGTCGCTCGGGCTCACTCGATGAGCACGCCGTTGATGACGCCGTCCTTGCCTGGGCGGGACGTGATGCGAACGCGGCCTTTGTCGGTCTCGATGATGGCCCCTTTGACGAGGATGTTTCGTCGAACGTAGTTGGGGTCGGAAGCGTTTTCAACCACGCTGTGAATTGAGCCCAAGGTGGTTTTCCCGGTCTTGGTGTCGTTGATGCTGACTTGGTTGGCCGCCATCACGCGGACCATGGTGTTGCCACCGGCCTTGCGG
>Ga0181558_10003807_pt1 | contig 13664 bp, 2 predicted proteins | sample 011ome_22_FD_133754 | JGI IMG/M metagenome (GOLD analysis project Ga0181558, IMG submission 133754) | Coastal salt marsh microbial communities from the Groves Creek Marsh, Skidaway Island, Georgia - 011507BT metaG (megahit assembly) | ecosystem: Environmental > Aquatic > Marine > Intertidal zone... | reverse complement strand
TCGCGGTCGCGGGGAAGGTGCTCGACCTGTACTGAGAAACTGTACTGAGAAACGGACAGGGGTCGACACATCGGGACATCTCGAGAAGAAGAGGCGCCGAGCGCGCAGCGCGCGCGCGTAGATTGTAGACTACCTTCGCGACTTTTCTGAAATTTCGCCCGCGCACTCATGGTCTCCAGTTGAGCCCCGCCTCCGAGTCGTGGCTTTTCCCGTCGTGGCTTTTCGGTCGTGCCGCCGCCGCCGCCGCGCACTCCCGCGGGCGCGGCGGTGTCGGCCCGCGATGCCTCCCAAGAAGAAGAGCTCGCACGTGGCGCGCATGGCGCAGCAGATGGAGCGTCGCAAGGCTGGGAACCAGACGCACGGCGTCCGTGAGGCGGCGCTCGTGGACACCTCCGGCGACGGGCGCATCGACGCGCGCGAAGGCATGGCCACGACCGTGTTCACGGTGGAGTCCCTGAACCTGAAGAGCACCAACGTGGGCAACTACAAGAAGAAAGGCAAGGGCAAGGGCGGGACGTATAAGCGCGCCGCCACGACCGTGTTAGCCGGCGAGGCGACGTACGACGTCGAACGTCGCGTGCGCGACGCGCGCCGGGCGCTCTTCTCGGACCCCGTGGCGTTTTCGGAGATGACCCCCGCCGCGTTCGACCTCACGCGCGGCGCCGTGACCTTGATGCCCGCTCGGCCCAAGTGGGACTACGAGCTCGAGCGCGGCCGGCTGCACAGCCGCGAGCGCAAGGCGTTCGTGCGCTGGATCGCCTCGGTCAAGAGAAGGCTCATCGAGTCCGGCAAAGGACACGCGCCGGCGTTTGAGCAGAACATCGAGGTGTGGCGCCAGCTCTGGCGCGTCCTCGAACGCGCCGACGTCGCCGTCTTGGTGGTCGACGCCAGGCACCCGCTGCTGCACACGCCACCCGCGCTGTACGCGCACGTCGCCAGGAGGCTCAAGAAGCCGCTCGTGCTCGTGCTGAACAAGGTGGACGCCATACCGCGCGCGGCTGCGGAGGCGTGGGCGGAGCACCTGCTCGCCGCGCTGCCGGGCGTGGACGCCGTCGTCGGCTTCTCCAGCAAGGACGGCGGCGGCGGCGCCGGAGGCCAGCGCGCGACGCGGCGCGTCGCCGGCGTCCCGGACGCGCTTTCTTTCGGCGCGATCGCGCGCGAAAGCGGCACGGCCAGCGGCACCGTCAGCGCGCGCGAGCGGTCTCTTGAGCCTTCGGGGTCTTCGGGGACGCCGCCGGCGAGCGACGACGAGGAGGAAGCGCTTTCGTCGGGTCCGGAGGAGGAGGAAGACGAGGAAACGAACGAGGGAAAAGCGAGCGGCGAGCCGAACGACGACGCCCCCCCCTCGTTTCGGGTCGGGCACGTCGCGCTCTTGCAGATATGCCGCGAGCTCGCGGCGAAGGGCAAGCGCGTGGTCGCCGGGTCCTCGAGCGCGGCCGCGGAGGCGGCGGCGGCGGCGGCGGAGGACGCCGCCGAGGCGCTCGAGGCGAAAGCCGCTCTGAGCGACGCCGTCGGCGGCGACGCGCGCGACGGCGGCCGCCCCGGCGGCGACTCCGACGACCCCGATGACCTTGTGTTCGACGACGCGGCGGTTGCGGCGCTCCAAGCGGAGGCGGAGGAGTGCGCTCGCGCGAAGGACGGGCGGGTGATGATCGGCCTGGTGGGCCACCCCAACGTCGGCAAGTCCTCGATGGTGAACTACATCTTGGGCAGGAAAGCCGTCTCGGTCAAGGCGACGCCCGGCCACACGAAGACGCTGCAGACGCTCATCCTGGACGAACACACGTGTTTGTGCGACTCGCCCGGCTTGGTGTTTCCGCGCACGGACGTCTCGTTGGCGGAGCAGATCATCGGCGGTTTAGTGCCCCTGCCCGTGGTGCGCGAGCCCTACAGCGCGACGCGGTGGCTGGCGGAGGCGCGCGACGCGACGGCGGCGCGGTGGCGCGCGATGTCAGCCGAGCGAGGATCGCCGCGCGACCGCGCGTTGGCGAACGCGCTCGCCACCTCTCTCGCCGCTTCCTTGCGCGTCCCCGCGTGCGTGACGTTCGACCCGGAGGTGTTGGAGCTGTCACACGCGCACGACGAGAAAAACGTGAACGACTCGTATTTGCTGGGCGGCGCCGTTCCGTGGTCGCCGATGTCGTTGGCGCACGCGTACGGGAAGATGCGCGGGTTCACGCGCGGCGGCGCGCCGGACACGCACGCCGCCGGGCTCGCGATTCTGTCGCTCGTGCTGGAGGGGCGCCTGCCGTACGCCGTCCCGCCGCCCGCGGGCGCGCCGACGGCCAGGAGGCACATCGGCGCGGACGGGCGCGAGGTGGAGACGAGGGCGGACGCGGAGGCGCGGCTCCGCGGCGCGGCGCGGGGCGAGGGGGCGGAGGCGACGGCGGCGGAGGCGGATGACGTGTCCGACGCCTCGGACGTGTCCTCGGACGAGGAGGACGTGGAGGCGTTCAACCCCTTCCGCGCGCTCGGGATCGACGCGGAGGGCGAGGCGCAGTACGGCACGGCGGACATCGACGCGGCGGAGGGCGCTGGGCGGTTCAAAATGAAGGCGCCGCGGGGGGACGCCAAGGGCGCGGCGGCGTCGTACTTCGGCCGCGGCGGCGAGGCGTCGCGTACGCTCGGGAAGCAGGGCGGCGGCGGGTCTGTGTTCCTCTCCGACTTCGACCTGAAGGAGTCCACCAAGGGCACACGGGAGAAGGGGGGGAAGAAGAGCAGGAGGTGAGCCTCAGTGGGTTGTTGAGGTGCGGTTTCGGTCGGCTGCGCGTGACGAAACGAAGGTGTGATGAGAAGCGCGTTTCCCGGCGCGCGCGACTTCGCGAAAAAGGAGTGTCTAACGTTCATGGAGGATAATTATGCCATCGCCGTCGTCGTCGCCACGACTCGACCGTTTTCGGAAACTCTCCGTCGACCTTCACGAGGTGCCCTCTTTCGTCGTTCTGGGAAAGGACGCGACCACGGGCGCCACAAGACGCGACGCGACCGGCGACGACGCGGGCGTCCAGGTACACGCCTCGCGAGCGCGTCAGCGAGTGAGAGACGTCGCCCCGAGGGGTCGACCGTCGCCGGGGACGGTCCGGAGAGACGCATCGGCTCGCTCGAGAATCTCGGCCGAATCGAGACCCAACGGCAACTTCGCAAAGCGAATTTCTCGCGCCTGAGCCTCGTCAGGGGAAGCACCCCTAGCGTCCGCCGGCATCCCCCGACATGGCGCCTAACGAGCAGGCCGGGCGCACGATGGGCATGTCCACGCGCGGGAGGACGTCTTCCAACCTTCCCCCGCCGGCGGCCTCCGCCGGACGCGCCCCCGCGAGCGGTGCGTCCTCGAGCGGGACCGGTGCGGCATCCGGTCGCGGGGCGCCGTTGTCCAGCAAGAACTGGACCGTGCGCCCCGTGGTGAAGAAGCGCGACAGCTTGCCGGCGACGCGCATCCCCGAGCACGAGCAGGACCTGCCCGCGCTGTGGTCCACGAGCGCGTGGGGGGACGTGCGCCGAGGCCGCGCGGACCCCATAGACGGAAAGCGGTTCCGGCCCGCGGTCGGCGCAAAGGCGGACGCGAGGGACAAGGATGCCGTCGCGCGCGAGCTCGCCGCCAAGGAGGCAGAGCTCAAGAAGAAACTCGCGGCGTTCGCCAGCTTCAATCAGACGGAGCGCGATCTGCTGAAGCAGGCGTTCGAGGTGGTGAGCCGAGAGCAGGGGGGCGTGCCCGGCTTGTGTTCGCGGAGCGAGTTCATGGAGGTGTGGGACCGCCTCGGAACGCGTCTGACGCCCAAAGTCACGGATGCGTTTTTCGCCAAGTACGGCGAGGACAGGACGGGGCGCATGCCGGTGGACCTGTTCGTGACGGCGGCGCTGGAGAGCAGGAACAGGATCATCGCCATGGAGGAGCGCCGTGTGGGCGCGTACGAGGCTGGCGCCGTGCGCGACTACGCGTTTAACGGGCGCATAAAATATTTTCCCTGCCGCAAGGGCGTCTACGCGCCGAGCGCCTGGGACCCCAAGCTGGCGGCGCGCTCGGCGAAGCCTCCCAAGGAGGGTCTGTCCTTGGAGTGGGTCTACGGCTACGGCGGCTTGAGCAACACCGCCAACAACCTGTTCTACAACGAGGACGACCACGCCGTGTACTACACCGCCGCCGTGGGCATCGTGTTCGACCGGCACCTGCACAAGCAGTACTTTTTCCACGGGCACGACAACGACATCAAGTGCGCGGCGATGCACCCGGGGAAGCGCATCGTGGCCACCGGGCAGGTGGGCTCGACCACCGGCCCTCCCATCGTATGCATATGGGACACCACCGTGAACAAGAAGACCGGGCAGATCAAAGGTAGAGTCGCGCAGCTCCCGTTCGAGGGCGCGCCCGCGGTGATCAGCCTGGCGTTTTCGGAGGACGGCGAGCGGCTGGTCGCCATCACCAACGACATCGACCACACCGTGCACGTCTTCGACTGGGCGACCGCGGACGCGACCCTCAACGAGCTCGCGGGGACGCGCAAGGGCGCGCCCACGGAGCTGGAGACGGGCGTGTTTCCCGGCCTGATCACCGTCGGCAAGGGGGGCAAAGGCGACTCGTTCCCGCACGTCTACGGCGTCTCTTGGAACCCCTACGGCAAGTACGACAAGTACGACGCGGCGCGCGACGAGTGGAGCGAGTTCGTGACGTACGGCGCCAAGCACGTCAAGCTGTGGCGCCTGCATCACTCGGACGCGCAAGACGCGATCGGGTTCTACGGCAAGGACGGGAAGCGCGGCGTCGGCGAGATGGGCAAGTTCTCGCCCACGCTGCGGCCGACGGACATCATGTCCACGGCGTGGCTTCCGCCTCGCGGCGAGGACCAGGCTCTGAACGGCGGCGCCATCTTGGTCACGGGCACGCGCGAAGGCGACGTGTTGCTGTGGAACACTGGCAAGAAAGGGCTGAACTGCGTGCGCGTGCTGGAGGCGCATAAAAAAGGCCCTCTGATCCCGGCGCTTTCCGGCGGCGACCTGACCCTCTCCGGCGTGCGCGCGATGATGATCCGCGACGACGGCGAGACGCTCGTCACGGGCGGCGGCGACGGGCAGGTGATGTGGTGGGCCACCGCTGCGCTCACGGGCGCGACGCGCTCGGCTTCGTTCAAGTGCGTCCCGCACACGACGCGCGCGCTGACCGGCGACGACAACACGACGCCGCCGCCCATCCGCGCGCTGGACTGCCATAAGCACTCGTCCGACGTGATGGTGGGCACGAACCGGTGCGACGTCTGGGAGATTGACGACGTGAACGGCGCGCACCCGATGGCGTACGGGCACAGCGGGGACGTGCGCGCGCTCGCCGTGCACCCGACGGAGAAGCACATCTTCGCCACTGGCTCCGAGGCGGGGAGGCTCCACCTCTGGAACGCGAAGCTGAAGATGCTCAAGGCGAAGGTGAACCTGCACCACCCCGCGGTGGGCTGCGGGTTCTCGCCCGACGGCAAGCACGTCACCGTGGGGTGCAAGGACGGGTGCCTTCTGATTCTGAGCTATAAGAACATCGTGAACGGGTACTTCAAGCAGGTGGTGCAGCGCGCCGACGGCTCGCGGTGCGAGTTCCACCACTGCAACGAGGCCATCGACGAGGTGAAGTACTCGCCGGACGGCGCGCTGCTCGCGGCGGGGTCGCACGACAACTTCATCGACGTCTACGACGTCACCGGGAGCGCGGTTCCCGGCCGGAGCAACGGCGTGGTGTACCACCGCCTGCACCGGTTGAAGGGCCACTCGTCGTACATCACGCACCTCGACTGGAGCGCGTACGACCCGAAACAGCCCGACCGGCGCGTTCTGCAGAGCACCTGCGGCGCGTACGAGCTCCTGTACTACGACGCCAACACGGGGAAGCAGGTGCGGCACTCGCTGCGCGACGAGCGGTGGGACACGCAAACCTGCACGCTCGGCTTTTCGGTGATGGGCATATGGCCGAAGAGCAAGCCCGGGGAAAAAGCCGCTGACGGCACGGACATCAACGCGTGCGACCGCGGTCCGGTGCCCGGCCGCGACGCGATGGGCCGCCCGAACAAGGGCGAGCTGCTCGCCGTCGTGGACGACAGCGGGCGCGTGAAGCTGTTCAACTACCCCTGCGTCGTGAAGCACGCGCCCTTCCGGCGGATGGAGTGGCGCGACCGCCCCGGTTTGGCGCGCAAAGCCGTGGGCGACTGCGTGGGGTACATAGGGCACTCCTCGCACGTCACGAACGTGCGCTTCGCCAACGACGGCGCGCACGTGATGACCGTCGGGGGATTCGACCGTGCGGTCATGCAGTGGCGCGTCGACGAAGACGCCGTCGAGCAGAAGGGCACCACGAAGCGGCGGCCGGAGCCCCGTCCGTTTGTCACGACGGAGCCGCAACCGAAAGTCACCGTGCCGCGAGGCGCGGGCGGCTTGACCGCCGCTGAGGCCGCCGCCCTGGCCGCCGAGCTAGACGACGACGGGTCGGGAACACGACCGGAGGAGAAGTGCGAGTACTTGGTGACCGTCGTGACCGGCGACGCGAAAGGCGCGAGCACGGACGCCACCGTGACGTTCAGCGCCGCCGGCGCGCGGACGGATGGCGCGACGGCGGTGATTCGCGAAATCGCACTGGACAACGCGCCGGACAACTTCGGCCGAGGATGCACGGACGTGTTCAAGATCACCGCCGCGGACATCGGCACGCTGACGCACGCCAGGATCGGTCATGACAACGCCGGGGACTCCCCCGGGTGGTTGCTGCAGAGCGTTACGCTGGCCAACCTCACGAAGGGCTGGGAGAAGACTCTGTTCCCGCAGCACGTGTGGCTGGACAAGTCGCGCGGCGGCGAGACGCACGTCACGCTGCACGCGTCGCAGGCGGAGTCGGAGAAGGCGCAGGCTTCGCTGCTGGTGGACAAGAAGTACGTCGTGAGCGTCACCACCGCGGACTGCAAGGGCGCGGGCACGGACGCGAACGTTTGGATCGAGCTGGTGGGCGTCTCCGGGAAGAGCTCGGGCGCGCGCGCGCTGGACAACGCGATGAACAACTTCGAGCGCGGGAAAACAGACCGGTTCGAGCTCGACGTCTCCGGTTTGGGAGCGGGGATAGAGCGGGCGAGGATCGGGCACGACAACTCCGGGTTCGGCTCTTCTTGGTGCGTCGCGGAGGTGCACGTGCGCGTGGTGGAGACGGGCCGAGAGATCGCGTTCGACCTGCCGCACGCGGGCGTGTGGCTGGAAGACGGGTCACCGAACGGCACGGCGGCGGACCTTTTCCCGCTCGGGCCGGACGGAAAGCCCACGGTGCGGACCGTGACGTACAAGGTGGAGGTGCACACGGCGGACGTGAAGTACGCGGGCACGGACGCGAACGTGTTCGTGGAGCTGCTCGGCGCGAACGGGAACAGCGGCCGTCGGCCGCTGAGCACCAGCCGAGACAACTTCGAGCGCGGGAAGAAGGACGTCTTCTTCCTCGAGATGCCCGACCTCGGAGAGCTGAGCGCGATCAAGATTGGACACGACAACGCCGGTTTGGGGCCGGGGTGGTGTCTCGACCGCGTGATCGTCTCGGACGAGGACGCGCCCGGCGAGGCGACGGTGTTCGACGCGAGCGTCAAGGGTAAGCCCGGGGGCCGGTGGCTGGACAAGTCCGCGGACGGCGGCGCGACGCAGTGCACGCTCGCGCCGCTCGCCGCGAACGCCGGGGCGTACTACGGCGTCGAGACCATGACTTCGGACGTGATGTTCGCTGGCACGGACGCCAACGTGTCTTTGACTTTGATCGGTCTGAAGGACGGGAAGGAGACCCGGTCGAAGACGATGAAACTGGACAACTCCTCGAACAACTTCGAGCGCGGCGCGCTGGAGGAGTTCGAAGTGGGACCCATCCCCGACGTCGGCGAGCTCGTGGCGATCGAGATCGGCCACGACGGCTCGGGAATCGGCAGCGGGTGGCGGTGCGACCACGTCGCCGCGTGGGACCTGACCAAACCCGACGCGCGGTTCCACTTCCCGGTGGACGCGTGGTTCGATAAGAACGAGCCGCCGAACAAGACGACGCAGCTCATTTCGGTGGCGCAGCTCGACCCCGACGCCGAGTTCACGGCGTACCGCGTCGACGCGCACACCAGCGACGTGCAGGACGCGGGCACGAACGCCACCGTCTCGGTGACCATCTTCGGCGAGCGGGGCGACACCGGCGCGCTGACGCTGGACACGACGGCGGACAACTTCGTTCGCGCGTCGGAGGATTCCTTCACCGTGGCGAACGCGCGGAACGTCGGCGCCATCACGCACGTGGTGCTCGGCCACGACGAGTCCGCGCTGATGGGCGATCCGGCCTGGCACGTCGCCGAGCTCAAGATCCACAACCTGAAGACGGGCGAGGCTGTGACCTTCCCCGCGGGCTTCTGGATCGGCAAGGAGCGCGAGCCACACTTCGCCTCGCACGTCGCGCTGGCGCCCGCCGGAAAGGCGGTTGTGAAGATGTGCGCGTACCGAGTCGCCGTGCGCACGTCGGACGTGCGGTGGGCGGGAACTGACGCCAAGGTGAGCGTTCGCTTGATCGGCGCGGAGGGCAAGACGAGCGCGACGCGGGTGTTGGAGAACGACTCCAACAACTTCGAGCGCAACGCCGAGGACGTGTTCGTGGTGCGCGACGTCGACGTCGGCGTCGTCTCGAAAATCGAAATCGGACACGACGGCGCCGGCGTCGGGTCGGACTGGCACCTCGGGTCGGTGGAGGTTCTCAACTTGGACCCCGGCGACGGGAAGGACGCCGACGCGCGAAAGAAGAGCGTGTTCTTCTTCTGCGACGACTGGGTCAAGGAGAAGGCGCCGGTGACGCTGGAGGCGGAGACGGGCGGCGGCGGGCGCGCGAAATACAAAATCACCGTGCACACCTCGGACAAGAGGTGGGCGGGCACGGACGCCGCGGTGACGGCTCGGCTCTTCGGCGAAGCCGACGGCGTCGTTGCGGAGACGGCTTTCTTTAACCTGGAGAACTCCGCGAACAACTTCGAGCGCGGGCGCGTGGACGAGTTCCTGATCGACTCGAAGGACGTGGGCGTGGTGCAGGGCATCGAGATCAAGATGGACAACTCCGGTCTGGGCGCGGCGTGGCACCTGCGCGCGGTTTCCGTCGCCAAGGCGTCGGCGCCGGACGACGCGGCGCACTTCGACCACGACGAATGGCTGGACGGCAAGACGCCGAGCGTAGTGCTGCGCACGTCCGACCGGGCGAAGACCGCGACGTGTCGGTACGTGATCGAGACGCTCACCTCGGACCTGCGCGGCGCCGGGACGGACGCGGGCGTCTCCATCGCGCTCTTCGGCGAGAAGGGCGAGACGGGCGCGTTGCCTCTGGAGAACTCGGCGGATAACTTCCGGCGCGGGAAAAAAGATGTCTTCCACGTCGACGCGCCGGACGTCGGCGCCGTCGTGCGCGCGCGCCTGGGGCACGACAACAAGGGTTCGTTCTTCGGGGACGACGCGTCGTGGCACTGCGCGTCGCTGGAGATCACCAACACCGCCACCAACGAAAAGTGCGCGTTCGCCGTGAACCGGTGGTTCGCGGAGAACAAGCCCCCGAACCTCACGTCGCAGGTGCTGATTCCGGGCGACGCGGAGGCGGAAAACTCCGCTTTGTGCGGGTACGTCATCGCCGTGCGCACCTCGGACGCGCGCGGCGCCGGCACCGACGCCAACGTCACGCTGACGCTGGTCGGCGAGGACGAGGGCGGGAACCGCGTCGCGATGGGGCCGTTCCCGCTCGAGACGTCCGCGGACGACTTCAAGCGAGGCGCGACGGACACGTTCCGCGCGGAGGGACCGTTCATGGCGAAGATCGTCTCCGCCACGGTGGCGCACGACGGCGCCGGGTTCTTCGGCGGCTCGGACTGGCGCCTCGAGTCGCTCGAGGTGACGAAGCGAGCGAGCAACCCCGGTGGCGCGGCGCCCAAAACCACGTTCTGGTGCGACGCGGTCATAAAGAAGGACGTGCCCGTGACCTTGTCCGCGAGCGTCGACGGCGCCGCGCCGCGTCCCGCGAACGACCGCAGGCGGTACAAGGTGACGACGCGCACCTCGGCGAACCGGGGAGCCGGCACGGACGCCAACGTCTTCGTCGAGGTGTTCGGCGAGCGCGGCACGACGGGGCGCCGTCCGCTGGACACCTCCGCGGACAACTTCGCGCGCGGCGCGACGGACGTGTTCGTGTTCGAGTCCCCTTTCCTGGGCGAGATCCAGTCCGTGAAGATCGGGCACGACAACTCCGGGTTCGGGCCCGCGTGGCGGCTGGACGAAGTGCTGGTGGAGGACGCCACCGCGGAAGCGGACGCGCCGGAGTGGCACAGATCGCGCGTCTTCCGCGCCGACGCGTGGCTGGACGCGGCCAAGGCGCCGTTCGCCACCGAGCTCGAGCTCGCGCCCTCGGACGGCGCCTTCTCGCAGCGCGCGAGGGTGGAGATGGCGGAGTACACCGTGACGGTTCGAACCTCCGACCTCCCGGACGCGGGGACGGACGCGAGCGTGTCCGTGGAGCTCGTCGGCTCGGAGGGCGCCACCGGCTGGACCGAGCTCGGGCCCTCCGGGCGGGCGTTCGGGAGGGGCGCCGCCGAGGCGATCCAGATCGCCGGCGCAGACGTCGGCGTCGTCGAGCGGGTCAGCTTGAAGCACGACGGCACCGGGCGCAGGGGCAAGTGGCACCTGGCGTCCCTGGACGTGCGCCACGACGGCACGGGCGCGGTGGCGAAGTTCGCGTGCGACGCGTGGCTGGCGAACGAAAACGGCGTCGTCGCCGAGACGACGCTGACGGCGGCGGCGGGATCGGCGACGTCGGCGACGACGTTCAACTACCGCGTGGACGTGACTACCGGGTCGCGGATGGGCGCGGGCACGGACTCGAAGGTGACGATCGGCATCCACTGCGAGGGCATGGAGGAGGCCTGGACCCCCGCGCTCGAGCAGCGCGACGAGCACTTCACTTCCGGCGCCACGGACACGTTCGTGTTCTCGCGCCGAGACGAGCTCCCGGGGAACATCACGGCGGTGACGCTGACGTGCGCGGACGCCGGCGTCTTCGGCGACTCCTGGTTCTGCGAAAAGGCGGTGGTGTCTTCGCTGGCCAAGGGCACGGAGTGGGTCTTCCACTGCGGCGACTGGGTCGGCAAGCAGGGCACGCGGCTCGAGCAGGGCATCCTCGCGTCCGTCTCCGTCGAGGACGAGGCGAAGGCTGCCGAGGCGGCGGCGAAGGCGGCGGGCGACGCGGGCGCCGGCGCCGACGCCGCCGCCGCCGCCGGCGCCGCCGCCGTCGACGCGCCCACCGAGTACCGCGTGACGTTCTGGACCGGTGGCGAGTTCGGCGCGGGCACGGACGCGACCGTTTCCGCGGAGCTCTTCGGCGCGCGCGGCTCGTCCGGCGCGCTGACGATGGACCGCGACGCGTCCATGTTCGACGCGAAGTGCGTGGACGCGTTCACGCGCGTGTCGCCGACGCACCTGGGCGAGCTCGCCGAGGCGCTGGTGTGGATCGAGAGCGCGAGTGGCTCCGGGTTCATGTCCGCGTTGTCCGGCGACGGCTGGAACCTCGACAAGATCGAGGTGGAGCACGTCGCCACGGAACGGTCCTGGGAGGCTGCCGTGGACGAGTGGATCTACCCCGGGAAAAGCAAGGCGCTCAGGGCGAAGCTCGTCGTCAAGAAACAAGGGCTCGGGTTCGCGCAGCTGGCCGAGAAGGCGGAGGACGCCGCCGGCGACGCCGCGCGACTCGACGCGCTTCGGGCGGGCGAGGAAGGGCGAGGAAGCGACACGACAACCGAGGCGCGGGAGGATGACGCGAAAGCGCCGTCCCCGCGGAAGGATCCCGCGCCCGTACCGGCACCGGCACCGGCGCCGGCGCCGGCGCCGGCGCCGGCGACGCCCACTTCTCTCCCGCCCATCGAGGCCCCGAACGCCGCGGAGACCCCCGAGGAGCGCGAGACCCGCGAGTTCGCCGAGCTCGAGGCGCGGGCGCAGGCGGAAGCCGAGGCGGAGGCGCGCCTCAAGGCGGAGGCCGAAAGCGCGGAGGCGCCGATCGAAGCGGCCGAGCCGATCGAAGCGGATGATCTCGCGGAGGAACCCGAGGCGTCGAAACCGTCGAAACCAACGCTCAAGACGCCCGAGACGTCGTCCCTGAGCCTGGCGGGCGGCGCTTCGGGGTCTCTCGCGGGGCTCTCCAAAGCCGCCTCGACGTCTTCGTCGACGGCGCACGAGTACGAGCTGAGCATCTCGCGCGACCCGGTTTCCGAGCCTCTGCGTGTGCGCGTGCTCGGCAAGGGCGGGGAGGGCATCGCGCTCGTCCCGCCGAACGTGGCGTTCGCCTCCTTCACGTTCCCGGCGCCGCTCGACTTCGTGACCAAGGTGTACGTCTCCTACGACGAGGAGGAGGAGGAGACCGATTCGGCGTCGAAAACGCTTTCGCGAAAAGGGAAAAACGAAAAGGGAAAAACACCCGTCGCGCTCGAGCGCGTGTCTTTGTCCGACCCGAGCCGCGGGGACGCGCGCGCGTTCCAGCTGCGCGGGTGCGTGCTGGACGCGGCGCACGGCGAGGCGCGCGCGAGGATGGAGGCGCTGCCGGAAACGGCGTGCGAGGAGTGGGAAGAGGCGGTCGCGCGCAAGGACGGGCGCGAGAAGAAGTACTGGTTCTCGCAGGCGCGGAACGAGTCCGTGTGGAAGGAGCCGCACAAGTACTACCCGGTGCGTTTCGCGCAGCCGGAGTGAGAACGCGACGTTCGGCGTCGTTCGATGGTAGACCACAGATACGCACTCACGTAGGAGTGAAACATACACGTAGCTACGTATTCTGTTCGATAGTGCGTCTTCGATGTGCCTTCGTAGCTGACTCTGGACGCTCGGCGCCGAGAGCGCGGATGCGTTCGCGCGACGCCGGAAAGCGGACGCGCGGCGACGAAAATGACCGCGGCGCTTCCGGATCCGGGAGGCGAAAGGTTCCCGTGTCCCGAGGAGGTCCCTCAGACCCTCGATGCGCGGTGCGTTGTGGAGGTGTCCAGTCGCGCGAACCGCCGCGCAGTGCTCGCCTTCCACGCGGCGTTCGCGGGACGTGGCTCGGGTCGGGAAAAGCGCGCGTGGACCCCCCCGAGCCGTCCAGCGGGGTCCCGAGCGGGTCGGTTCCCGCGCGGCGGGGATGGCGGCGACATCGGACGAGGTCGCGGCGCGAGACCCCTCGAGCGAACCCGCGCGGGTCGTGCGCGTGTGGACGAGAGCCGACACTGACGGCCGGCTCCTCGACGGCGGTGCTCCGTGGGAAGCCTCGCTCGAGGCCACCCCGGAGATACGGCTGGTGGCTGGCTCGAGCGCGCGCGCCGAGTCTCGCGACGATGCCGACGCGAGCGCTTTCGACCCCGTCGCGTTTTTCGACGCCGCGCGCGCCGCGCGATTGGGACGCGTGCTGTACACCGCCGCGACGCTCGCGTCGACGCAGAGCATGCTCCAGACGAACATGGTACATGGATCGAAAACAGACAACAGACGCGGGTCGCGTTTCCCGACCGGAACGGTGGTGGTCGCGGACCGCCAAGTCTCCGGCCGCGGGCGCGGCGGGAACGCGTGGACCTCCCCGGACGGGTGCTTGATGTTTTCGTTCCTCGCGACGCACGCGGACGGGCGCACGCTCCCGTTCCTGCAGTACGTCG
>Ga0181558_10003806_pt1 | contig 13664 bp, 11 predicted proteins | sample 011ome_22_FD_133754 | JGI IMG/M metagenome (GOLD analysis project Ga0181558, IMG submission 133754) | Coastal salt marsh microbial communities from the Groves Creek Marsh, Skidaway Island, Georgia - 011507BT metaG (megahit assembly) | ecosystem: Environmental > Aquatic > Marine > Intertidal... | reverse complement strand
TTTAATGGTGGCGCTTTAGTCGCTTCACACTGATTTGTCCCCAATAACTTGTCGCGGAATTCTTTCAATTTTTCAAAAACGTGCACCTCTTTCGCGTTAAAAAATGGCTTCTTCATCGTCGAAAGTAAAGCTATACGCGGACCTTGGCGATCGCGCGCGAGTGACTCCGGGAAAAGAGTCCGTCGTAAAATTAGTCGTCTCTCTCGGCGACGCGTACGATCGTGAGTATTCTCGCTTCGCCGCGCGTGCCACTCGCAATCACCAATCACCTAACAGCAACAACAACGTTAACAACAACGACTTTGGGAACGACGCGTACCCGTTCGTGGAAACCGTCGAAGTCGAATGGCGCGGGATTGAACGCTTAGACCCGGTTTGGGTGCAACCGACGAGTAACGGGAGCGGTGGTAACGCGATGAGGATGCAAAACTCGTTGAAAACTGGCGAACGATTCATCGCGCGTTCACCACCTGGGAGCGTGCTGGAAAACGTCCTCTTACAACCGAACGAACGACACGTTTTGAAGTTTACGATTCAAATACCGCCCGGCTTACCGCCGACGTACAGAGGTCAGATTTGCCGATATTATTATTCCGTGATCTTTTCGTGCAAATTGAGAGGAGAGGCAGAACCGGTCGTGATTGAAATGCCTTTGAAAGTGCACGCGGGACCGAAGCCACCGAAAAGCTTGAGCGGGACGCCTCGATTCGAGGATTTGAGAATAAGCGAGAGTTTTAATAGCAGCGGCAGTCGTAATGGTGGTGGTGGTGGTGGTGGTGGTGGATCCAGTAGTAGTAATAATAATAGCAATAGTAATCTAGCTGCCGCAAGTGGGCCGGTTACCCCAAGAGGTATTTTACCGTCTTGGTCGGACAGAGATACCTGGGGAGAAGATTTTTTGGATTTAGAATTGCGTCAGGCAACGTTGCAAGGCGGCGACGCGGACGAAAACTTGAGAGAGTTCCTCGAGATGTCGAGAATGCAAAGTTCGCAACAGAGAACGTACGCAATTACGACAGGGAATAAGTTTGTGTGTAAGATAACGCCGGCGAACCCATTACCGGTTGTTGCGTGCGGGGAGTTGGTCTCCGGCGTGTTTGATTTTGAAAACACAAAGCCAGAAAGTATGGAGACTATGCCTGTGCAATCATATTCGTGGACTTTGGAAACGGAGGAGATTGCGTTGAGTAGTATTGAAGGTGGTGGTAGCGGTAATAGCAATAGCAATAGTAGTGGAGCTGCTGATTCTTCAAAGTTGCCAGTCCTGCGGAAGATATGGGCGGAAGGCTCTGAAAGGTGCGTAGAGCACATTCGTCGAACGTTCTTCTCCGCGTCGGTTCCGTTAGAAGCTCCAGGATCGTTTCGAACCACAAAAATAGAGCTGGCCTGGGTGCTTCGATTTGAATTCAACGTCGGTAGCGATAAAGTCGAGTGGAGGTACCCAATTGAAGTGATGAGTCGAACGTATGCGAAAAAAAGCAGAGCGATATGAACAATAGATTGTAAAGATATAATTTATAGATTGCAATATTAATTCTAATAAACTTACATAGTTGTTTTGTTGCATCATGCCGGTATCGGTTCACCCTCGGGAGCTAACGCTTTCCAAAGCGCGGGAAACGCTTCGAGTGAGCTCGGTTGCACGTTTACGGAAATTAATCGCGACGCGTACTCAGCGACATCGAGATGCAACTGCTTGAAGATTTTATCCGTGTCGCTCAATTTGCCGCCCGCCTTCGTTGCATCAGATGCAGCTGTGGTACCTTTGCCTTGCCTATCTTTTAAGCGGTTCAAACTCGCTTCAGTTTTGAGGACAGTAGCGACTAAATCGCTCGCCATTTCGGCATATTTCTTCGTCACGCCTTCGCAGACTTCTCTTGTCAAATCTTTCGCGGCTATGGGTGACAGACGTCTCGTTCTTTGCGACTCTTCACAGAATTTCGAAAGTGGTTGAAGTAACATCGGCACAAAGTGCGAGTGCTTGGTCGGAGTTGGTTTGTTTGTCATTCGAAACGTTGCTGTGATGCCTTTTAGTTGCTTCAACGCCTCGGTGCATCGTTCGGTCACTACGAGTGCAATGGCGGATGTAATTTTCGGCAGGAATTCATCAAGGGTAACCGCGCCAAGTTCTAGACACTGACTCGTTGCATTTGTAGCGGCTTCGCGATCTTCGGGGACCTTAATGGCACTACCAACTTTCTTTGCCGCAACTTTAACAAGCTCTTCCTTTACTTTTTTAGAGAATAATTCTACCTCGGAACGAACCGTGGCGAGTTCTTCGCAACCAGCTGTGGCACCCCACGTGTTCGAACTCGTCGTTCGTCTCGCTGCTGTAGCCACCGAAGAGGAACCACCCGCATCATCCGAAGTATTTTCACTCTTCTCCGCGGCAGCATTAATTAGCGCAGTTTCTTCCAAGTATTCAGTTCCAGCTGAAACCCAAGCGCGATATCGGGACACGATTTGCGCCGCCAGACGAACAAACTTGTCCGCTTGAGCAGGTACGTATACGTCGTCGTCAAAACATCGCAGGGCGCTTCGGAACGCAGCGTCGGAAGCAGTAAGAGAAAATACTCCAGGAACGTCGTTAATTTCTTGTTGCTTTTTGGGAGATTTCGGAGACTTTGGGGTCCCGTCTTTCTTTGGTGACTTCGCCGTTGGCGTTGTTGCGTCTCCTTTTTGTACTCTTTCCAGTCCTGGTCTCGTGAGCGTCGCGTCTACGTCACCGGCAATCTCTTGGAAGCGAAGCGTAAAGTATACGCTCAAATTCCATCGTTTATGAAACGTACGTAAAGCGTCTGAATCGAAGAACTTCTCTGCGGCGATCTGCGATATCGTCTCTGCTTTCGCTTGCAAGTCGTCGATGAACGCCATCGAAGCAGCGTAGTTCGAGATGAATGCCTCGGGTACGCCCGGGGAGAAAGAACTCGGTCGCTTTTCGTGCAATTGCGAGTCAATTTCAGCTAAAACAGAGCCGCCTAAGAAATCACACGACGATTCCGACGATGAAAGATCCTTTGCGATATCCAGAAGAAAAGACACCGCCTCGATGGCTTTTTCTGAACAATTCTTCAAGATTCCCGAAACGTCCTCGCGAGCACCGATGCCAGCCGGTGCTGGAGCGCTATCGGTAACAGCAGACACGACTGGTTTCACCAAAGTATTCTTGACTGTTTTCTCGGCATCGCTAGCGCGTCCAACGGATTGGTACGCTTCCAAAAGAAACTTTACAGACGCAGCCGACTTCAATTTTGTCGCAGAGATGCCAGCTTTTTTGCTCTCTTCGCTCGCGTCTAACAATGCAGCCGCGAATGCACCGTTGAGTTCTTTCAATAATGTCTCGTCGCAGCTCTTTACTCTGTCGCCGAGTGCCTTGACTTGTTGGGAATCTTTACCTTGAGAGAGGAAGAACTTTAATCTGTTCACCTCGCCGGCGACGCGGGACAAAATCCGCGCTCTCTCTTCCGCAGAATTATGTCCGTCACTTCTATCATTATTACTACTACTCGTCGTCGCATCCGAAGAGGCATCTCCTTTTCTAGGCGATAACGCGCTATTTTCGTCCGCCGAAGCATTATTGTCCGAGGACGACGCGTTTCTTTCCGCTCTCTCCGCCGAGGCTAAAAACGTCTTTGATGGGCGCAAGAATTCTAATCCTTCCCCATCCAAGTCCATATCGATGTCCACGTTGGTTGACACCAGAACGCTACTTTCGTCCCCATCATCCTCGATTCCTTCTTGCTCTTCCGATCCATCTCCTGCTACAAATTCCGCTTTAGTACTAGTTAACTTACTACTCTTCTTCTTGCCGTTTTCGTCTCCGTCCCCAGACGTTCTGAACTCCTCCAACAACCGTTCCACTTTACTGCACACCGTCGTCGCTTCCATGATCAACTCGAGCGATTCTCTCTCCCTCGCCAACTCGTCTCTCCTATCCAACGCGTTTTGCAACTTCTCCAACTCTTGCTTCACGACTTCCCGCGCGTCTTCCACTTGACCTTTTAAAACTTCCAAAGGTTCTTTTATTTCCTTCACGTACGCGTCCACGTCCACTAAATCCGTCGTGAGGGCCACAAAATCCTTATAATCTCGATTGACCATTTCCACCAACTTGTTCTGCAACTCGTCCGCGTACTTTTCCACCTCCACGGCTAAATCTTCCGGCGCGACGAACGGAGACATCTCGTCGATGTAAACGTCTGGATTAAAATCATCCTTCTCAAACACTTGCGGGTCGAACCACGCCGGTCGTTGGTTCAACGAGAGTTCTTTCGTCACTTCCTCCAACGTCGAGTAGTCTTCTTCTTCTTCTTCTTCTTCTTCGTTCTTTTCTTTTTCTTCTGTCTCTATCGCGGTAGCGTTACCATCGAAAGGAGAAGCAGAAGGAACTGTTTTCTTCTTCTCCTCCTCCTCTCTTTGCGCTTCTTCGATCATTTTTTAATTCTCTCTCTCTCTCTCGTTCTGTGTCGTTGCTTTTATCCCGGTAACCGAAACGACGACGACGCGAGGAAGAAGAAGAAATAGAAGAAGAAGAAGAAGAAGAAGAAGAACAAGGTTCTCTCTCTCTCTCTCTCGTCCGCACAACAAACTCCCTTTAAATAAAAATGAGTTGGGCGTGTGCGTGAGAAGGATGGAGCCAGAAAATTTCTGAAGAGAGACAGACGAGAGAGAAGAAGAGAGAGACGAGAGCAAAAATTAGAAAAAGGCGAAAAAAGCAAGACAAGCCTGAAAAAGAAAAACATATACCGAGGGGCACTTTTATCATCATCACTCCGCGAGCACACTTACACGAGAGAGAGAGAGAAGACGTTCTTCCGTGATTTAGCATACAAAAACACGCACGCACGCACGCACGAGAGAGATAGAGACAGAGACACGGAGGGAGAATTTTTAAAAGCTCGAAAGAAAAGAATACACCACCCGCGAACGAAGAGAGAGAGAGAGAGAGAGGATTTATTTCTTCACGGCCAGGTTTTTCGGGAGTGGAAATCTATCTAGTCACATTTTTCTATCATTCAAAGCACAACCTCTCTTTGCGCGCGAGATAACACGCGCGAGGGTAAACGCGCCTGTTTTTGTCGGTGTCGTTGTTTCCGTGCGCAGGGAAGATATACATAAACTGTCGTTAATCGCTACAGTTGAGAAAGAAGATGGCGCGGGCGATGCAGTTGCTCACGCAGATGAACTATTTCCCAGACTCGGACGAGGAGCACGAAAACGGGGAAATCGCGGGCGGGTATTTAGTCGCTCGCACGAGAGACTCCAAAAAAAAGAAAAGGAAGAAAGGGTCGAGGAAAGAAGAGCCGGAAGATAAAGACGACGAAGATAAAGACGAAGACGACAAAGAAGATAAAGCAGATAAAGGAAAAGAAGAAGGAAAGAACGACCACTCGGACGACGGAGAGAGGACGGACGAAGATGCGCCGAAAATCGATAGGCCTTTAGTTGGAACGCCGCCGGAAAACGCGGTGTCTCCTTTGCAACTGCGAAGGGCGAAGCAACGAGAAGGCGGCGAGCAACAACAACAACCGTCGTCTCCGTCTCTCACCGCGTCTTCTTCGTCCGCAGCTGCGGTGGCATCGTTATTCGTGGATTCTCCGACGGCTGCGCAGCCGCCGCAAATGAAATCGACGCTGCAAAGGCACGATTCGGTGGCGAATTTCAGTTATCGCGTTCCGTCGGACGACGAGTCGAGCGTGGACGACCGAGCGGAGGAGACGTGTTCGTTGTCGGAATTCGCAGTGTTGCTTAACGTGGCGTTTTGGGATGAAAATGCTGATGGGAGGATTAACGAGAGAGAGGTGAGGTTTAATGTGGGTAGATTACGGTCGGTTGGCGTGGATACGACGGCTATTGAAGCCTTGCTCGATAAGGCGAGGCAAGAAAATGCAGACCTGTCTGTCGGGACGCTCTCGAAAGTGTTGCACAACGCGCACGCGAACGTGGCGCAAGCAATGACAGTGTTCGCACACTTTGATCAACACGCGGTGCTACACGCAACGCATATTTTAGACGAGATGGATACCGGTTTCGTCACCGTAGATAGCGTGAAGACGGTGATGAAACGGTTGGGCGTGAAGAGTTCAGAGGCGGACATCGTTGCAATGATGGCGCAAGCCGATACCAGCGGCAACGGGCAAGTCAAGACGAAAGAGTTTACTAGATTATTAGCGACCGAGTTGAAAGTGTTGCGGGAGCAGCAAACTAAAGAAATGTCCAGCATTGCGTTAGGTTCAGGCGGCGTTGCTGGTGAGATGGATGACTTCGAAGACGGATCGGTGCATTCAAACTTGTCGTCCTCGGATACTATTGAACTCGCCGAGAAAGTGTTGTTGAAGAGCGCTTTAAAAATGCAGAAAGATGCGCAGGAAAAGCTCATGCAGCGAGGGAAAAAAGGAAGCGGTAAAAATGATAAGGATAGCAAAGACCAACCAGACGCGGTAACAGACGCGCCAGCTGAAGAGGCGTATGAATTGAGCATTGAAGAGTATAAAGTAGAACGACACGGCTCAGTTTTGGCGGCGAAACGAGAAATGCTACGAGTACCATCCTTTGGGGTCCTGAAGAACTTTCCAAGTTCTCGAAAGGATCGAGATATTTCCGTGAGAAAAGGGGATGTTACTGTGAAAAAATCGATAACATGGGGCGATACGGATACTTTAGAAACCTATTGTCTGTACGACAGACAGACTGGCGATATGATGTTCGTGAGCGAGGACGGCGAGCGAACATCTTTACCCATGCGAGACGATTATTTCACCGGTCGAACGCGGTCCATCGCCGCGGCAAAAGCCGCACGGGATGCAGACCGTAATCCTTCTTGTTGTAGCATAATGTAAACGCAATTCTATACTAAAGCGCGCAAATATCTATACAAAATAATTCTAAAAGCTGCTACGGGCATTTTTCTAGAACGCCCTGAATCGCCATAAATACGAAGCGTCAAAGCGTCGCTTACTCAGCAACGCGTCATTTTCATCGCTGACGACTGGTTTTACGACTCCAAAATCCGGAGTTGGCCAGTTTTCGTGATCGAGACACCTCAAATAGCCGCCGCGTCCGCAATGTTTGAGCATAAAGGCATCGTTAGTCTTCACTGGTGGCTGCCGCTCTTCACCTACGACGGAAGCGCTGCTCGCATTTTTGTTGTTGCCGACGCTTCGCAAGGAAGGAACGATTTCAAACTCATTTTCCCTCGCTAAATTTGATTCGCGGAAAACTGTGAACGTTTTTCTCGCCACCGCATTCTTTCTGCTGCCGTAGAGATAGTCGTTGTATTCCTTCGAAACCGTCGAACAGACTAAATCTTTAATCGAATAATTCTCCAGCTCTGGTGCCTCTTCATCTTCTTCTTCATCGAAGAGCAACGGGTTCGCACTCAATATGATGCGGTCTCCGAATCTCACCACCTCTTCGTCGTTGCGAATATCATTTCTATTACTATTATTGCTACTACTACTACCACCATTGCTATCGTTTCTGCGTCGACTTCCTCTCCTCACAAAAAACGTATTCTTCGCGTTCGGTGTCGCGTTGGCTCCTTCCTCGCTCGGCGAAGGCGCCACCGTGCACTCGTGTTCCATCTTCTCCAATCCCGTCTTCTTCTTCGCAAAATCGCAATCGGCTGGGTACAATTCCATCGCGTCTTTAAAATTCGAAGCTCCGTTTAAGAGTTGAATCATCGACCCGAATTCAATACCATTCTCTTCCTCCTCGGAAGAAGAAACGCAATCACCCCTTTTTGAAAACGAGGGTGTTGTGCTTTTGGAGGACAAGGACAAAATCTCTCGCAAACATCTCTCTCGTCTTTTGAGCAGAACGTCCACGTGTCGAGTGCCATTTTTCTTCGCCTCGACGTACGCCTCCAGTTTCGCCTGAGAGAGAAAGACACAGATAAAGAGATAGATAGAGAGAACGGGGATCGTGTGAGTCGTCGCGAGAAGAAGAAGAAGAAGCGGTTGCAGAGAGAGAGAGAGAGAGAGAGGGATTTTTGAAAAAATGAGAGAAGGGAATTCCCCTAGCACTACCAATAAAAACAAGAGCGCGATGCCGCGAAGAAACGAGATAAAAAACACCACCCACCAGCTCTAAAGCCTCGTCTTCTCTCCAGTTTCCTATGCGAACCAAAGGATTCGAGTACGTCCTTTTAGTTGTCGTCGTCGTCATTTTTATTGTTTGTTTATTATATAAAATATCTGTGCTGCGTGGGTGAGAGGAACTTTTTTTGTTGACTTTTTGGAGAAAAAAGAAGAACACGAAGAGACGCCACAACTCTTTCTCTCTCAAACGCACGCTCCCCGTCGCGCGCGTCGACAGTCAGAGCCGAGAACAGCATGCTCAGAAGTAACAACAACAACAACAACAACAAAGAAGAAGAAGAAGAAGAAGTGAGACCAATCGATGGGGAATACAAAAAATACACCCCACCGAAGCCGTTGCACGAACAGTTGAACTTTTCCATCTCCGATTTCGTCACCGTGAAACACTTAGGGGATGGGAGTTACAGCGAAGTCAGGATGGTCAATTTTGACGCGCTTCGTCTCGAAGGGACGGAGAAATCGTCGAGAATACGGCAAGAGTTTCTGGAACGACCGATTGCGCTGAAAGTGATGGATAAAAAGTTTATACAGAGAGAGAATAAGATGTCGTACGTGACGAAAGAGAGAGACGCGTTGAACGCGGCGGAGTTTACCGGTATTTGTAAGCTGTTTTTTACGTTTCAGGATTATTACTCGCTGTATTTAGCCATGGAGTGTTTACCGGAAGGCGATTTAGCGATGCTGATGAAACGAACGAGAGATTTTAGCGACGACGGCGACGACGACAACGGTGGGAAAAAGAAGAGAAAAAATGGTCGGTTGAGTGCAGAGCAGGTGACATTTTACGTCAAGGAAGTGACAGAGGCGCTCCGGTATTGTCACGAGACGTTGCGCGTGGCGCACCGGGACGTAAAACCAGAAAATATACTATTAGGGTCGGATGGACACGTGAAATTGTGCGATTTCGGCTCGTGCATAGATTTAGGCGCGGAACATAAAGAAGAATTCATCAAAAGAAGGGTTATGAACGAAGAAACGGGTGAGATAGAAGAGAAAATGGTGAAGAAGAAGGAGAGAGGGTATTCGTTTGTCGGATCGGCAGAATATTGCGCGCCGGAGATTTTGCAGGCGAAAGCGAAAGCGACGTACGCGTGCGACGTGTGGTCGTTAGGATTGACCGCTTATAAGTTAATCAGCGGGAAGAATCCATTTCGGAGAGAGACGGAGTATCTGACCATGCAAGCGATTGAGAAAGAACCGGAGGTGTTGACGTACGAGATTGTCGACGACGTGGACGACGACGATGCCGGAAAAAAAGGGAATGGAAAAAGGTTCGACATAAAAATCGAAGATTTTTGTAGACAGTGCATCGCGTACGATTGGAACGAACGGCCGACGTGCGAAAAATTGTTGAACGAGTGCGCTTTGTTCAAAGGGTTACCAGATGGCGAAGCGCTTTGGAGGGCAGACGCGCCTGAGTTCATACCTTTAGCAAAGGAAGAGGAAGCGAATCAGAACAAGTCAGATGACGACGAGGACGAGGACGAGGACGAGGACGACGATGGATATTACGAAAGCGCGGAATGGAAGGCTAAAGTTGCTGCAGCATTACAAAAAAAACTAGATAAAGTAGATATTAGCGGTGGGAAGGAAGAGTAAGGTGTTATGCTCCCTCAATTTCTGGAACGTATCCACCGCCATACTTCTCAAACAAATACGCGACAATCTCCTCGCTCTCTCCAATCTTCACGTCTCCATCGATGAGGAACGGTACGGATTTTCCACCTGCTTCGGTCAACGTTTCTCTCTTTGGCGACCCGGCGCCAACATTGCGCAACGTGTAAGGCAACTCTAATTCACACAGCGCTTCTCTGCACAATCTCGCAAACTGATTGTTCTCGTAGTTAAAAAGCTCGATATTCCTGGGCTGCGGCTTCACGAAGCCTTCCTTTCTCGGCTCGTATTTCGTCATTCCTCTCCCGGCTCGAAAAAGTGTCGGCATCCATCCCGTAACGAGCGTACTCGCAAAATAGTTCTCAGGCACTGTCGCTCCGTTTCCGTACGTTTCGTACAAATAGTTCACGATATCCGCGCTTTCGTACATCTCCTTCCCGGTTGTTTCGTCCACGAAATACGGAAAGGTTTCTTTCCCGCCTCTCTCCAACACTTCTTTTCTAAATCGACCATCTTTCGGACAAGGTCGAATCTCGCAATCTAAATCTAACATCGAGAGTGTTTCTCGTACCCTTCTGCAAAAAGGACACGCTTCGAACTCATATAAAATCAACTTCGTTGGTTCTCGTTGTCTGTTTTTTTTAACTTCCTCCAACACCGTCTTCCCGTATTGAATCCGCGCTATGGAAGCGAAGCCAGAGGTGGCGACTTCCAACGTTCTGTTCCTCGGTTTAGCGGCGTCGCCACCACCGATGAGTTTTAACAGCGGGCACAAGAAAGAGAGCACGTCTTTCGCTTCTACTTTGTTGTTGTTGTTCTTCTCGTCCTCGTCTTCGCCTTTGGAAGCGCACACAAAGATACGCCGAGGATGATGAGGATGATTTTGTCGAAAACATGAACGCGACGCTCCGCGTCGAAAACAGCGACGACGGTTTTCTGACCTCACGGAAGACTGACAACAACGCGACAACGATGTCGATGCGACGTTACCGTTCATGATTACAATATATACAATATAGCTATGTTTTCCGTGCTTTTTTCTAACGCGCTTTTTTTTATACGTAGAATTAAATAATAGCATTACATTTTTTACGCACCCATCTCAAATTAAATATATCCCAACCGTTGGCAGCACGTATATCATCACCGAGTGATACAGCAAAACGAATGGAAAAGCGATTAGACTAAACGAGGAATTTCCGTTTAAGGTGTCCTTGAAGAACCACTTGATGAACGCCAGGATCGATGTAAACACAAACGTGAACGTGCAATCGCATATTTGACACGGGTCGTTCGATTTAGCCGCCATTCTTATATTATTGGTCCGTTTCTCTGAAAAGAAGAAAGGTTGGAGGGTAAGTTTGTTAAAATGAAAGAAATAACACCGCTTGCGACGAAAGAAAGAGAAAGAGAGAAAAGAGAGTCTCAGAAATGAACACGGTTATCCTCAAAATGTCCTCCCGGAAGAAGGACATCGATCGGTTCTAGTAGCTGGTGATTATAATCTTCATCGACTCTTTTTGCTCTTCGTTGTCGTCGTAGTTTTGCAATCGTAAAAAATGAAATACAAAATACGCACCTCGCGGCTCTATTTCCTTCTTTCAAGTTTTAAATGTCGTCGTCGTCGTTTTTGTTTTTGTTGTTGCTATTCCGTAGAAAAGGAATAGACCCGGCTCGTATGGAACAACTTCGTCTTCTGCTCAACACGAACACGTACAACGCGAAATATCCAGCTATAGCTCCGTATAAACCTAACACTGCGCGCACGAAAGCTCCCCCGACGCCAAACGCAAACGCCGCCACGAACGCCGCGCACACCGGCCCGAACGTTCGATACGCCGCGTTCGCGTCTACGAAACTCCCGCCGTTCCCGCGTAACCCCCAGACGAACAAAGCCACATCTATTAAATTCCAATCGTCTTTCCCGTCGTACTCCGAGAGATTCAAAACAACCCCCACGAAATCGTGACAGTTCTGTCCAAACAAGTTATACTTTTCGTTCCTCCTCGTGTAGTGCGTCATCACCCGAGACAAACTTTCATTCAGCGGCTGTTTGCACTTGTTCTCGTGCAACGGAATCACTCGCATGACTCTGTTAAACGACAAGTTATTGCTCGCGGATTGGTGCACGGTGCCATCGCCGATAAAATCGTAGATCCATCCCTCCGAGTTGGTCACGCCGACGTGACCGACGAGAGGGAAAACGTCCGTGAGTATTGGTATCGCGCACCACACGATGGAGGTTGGATATTTACTAGCGCTATTATTAAAACTCGTGCTCGGCTTATTTTTGTCATCGTCGATGTCCTCCTCTCCTCCTCCTCGCTCTTCTCGAGAGAGATCCAGCTCGGCGACTGTGCCCATTATTATTATTATATCTCACTCTCTCTCTCTCTTTCTCGTCTATATCGCTATCGTGCGATGTGATGTGATCTGTGCGTGATGCTGTGAATAAATACTACTAACGATTTGATGCATTTTTTCCAACTTCGAGTGGCGTCAAATTCGTCAAAAAGTAACGAACGCATTACGAATTTTAACAAAACACTCACTTTTGATACATCTCGTATACGCGTACTGTTATTATTATCACTGCTTTACAACAAACTGGGAGAAAAACAAAGATGAACGACGAAGATGAGGACGGAGAATCGATAACCATCACGACGGAAGAGAACCCGATGGACGTTTCTTTCCGAGATCCATCCGGGACGGCGTTTGCGATTGGTTTAATCACCGGCGGCGTCGAGATGTGGCGGCGAACAACGACAACAAACGATAAAAAGAAGGTGAAGAAAACGAGCGCGATTCAAGCGCACTCGGAATCCGTTCGAGCGCTGTCGTACATGAAAGGAGGGGAGGTTTTAGCCACCGGGTCTGGGGATCGTTCGGTGATGCTGATTGATGCGAACACGGAGCAAGCGGTGGGGAGAATAGCTGAAGCGCACGAGGAGGCGATAACGAGACTGACGGTTTTGGACGACGCGAACGGCGTGATTGCAACCGGGTGCGACGAAGGCGTGATAAAGATATGGGACGTTCGAGAGGAACGGTGCGCGCATTCGTTTAAGAAAGACGAGATATTCGTAGATTTTGTTTCGGAGATGTACCACGAAACGACGAGCGAACGAAACGCGTTGGTGGCGACGTCCGGGGACGGGACGTTGGCGTGTCTCGATTTAACCGCGATGAAAGTACTCGGACAGAGCGATAACATGGAAGATGAGTTGTTGTCGTGTTGCGTGGTGAAGAACGGGTCAAAAGTTGTCGCTGGTTCGCAAGGTGGAAACTTGAACATTTGGAATTACGGCGATTGGATCGAATCGAACGATAGGTTTCCCGGTCACCCGTCCAGCGTAGACGCGATGGTAAAAGTGAGCGAAGATATCGTTTTAACTGGCAGTTCAGACGGGTTAATTCGCGTGATTACGGTGTTTCCAAACCAAATGTTAGGATTAGTTGGTGAGCACGGAGAGTATCCGATCGAACGCATGCGATTGACCGCGGATTTGAACACCTTAGCGAGCGCCAGTCACGACCACACGGTGAAAATTTGGGACGTCTCCTTCTTACACGAAGAAGACGCCGGAGGAGGAGAAGGAGACGCCATGGACACAGAAAACAAAGACGACGACGACGATAGCGATATGGACGATAGCGATAGCGAAGACGAGAGGAAGAAGAAGAAACAAAAGAAGAAAAAGGGCAAAGGCAAGAACCGGCGGTTACCTGGACGCGGCAGCGATATGCACACAAACGCGGCGAAGAAGAAAGCCGCCAAGTTCTTCGAAGGGTTGTGATGTTGATGCTCACAAAGAGAGAGAGAGAGAGAGAGAGAGAGAGAGAGAGAGAGAGAGAGATAGCTTTTTATATGCGTGCAAAAAAAATGATGAGAGAGAATATATCTCGTCGTCGTGGGGGGTGATCGCGGGAGAGTTTTCTATTTTTTTT
>Ga0181558_10003804_pt1 | contig 13667 bp, 12 predicted proteins | sample 011ome_22_FD_133754 | JGI IMG/M metagenome (GOLD analysis project Ga0181558, IMG submission 133754) | Coastal salt marsh microbial communities from the Groves Creek Marsh, Skidaway Island, Georgia - 011507BT metaG (megahit assembly) | ecosystem: Environmental > Aquatic > Marine > Intertidal... | reverse complement strand
TGCGACTATTGTCAAAAGCATAACTCTGGTCTCAATATATCTAGTGCTTTGGTACTAAGTAACTTAACTTAATTAGCTGACTAATGCTATAATTCCAAGGTTATCTTTTGAACTTTTATTAAAATTTTATTCTAGGATTATATATGTCGTCTAATAAGTTAATTGATAGTACCTTGTCGGCACTTGAGTTTTGCTTGAAGGGAAGAGATGATTTTTTCATGACTACTAGTTTTGGATACCAGTCTTCATTGTTGTTTTTTCTTATGGCCGAACTGGGTGTGACCGTAAAATGCTTATATGTAAGATCATCCTTGTCACCTTATGGCATAGACGAACAAATGGACTATGTGACTAACAATTTCGATGTCGATTTAAAGATCGTAAATAGATCTTATTGGCTTGAGGATCAGCTTAGTGGACAAGATTTTGTGACGTTGGATGCAGTTAGGCGTGAGTCTATATGCAAGAATTTAAAACGCGAACCTTTGCTTGAGTATATCAAAAGTAATTCGTTTAAAATTTGGATATCGGGGATTAGGAAAGATCAAACAGATTCGCGTGGTGCAGTTCAATTCATGAGCGTTACAGATCTTAGTGTTATTAAGTTATCCCCCATGTTTGCGTGGTCCAAGCTGGATGTTAAAAATTTAATTATAAATAACAACTTACGAGTAAACGCTGACTATTTTGACTTATGTAAGCTTAATGAGTCAAAAGAGTGTGGTCTGCATCTATAATATTGCTTTTCCATTAAGATTTTGGTTGTAAGCAAGCAGTGAAACTTAAGTATTTCTCTAGATTTTATACCGATAATAGATTCTATTTGATGTAATAAGGTACCTTTTGAGATAGCTACTGACAATTACTTCATGAAACGTTCTCTATTAAGGTTATAGATAAAAGTTGAAGAGATTCTTAGGTAAGTAATATTGTTAACGAAATTATAATCAATTTGGATTTAAAAATGAAATGGTTAATTACAGGTGGTTGTGGATTTATTGGGCGATCGTTGATTGCGGAGCTTACTCAACAAGGTGGGCACGCGATTCGAGTGTTTGATAATTTGTCAGTTGGAACTAGAGAAGAACTGGCAGTAGTTGCAGACTATCGAGAGACTGGTAACTCATTAATTTGGGATGTTGGTGTTGACTTGATTGTAGGAGACATTGTCAATCTTGATGCTATATCCCGCGCTGTAGAGGGCGCCGATTACATAGTGCATCTAGCAGCCAATACCGGGGTTGGCCCTTCAGTTGAAAACCCTTTTCAGGATTGTAAAAACAATGTGATAGGCACGCTTAATGTTCTTGAGGCAGCAAGGGGAACTCCTGGTTCAAGAGTGGTATTCGCGTCTTCTGGTGCACCATTAGGTGTCCAAGTACCACCTCTACATGAAGAAATGGCAGCTCATCCAGCATCTCCCTACGGTGCTTCAAAATTATCCGGAGAGGGTTATTGCTCCGCTTACTATCACTCCTTTGGCGTTGAAACGGTTGTGTTGCGATTTGGTAATGTGTATGGTCCTCGTTCTGGACACAAGATGTCAGTGGTAGCGAAATTTATAAAACAGACGATAGCGGGAGAAACTCTTGAGATTTATGGAGACGGAAAACAAACCCGCGACTTTATATATATCGATGATTTGGTTGATGCTGTTTGTAAAGCAGCGACAACGCCAGATATTGGGGGGGAGACATTTCAGATAGCGACAGCTAGAGAAACAACTCTCCATGAACTCACTGAGGCACTTATTGAAGCCATGGTGGCTTCAGGGCTAGATGAGCCCAAAATCTATTTCGGAGCTAAACGTTCTGGCGATGTAAGTCGCAATTTCTCTAATACACGGAAGGCTGCTGAATTGATGAATTGGCGCTCAAGCACGGGTCTTGTTGAAGGGTTAGAGAAAACTGTTGCATCATTTACTAAGATAGGAGAATAATTTATGAAAGTATTAATATTGGGTGGAGATGGCTATTTAGGATGGCCTACAGCTATGAGCTTCGCTGCTGCAGGTTATGACGTAACGGTGGCGGATAACTACCTCAGACGAAGTATTGCAGAGTCTACAGATAGCGATCCTTTGATGTTGGTCCCTAATCTTACTGAGCGTTCTCAAATATTTGAGGCAGTTAGCGGTAAAAAAATTAGCGTTAGGATTGGTGATCTATCAGATTCAGACTTTATGTTCGCACTGGTGAAGGAAGCGCTTCCGGATACCATTATCCATTATGCCGAGCAACCTTCAGCTCCTTATTCAATGCGTGGCTTTAATGAGGCACGTGAAACTTTTCAAAATAATCTAGATGTAACCTTTAACTGTATCTGGGCGGTAAAGGATATTGTCCCTGAATGCCACTTGATAAAGCTGGGCACAATGGGAGAATATGGGACACCGAATATTGATATTGAAGAAGGCTGGATCGATATCGAGCATAAAGGAAGGAAGGACAAGTTTCTTTTTCCTAGAGCTGCAGGGTCGCTTTATCATACTACAAAAGTACTGGATACAGATCTTTTATGGTTCTATGTTCGCACCCATGATTTGAGGGTTACTGACCTAATGCAAGGGCCGGTTTATGGTCTCTCGACCCCTGAAGCTGATCTCGACCCACGTCTATGGCCAACTTTTAATTATGATGACATTTTTGGGACGGTGGTCAATAGATTTTTGGTCCAGGCAGTTGCTGGTGTTCCTCTGACAGTTTATGGCGAGGGTGAGCAGACGCGAGGTTATCTTGATCTTCGTGATACATTACAGTGTGTTAAACTTGCAGCTGAGAATGCTGCGGACCATGGTGAACTTCGCATATTCAATCAGTTAACGGAGACCTTTACTGTCAATGAACTGGCTGCTCGAATAAAGAAAGTCGGCGATCAAATGGGTTTGGGAGTTGAGATAAAGTCGATCCAGAATCCACGCAAGGAAAAGGAAGAGCATTATTATAATCCGACCCATAGTGGACTGATCGAATTAGGTCTTCAACCTCATTATATGACTGATGAGTCACTTGGAATAATGCTTGAACGCATAATATCTAACCGAGACCGCATTGTCTTGGACCGAATTATGCCCCGTGTTAGCTGGAGTTAGAGTTATGAAGCTTTTTAAAGATAAAGTTGTTTTGGTTACTGGGTCTTGTGGCACTGTCGGTGCGGAGCTGGTTAGTCAGCTGGTAGCTAGTGAGGTAGCGAATGTTATCTGCATCGATAACAATGAAACAGAACTATTTTTTCAGATTGAACAGTATCGTGAGACGGGAAAGGTAGCGTGTCATCTAGCTGATGTTCGCGATCGTGATGCACTTATGATGCGGATGCGAGGCGTTGATATAGTATTACATGCAGCGGCGCTGAAGCATGTAGGTCTTTGTGAAGACAGCCCTGGGCAAGCCGTTGCAACTAATATCCAAGGTACTCAAAATGTAATTGATGCAGCTCAAGCCAACCAAGTGGAGCGTGTAATCTTTACTTCTTCGGACAAAGCAGTCAATCCAACTAATGTGATGGGTACTTCGAAGCTAATGGGCGAACGGCTAATGACAGCCGCCTCAATTGTAAACTCACAATCAACTACTTCGAGTAAAACTATATATGCTTCAACTAGGTTTGGTAATGTGCTTGGATCAAGAGGCTCTGTAGTTCCATTGTTTCGAAAACAGATCGAATCTGGTGGGCCAATAACATTGACCGATCGAGAAATGAGTCGTTTTATAATGACTTTATCCCAAGCCGCATCTTTAGTCCTCGATTCAGTGTTTTTAGCGAGAGGAGGAGAGGTTTTTGTGACGAAAATGCCTGTAGCTCGAATAGAGGACATTGCAAGTTTAATGCGTGACATCCTTTCGACAAAGGATTCCATAGAGATAACGGAAATAGGGTCTAAGCCTGGCGAAAAAATGTATGAGGAATTGATGAATGAGGAAGAAGTTCGCCGTAGTTATGAGTACGAAAATTTCTTTGTTGTGATATCCGCATTTTCAGATATTAATTCAGAGTTATTTAGTTATTTAAGTGATATGAGACAGCCTCAAAAACCATATAATTCAACATTTGAGCCCGCCCTTAGCGAAATAGATTTACGAGAATTTTTTATAAGTAACTCTATTCTTTAGGTTTTAAGATTATAGACTGTTGCAGCTTAGACCCCAATGCATGGAACGTTCATAAGCATCCATTAGCCTTGGAGCCCTGAGCTAAAGCGAATTATAGAATTGTGTCGGGCCTCAATCGTTATTTAGTGCTGTATTTTTTGAGAATGTGAAAGCATTCGGTCTAGTTAAGCATTAATTCCATGCGAGATATTCGTACTGAAAACGACAATTGGTTTGGGTTAGTCCATGGATGATGTTATCTGTCGTCCAATTTTATATATGATAAATCAGGGCGAACAAAATCACAAACATTGTTGCTGAGAAAAAAATGACAAAAGGCAGTTTTTTAATAGTTACAGGACGTGCTTTCAATGCATGGCGTGCACGGTTGCCTCTTGCAAAAATGATTCAGAGTAAGGGGTATATGGTTACTATAGCTGCAGCAGGTGATGGAAACTATGATGATAAAATTGAAAGAGAGGGCGTGAGTTTTCTACATGTGCCTTTTTTTCGATTTGGTATAAATCTTATATCTGAGTTGACGTCTATTATCATATTAGTTTCTTTTTTATTAAGAAATAACGTTAAGGTTTGTCACGCATTTAATCCGAAGCCAATCCTATTGTTAGGATTAATAGTTAGATTTTTTCCAAGAATCAAACTATTTATTACGGTCACTGGTTTAGGTGATCTTAGCGGGGGTTCGATAAAAACTGGATTAATTAAATTTGCTTATAAGGTTGCCATGAGACGAGCGAAGGTTGTTTGTGTCGAAAATCAGAACGATTATGAGTTTGTTGTTAAAAATAGAATGGTGACAGCGGATAAATGTGTTGTTGCTATTGCTTCAGGCGTAGATACAACTCTTTTTCCTATGAGGAATAAGCGAGAGAGTATTTTTCCAGTAAAATTTTTTTTCGCTTCACGCTTATTAACGTCAAAAGGTTTGCGTGAGTTGCTGGGAGCCAGCAGGAGGCTAAAATCAGAATATGAAAGTAATGTTGAAATAATAATTGCTGGTGAAGTTGAGACTGCTCATTCTGCGGCATTGAGTCTTCATGAGATTGAGGTGTTGCATGAGGTTGGCGTAATTAGTTTTGTTGGTGCGTTATCATCCCAAGAAATGTGTGCAATGTTACAGAAGGTAGATATAGCAGTCCTGCCTTCTTATCGAGAGGGATTTTCCAAATTCTTAATGGAAGGCTCCGCAGCCGGGTGCGCGCTTATATCTACCAATATCTCAGGCTGTCGAGAAATCGTATTAGATGGTAAAACAGGTCTAACAGTGCTTCCTAGATCTGAAGACAGTTTGTATTCCGCAATGAAATTTTACTTAGAGAACACAGGCACTATTTATGAACATGGTAGGGCTGCTCAGCTTTATGCGAGACAAAACTTTGATAACACAATAACTACGACTAAAAATTTTAGTGTTTATTCATCAGTTATTTAACAGAGTTGATTATGAGTAAGCTTACTCCGAAAATTTTTTTGACTGCATTTGTTCGTGGTTTGAGTGCGTTAGGTGCTACCTCATTAACCTATGTTTTAGCAGGACAGCTTTCAGCCTCGGAGTTTTCGGAATTCTTTGGCTGGCTCTCGTGGGCGCTAGTATTGTCGTTAATCCTAAGATTCGGTGGTGACAAAATCGTGATAAAAAATATTCTTAATCATGATGAAGCCGGCTTTAAAAATGTGGTTAACTCTCAGGGTTTAATAGCAGTAATTGCTATTTTCGTCACGCTTGCATGGTATTTGTCAATAGAGCTCTCTTCAAATAACCTAGGCTTTGTTTTTGATCCGGAGCTAGTAATGTTTTCGCTATTAATGGTGGTAGCATATTATATTGCTGCCATTTTTATAGGCGTAGGATCTACAGCCGTGGCATGCTTGGTTCAGGTAGGATTTGTACAATTCATTGCAGCGGTAATAATAGTGGGTAATCCCTATGCTAATTTTACAGCTGATGGTTCTAAAATATTAATCCTTCTAATCTATCTAGGCGTCATGACTTTAGTGTGTCGAAAGGCTTACCAATCGATTAAGCAGTGTGAATGGAAAGAGATTTCCAAGATTAGTCCGATATTCGCCGATGCGGCATCAATATGGAAGTCGAGGGTGCGTTTTTTTGTTGTAGGTATCGGAGCGAACTTTCAAGCCATAGGGATGTATGCAATAGTAGTCCTTTTTCTAAGCGATGCCGATTTCCTAACTTTTAGGTACTTTGAAAGGATAGCAGCGTTTGCATCAATTGTAGTTGTGTTTCAAGGCGTAATACTACCTACCTTCATATTTAGGGGCGAAGGCACTCAGTTTTCTAAAGTTGTTCTTCGAAAACTCGCGATTAGTATAACGATCTCAGGATGCTTTGCAGTTCTAATTGGTTTGGGTCTCCTCGTGTGTAAGGTCCTTTTCACCGATGTTTTTACGGTGAGTATTTCCACCAATCTATTTGTTCTTCTCATACTTACTCACTGTGTTATATCAATCAGTGCTCCTTTGAGTTTCGTTTTAACTCTCTCCGAGTTCGAGCAACTAGTGTTCAAAATCCAGACATGCTATATTATTTTTGCCATGATCTCCATGTATACTTCATACCTCTATGGTGGGTTAGAGTTAATGATCGCTAGTTTACTTTTGATACAGATACTGCGTTTATTTATGTTAATAAGTATCCCAATTTATGCAAATAGAAAGCTTAGGTTAGTCACTAATGATTAACAGGAGACATATACCTGTCGTATTTTTGTATTTTACAATGCTCGTACCTGTGTATTCAATAGTCGGGTATATCAATACCTATATGATTAATCTAAAGGGAGCTTCAAAGGATGCGGAATATTTTGTTGATCTAGCAACAGACTGGGCTGCAAATGGAGAGTTGGGCTTTTACGTTAACTCTGAGTTTTACGCTCAATTTATAGGCATTTTCTTTCGAATCTTTGGATCAACCGAGTTTGTTGCCGTTCAGATCAACATACTTGCACTCCTCATTGCAGGAATATTACTTAATCGATTGCTTAAAATGCAAGGTGTACCCTTTTTAAATAGACTACTTTGTATTTTGATTATCGGACTTTGGCCGACAATGATCCCAAGAGCGGCGGCAGCAATGCGAGAGCCATTGCTTATTCTTAGCTTCATATGGATCTATTATGAGATAGTAAATATTAAACATAGGCCTGCAACGCTAAGATATGTATCTCTTTTTGTAGCATCATTTTTTGCGTTTAGTCTTCATAAGGCAGGTGCGATTCTTGTGCCAATTATGTTGATATTTGCAGCGTTCTATTGGCAGCGTGAGCGATCTAACATAGTTAATAAGACTAGTTATTTGTTGGTATTAATGTTAGTCATGGCAGGCGCGCTCACAATGGCGAGAGGAAGTGAAACCCTCGCGAGCGTCTCGGGATTACGTGAATTAAATAGCATCCTCAATTTAGATGCCGAAACTATAGGAATGATATTCGAATATAAATCGAATATTAATGAGGGAGCTAGCTACAATACGATAATAGATCTTAGTACTCCGGTAAATATCATCCTATCTATACCCCAAGTCTTTTTAAACTATATGTTGCAACCATTCCCACAAAATGTGCGTAATGTATATGATGTGGTGGCTCTTTTGGAAGTTTTATTTCGGGTTGTTATGCTTGCATATCTTTATAATCAAAGGCATTATCTCTCAAAGGAAAGCCGAATCCTTCTGCTGTTTTATTTTGCGGGATGTTTTCTATGGTCAGTTGGAACAACTAACTGGGGCACAGCACAGCGGCACCATTTAACAACTAACTGGATGTTAGTCTTGGTTTACATGCAACATGTGTATGGGCGCAATTTTAGTTTAGTGAGGAAATAAATGTTTGGTTCATTTCGTTTTATGTTGGCATTTTTTGTAGTCTTAACTCATCTGATTAGTATTTCAAAACTAGGGCATTTTGCAGTATTTGGGTTTTTTGTTCTCTCAGGTTATTTAATATCGTTTGCGGTGAACAAAAATTATGGTTTTGGCTTTAAGAGCTTTAAAAATTTTTGGATAAATAGGTTTCTGCGCTTGTATCCTTCATATTTTGTGGTGTTAATGCTGACTTCCTTTGTATTTTTGGTGGTTGGAGATGAATTTTCTAGAGGCTATAACGACTATTTCGCTTTTCCTACCTCAGTCGTGAGCTGGCTCCAAAATGTTACGATGATATATCCTAGCTGGAACCCTCATTCTATATCTCCACGAATGGTTCCTCCTAGTTGGGCGCTGATGGTGGAGCTGTTTTACTACTTAATGATTTCCATTGGAGTTTTTAGGACTGCTAGAATAACTAATATAATCCTAGCAGGAGCCATTTCATTCCATTTGTATGCTGCTTTCTTCTTGAGCTATGATTCGACCTATTTTGGTATATTACCTGCATTACTCCCATTTTGTATCGGCGCCCAGATATTTAATTACAGAGAGCGATTTTCTGGTTTTTATAAATATATTAGTTATAATTTCAAATTTATATTCAGTGTTCTTATAATTTCGTATACTGTTTTTTTACCTACCTTTTTTTACTTACGAAATATTCAGGGCAACTTATTCATGGCAGAGATAGTGCTTAAGATGGAATTTTATTTCTCACTAATCATGATTGCACTTATAGTGGCAGCACTATCTGTGGCTACTAGATCTCCATTCGGTTTCTCTAAGAAACTCGATGACCTACTTGGTGACTGGTCATACCCAATGTATCTTTACCATATGATTGTTGGATTGGCTGTTTCATATATTATATGGGGTGAACCTCTTCGTGGCCTGAATTATTATGGCATTGTTTCATTTTTGATATCCATGCCATTACTTATAGCTATGTGTCATACCAATACGCTTATGGAGGAGCCTCTTCAGCGAATTCGAAAGCGTTTTCGTAGTACAGATAAAAGACAGGTTGTGAGCGCCAAGAAATGAGTATTGATCCAGTGCTTGTTTCAGCGTTAGTAATTGGTTCCAGGAAGACCGGTACAACCTGGCTAAATGAAAATTTCAAGTTATCCTCCATTGTGACCGTACCTACTGGAATTAAAGAAACTGGATTCTTCTTGCCTGATTCAATCATAGAGAAGCCTGAGTACCACAGTCTCTTTAATATCACTGGTCTCGATAAAAACATTTTTGTTGAAGTTGATACTAGCTTATTGGATAGCGGTGATTCTCCGGCTAAGATTAAAGCCTATAACCCTAAGATGAAGATAGTTGCGATTAGACGAGATGTGTATGAATTTGCTTCTTCAAGGTTTATTCAAGGTAAGAGAAAGGGACTTTTTACACATGGGACTTTATTGGAAGAGCTAAATAATAACAGGTCGTTTCGTAACGAGTTGCGTTTTTCTGCACTCGTTGATCGTTATCGAGATTATTTTCCTTCTAATCAAATTCTGGTTCTTGATTATAAAAATCTACAAGGTGATCCAAACAGTTTTTATAATGATGTTTTTAGTTTTATTACTGGTCAAGCGGCAGACCATCCCTTAAATACTGAAGTCATAAATAATGCACGAGAAGCACGATTCTCTAATATTTTTCTGTTAGGTGTTTCACTTGGTAAGTGGCTTCGAAAGCATCAACTTTATTTCATAGCAAATTTTCTTAAATCGATTGCAAATACATCTTTTTTTCAAAAGAGTTCAACTGGGATAGCGCTAAGTGCACAAGAAAATGCCTTAATTCAATCGATTTCTTGCTCGGCACTGGAGGAATAGATGGTTAACTTTACAGTATCATATGACTACGAATTATTTTGGGGTATGCACCGTAATCTTAAGGAATCCTATGTGCGCGATTCTATATCGAATGCTAATAGTGCTGCTTTACAGATATTTAATTTACATGAAAAACTTGAGTTTCCAGCTACCTGGGCCGTCGTGGGCATTGCAGTTGATAATCCATGCAGTCAAGAAGAGTACGAATACTTTTTGAAGCATTATAAAGGACCCATTAGTGCCGAAATGAAGGCGTTGTTCGACGAATGTGTAGCACGACCTGAATTATCGAGCATTTCCAGCTTATTTCATAAATTAAAGTTAAGTAAGTTGCAGGAGCTAGGTTCACATACTTATTACCATACTTTTTTTGATGACCATGCAGCTGATTCGTATTTAGGGGTTCATGATTTTAAGAAGTTCCATCAAATGGCAGAGCGAGAAGGCTTTTCCCCGGTAAGCTTCGTTTGCCCTAAGAATATTTTCACAAATAGCATGTCACCTGTCTTAATGCAATATGGGTTTAAGGTCGTGAGGGTTAATCCTGATAATGCACTCTACAATGGACTAACGCCAAAGAATGTGAGCTTTATTAATAGAGTATTTCGCGCTCTAGATTTTTTTATTCCTATCAATGAGCTAGTAAACCTATTTACCTTTAGGACTTCCAATCATGGGAAGAATATTAAAAATGGAAATCTAAAATTTTCAATAGCAACTTTGTTTTTTAGAGGAGCAACTGATTATTGGGCGCTAAATGAGTTGGCCTTGTTGCGTTTTAAACTTCACTGTAAGTTATCAATATTTTTTGGAAATGATATTCATCTTTGGACGCATCCTCATAATTTTGGGAGAATTGCGGATACAAGCTTGCATTTATTTGAGCGCTATTTGAATTATGTGAAAAAGCTTGAAACTAAAGGAATCTTATGTATAAAATCTATGGCGGATCTATAGGCGTATGGTTTAAAACTTGGTCTACGCATCTGAGATATATTTGTGTTTCGGGCAACATTTGGTCAACCAAAGCTTTTTAGTATCGTATATTGTTTATATTGGCTGATTTCTATCGTATATGAGTATCTGGTGTTTTATGGTTTGTAGAGCTGAAACTCCTTTTTTTAAATTCACCAATAATACTTTATCAAGAGTATAAACTATGGCACTTTAATCTAGTTCTTTGATTTTTTTAAAAACAAAGTGTAGTGTCATTCTATGATTTTTCACTCTAGTGTTTAAACTTGTGGCTATACACAAACTCCCTCCAATGGTTGCGGGTGTTATGATTAGTAATATAAAATTTATAGTCCATCGCTTTTATATTTTGGGGTATTTTTAGTGATAGATTCAAATTTTAGACCCATTGTTATTATGGGTGCGCCTCGATCAGGTACCAATGCTTTGAGAGATGCTTTGACTTCATTGCCTAACTTTGACACTTGGCCCTGTGACGAAATTAATGCTATATGGAAATATCGCAATTTGTCTGTCGGATATGATAATCTGGCTATAGATGATTTGTCACACTCGAAGGTTCGATACATCCGAAATCAATTTTTTAAGCAAGTAAAAAAATTGAGATCGCCAGATTTCATTGTTGAAAAGACCTGTGCTAACACAATGAGACCAAGGTTTGTGGACGGTGTTTTACCAGAGGCAAAATACATTTATATTGTTCGTTCAGGCGCTGACGTCGTTAAATCAGCTACAAAACGCTGGCGCGGGGAGTTTGAGTTTAACCTTATTGATTATTGGAAAGATAAGGCCAAATATATTCCGGTTGCTGATTTAGCATATTACTTTTATGAAGTCGTATTAAAACGGTTGTGGAATAAACTACTGTGTATAGATCAGCTGGCTGATTGGGGACCAACTCATCTGACATTATCGAAACTTAAGGGTGAATGCTGTCTTGAGGATGTGGCGGCATTGCAGTGGGCGCTGTGCGTAATTTCGTCTTGGTTCTATTTCCGACACTCAAATGCTCATAAATGTATATTTGTGTCATACAATGTGCTCTTGGATAATCCATCTGAGTTTCTAAGAAAGTTCGAGAGTTTATTGCCTTTAGAAATTGCATCAAATGATAATCAAGCATCCTTTTCAGCCAATTTTTTTCCTCCAAAGCCTTTAGCCAATTCTTATAGGCCGAAACATGCAACCGTTGCCAAATATTTCAATTCTGCAATGAAGATTTATAATAAGATTAATAATGATAATGATCACTAGATATATGGCTTTAAATAACATGATGTATCATGTCTATGTTTGTTATAAATCCTATGTCAAAGCACTCCTGTTGGGGGTATGATCTCTTCCCAGGAATTAATAGATTCATATGCTGGCCTTTCGAACTATTATGCCTGTTGGCTCAGTTGCTATTATAATGATTCTTTTTAGTGAGAGGTTATCTTTTGGATATTGATAAGTTTGTAGTGAGAGTGAGAGAACTATATGGTGATCAATTTATACCGCTTCACAGACCTGTATTTGATGGCAATGAGCGAGAATATTTAGTAGATTGCGTAGATTCAAATTTTGTTTCCTCTGTAGGTAAAAGAGTAACAGATTTTGAAAATCAGGTCGCTGAGTTTGTTGGTGCCAAACGTGCTATAGCTGCGGTTAATGGAACTGCGGCTTTGCATATATCACTTATTCTAGCCGGAGTTAAACCTGGAGATGAAGTTATTTCGCAAGCTCTTACCTTTATAGCTACTTGTAATTCTATTAGTTATACAGGGGCTAAACCAGTGTTTGTTGATGTAGATATAGACACGATGGGCCTCAGTCCAGACGCGTTAAAAAGATTTCTTGAAAAAAATACTGAAAAAAGAGCCACTGGAACGTTTAACAAAATCTCAGGAAAAAGAATATCAGCCTGCGTTCCGATGCATACCTTTGGGCTTCCCTGCCGAATAGCAGAGATTGCTCAAATTTGTGCTGATTGGAATATCGCTTTAATAGAGGATGCTGCTGAGTCCCTTGGAAGTTATGTAGATAGCCGTCATACAGGTACTTTTGCTTCTATGGCCACATTTAGTTTCAATGGGAATAAAATTATTACTACAGGTGGCGGGGGTATAATTATCACTGATAACCTTGACTTGGCTGAACGTGCGAAGCACATTACAACTACTGCAAAGGTGCCGCACTCATATGAGTTTATGCATGATGAGATAGGTTATAATTATCGTATGCCAAACCTCAACGCAGCTCTAGGTTGTGCACAAATGGAGCGTCTGGATGAATTTCTGGAGATTAAAGGTCAGTTAGCTGATCAATGGTATGATTTTTTCGAACAGAATAATGTCAGGTTTGTTAGGGCTATCGATGGTAACAAAGCTAATTACTGGTTGAATGCTATAGTCTTAGATTCAAAAGAATATCGCGACACATTCCTAAAGGTTACTAACGATAATGGTGTTATGACTCGGCCAATTTGGACTTTAATGTCGAAGCTTTCTATGTTTAAAGACTGTCAAAATGACGGGCTAGAAAATTCATTGTGGCTGGAAGATCGTGTGGTAAATATACCCTCAAGTGTTCCTGATGGAGCCTTAAAGAAATTAGGCAAATAATTATTATGGATATATTACAATTAATTGGCCGCACGGCACCGCTTTTTGAGCTTGATGTTTTAAGGCAAGGAAAAGAGCTAGAGGATTTAGTTTCAAATAGCCGCTTTTTGGTGATCGGAGGAGCTGGCTCTATTGGTCAGGCTGTTACGTGTGAAATATTTAAGAGGAAACCTCTTGCTCTTCATGTTGTTGACATAAGTGAAAATAATCTGGTGGAGCTTGTAAGAGAAATTCGGAGTACTCTCGGTTACATTGACGG
>Ga0181558_10003803_pt1 | contig 13667 bp, 9 predicted proteins | sample 011ome_22_FD_133754 | JGI IMG/M metagenome (GOLD analysis project Ga0181558, IMG submission 133754) | Coastal salt marsh microbial communities from the Groves Creek Marsh, Skidaway Island, Georgia - 011507BT metaG (megahit assembly) | ecosystem: Environmental > Aquatic > Marine > Intertidal zone... | reverse complement strand
GGAAGATGAATCCCCACCAGATAGCCTCCATCCACCTCCCGAAATTACTATCTGGGGAGCCGATGTATAACCAGATCCTGCTGAAGATACGGTAAAACTTGTCCCACTACTATTGACTGTACCCTCGGCTCCACTTCCTCCGCCCCCTACTGCCCACCAACGAGCTGTTGTGTTGTAGCCGGCACCTGCACTTCCGACACTCCAAGCAGGGGAACCCTCATCGGATTTAAAATTCACATCTCTTTGCTTCTCAATCACCACATATCCGGCCCCACTACCCACAACCTCATGAGAGCCACTAAGATTTGAGTAAACCACAGAGCCTGTGCCGTTGGTTTCTACATTTTCGCCAGTGGTGGCATTGACCTCGTAATTACCATCGTCGTTGAGCATGTAGCCCTGTATATCTGAAAGGGTGATCGTAAATCCTGTTCCTGGGGCAGTGCCAGAAAGACTAATTTTAGTGTAATTACCATCGTTGTAATTTGTGACCACAGAAGACCCAGCGGCATCGGAACAACTATCAAGATCCGTAACCGTACCGGATCCGATTTTTAAATCACTGGACTGCAAGGCATTGCTTCCTCCCGTTCCCGGACGGGCACCTGCCACCATCATCGAGGTAACTGCACTGTTCGTGCTGCTGGATGTGTACCAGTACTTTTTCCAGGTTGAACCATCAAGAATGGTCACGTAATCCACATTCCCATCATCGCTCGTCCCGGGTCGAAACTTTCCAGTCCCGCTCCCGATTGCTGTGGAGGGGATCAGTTCGGCAAGAAGGAGATCCATCCCAAAGGGGTTGTTGCAAAGCATCTGATCACCAACAGCAGGTAGAAAAAGTTTTTGATTTTCGGATGAAACCGTACCTTCAACAGTTAATTCAACCGAACCAGATGTTCTTTTGGCCACGATGAACGCTTCATCAGGGTAAATGACCAAATTATTTGCAGAAACACGAAAATTATCTGCGGGAATCCATCTATCGGGTTGCCTGCTAGATTCGTAGAAAATGTACTTGTTATATGCACCTACGGAGTCCCATACATAGACCCAATCGGCACCATTGACTGAAGTTGAACTAAGGTTGGGCGCACCGGTCCAATTTGTTGGACGAGCGATACCGAAAATATTACCTAATGTCGGTGCTCGCACAACTTCAACGAGGGTGCCCGCACTAAAAAAAGTAGATGTGTTCGCGGTCTCGCCACTTGCTAAAACAGGAAACTCCAAATCCAATGTTGTTTGAGTGTTGTTAGAGATAAGAAAAACCCTTCCGTAATAAGAACTGCTGGTATCAATAATTCTCAAGAGGTGCGGCCCCCCCACCACGGAAGCTTCCGCCGCAGTATAATCAGATCCACCCTCAGTAATGCTAATGCTGGAAATTTCACCACTCGTCAGGGTGGCGGAGGCGGTGGCTTGTGTACCACCCCCATCGGAACCAGAAATAATGATTTGGGGAGCATTGGTAAATCCCGTCACCGAACTTTGAAAGCCATCGTTTCCATAGCTGGCGGAAACACCGCTTACCGCACCACCTGTAACGGAGACAGTCAAGGTGGGTACCTGAGCATCCTTGTGAAAAGCTCCTGCAGCAAAAAAGGGATAGACGGTGGCATTGCTCTCGTCCGTGGTGGTGGCAAATGATAGGGTATCCGAATCAGTCACCGCGTCCACAACACCTGTGTAGACTGCTTCTCCTGCGGTCGATGCACTGACAATCTTGTAAGTGGGTGCGGCTGCCGTTCCTCCGCTAATCGTCATAATATTGGATCCGGCAATCCCTCCCACATTGGCAAGAGAGAAAAAAGGTAAAAAAGTAGAAATTAGAATAAGAGAGAGAAGAGGGCGTGAATACTTTTTCATATTTTAAACGATAGGGAAAACAGGTTGGGCTTAAGTAACATTAGCAGTAATTCTTGTTTTCTTACAAGAAAGTTAATTTCTTTTGAAAAATTTTGGTTATTCATGATTTACCTGTGGTGGCATAATCTCCTAAAAACCAAAATACCAAAGGACATGAATATTGCTCCATTCACCCACCAACCCACCCCTACCCGCCCCACCACTTCTGCCAAGCTAATGCCTAACAAATAGTAGGTTACGCAAATAAAAATACCCAATAGAAGGTTGGCGCTGGACTCTTTCCTCGCCTTACTCATTCCCAGCGGCACAAGAACAAAGCATAAAAAGAAGGGAGAACATGCCAGGGCCGTATTTTTATTTAAAATAAACCAGGCTGACTCGATCCATTGCAGATTGGTGGAAGAGTGGATCTTCCTAAGCAGTCGCTCAGCATGAAGGGTTTTAGGATTATCTGAACTCGAGTGCTCATGAGCGATAGCAAGTTCCAATGGTGAATTCCATTTTTTAAATGCGATAAAGTGGGAGCTACCCGCTTGCTCTCCCTTTTCTTGATCCAGCCGTTCCACATCCACATCCATCAATATCAGTTGAACCATTGCTTCACTTATATTTTTGTGAATCTCCGCTCTTTTGGCATGCAGAATGCAAACAAGTTGCTGGTTTTGACCCCAAAGCAGAATTCTCAAATTTCGCCATTCCTCTTCATTGCCCGATCCTACGATCAGAGAAATTTTGCGAATATTATCACCGGCAAATGACTGAATACTCTTAAGAGATGCAGAATTTTGATCTTCGTTGAGATAAAAATTAAATTCCTCCCCATTTTGGATCAAGCGGTCAAAGTTACCCCAAATCATTTCAGATTTTTTACCTTCAAATTGAAAACGGGCCTGGGGAGCCCAGAAAAGCGTGCAAAAGGATGCGGCCAAACTGGCCAGAACGGAGCTAATGAGAATCGGTCTCGCCCAATCCAGTAAAGAGAAACCCAAAGAATCCAATGCCATAATCTCGCGGTCGGACGACCACTTCCCCGCACAGAAAAGAATCGCCAGTGAAAACCCAAACGGCAAGGCCAGTGAAAATGCGTAGGGTAAAAGAAGGTAAATTAGTTCCGCAAAAAGGACTGGGTCTATCTTTAATGCCTGCACCAGCTCCTCATGGTAGCGGGACATGTTTCCATAGAGGAGCAAAAGCGTAAGGACGAGAGTTACCAGCCCAGCTGTAATCCATAACTCATTGAAGATATATCGGCGAATAGTCCTTGAACCGGAATGGGTGGGCATGGGACAGCTCAGAATTCAATGCGTTTGAGATCGTCAGGATGGTCCACCCCAATCGATCCGCTACTAACCACCGAAACAGAGATTTTAAATCCCTGCTCAGTCGCACGGAGTTGCTCCAGGCACTCAAATTTTTCCAGCACGCCTTGCTTACTCCCGGCAAAGGCAGCAAGAAAAGGAGCGGTGTATGCATACAAGCCCATGTGTTTGAGCGGCTTATAACTTTCAGCACCGAGGAAGTATTGCTCCGCTTCACTGTCCCGGCAGAAAGGGATGGGAGCACGCGAAAAATAAAGAGCAAAGCCCTGTTCATCAAGGACGACCTTCACTTGATTGGGGTCCAGAAAGTCCTCCACCTTGGCAAACGGAACCGCCAAGGTGGCCAGATCCGCACCTGGCACTTGTAAAGATTCAGCCAGGGCAAGAATATGCTCCCTTTTCACCAAGGGTTCATCCGCCTGCACATTGATAACCTCGGTGCGATTAAGTTGCTCATTGGCTTGAGCAATCCGGTCCGTGCCCGAGGGAAGATCGGGATTGGTGAGTATCACATTGTATCCAGTACCTGAAAGAACATCCCCCAGTTCATCTCCATCGACAGCAAAGAATTTTTCAAACTCCGGAGCCTCCTTGTCCAACCTCTGGGCAGTCCGTAAAATCAGCGGCATTCCACCTGTATCGGCAAGTAACTTTCGCGGAAACCTCGTGGAAGCAAGACGGGCAGGAACAATAATGGTAGGCAGGGTTGGCATGGATCAATGCTAGGGTATGTCTCGTTTTCGGCAACTTCTTGTGTTGTCGCAAGCAAATCTGAATATATGGTGATTGTTTTTCCCATGCTATCTGATCTAAAAAATCCTCTACATTCTCCACAAAACAGGTTTTCAATACCTGATGAATCCGGTCATTTTGGACCTTACGGAGGGAGCTTCGTTCCTGAAACTCTATTCCATCCGCTCAGTGAACTTAATGAAGCCTACAAGGAAGCACAGGCAGACCCCAGCTTCCGGCAGGAACTAAATGCCCTGCTCAAATCCTTCGCCGGTCGCCCCACCGAGCTTTATTTTGCCAAAAGACTAACGGAGGAAATAGGCGGTGCCCAAATTTTTCTTAAGAGAGAAGACTTGCTACACACGGGTGCCCACAAGATAAACAACGCACTTGGCCAGGCCCTTCTGGCCAGGAGGATGGGCAAACAAAGAATTATTGCGGAAACCGGTGCTGGACAGCACGGGATTGCCACCGCCGCAGTTTGTGCAAAGTTCGGACTTGAGTGTAAGATCTACATGGGTGCAGAAGATATGCGTCGGCAGGCCCTCAATGTTTTTAGGATGCGCCTCAGCGGAGCAGAGGTTCATGGCGTGGAAGCGGGAAGCAAGACCCTCAAGGAGGCGATCAATGAGGCTATGCGCGACTGGGTCACCCATGTGCGCTCCACCCACTACATTCTGGGTTCAGCTCTGGGCGCCCACCCCTACCCTGCAATGGTTCGTGACTTTCACAAAATCATCAGTGAGGAAACCAAGAAACAATTCCTCAAAGTAGCCGGCAGACTGCCCGACGAATTGATTGCCTGTGTCGGTGGGGGGAGCAATGCGATTGGGTTCTTTTTTGAGTTTCTTGACGATCCCTCAGTCCGGTTGATCGGCGTGGAAGCAGGGGGCAGATCCCTGGCGGAAGGGGAGCATGCCGCTCGCTTTGAGGGTGGCAAGCTGGGTGTACTCCAAGGGTGCAAGACATGGATTTTGCAGAATGTGGATGGTCAGATCAATCCCACCCACTCGGTATCTGCAGGTTTGGACTACGCCGCGATCGGACCAGAGCATGCCTACTACCGTGACCAAGGCAGAATCGAGTTCGCCCATGCAGGAGATGAAGATGCCCTGGATGCATTTCGAAAGTTGGCCTGCATCGAAGGCATCCTACCTGCCCTGGAAACCTCTCATGGTATTGCACACGCCCTTAAGAGGGCTGCCGAGATGAGTAAAGACAAGATTCTTTGCGTAAATTTGAGCGGGCGAGGAGACAAAGATGCGATGGAAGCGGCTCGATTGATGGGAGTCGAGGGCCTTCCGAAAATGACTTTTTCATGAACAGCATGACGGGCTATGGGCAGGCAACCATCGAGCTTGCCGAATGCCCCCTATTCATCGAAGTATCCTCGGTAAACAAAAAGGGCTTCGAGCTGATCTTACAATGCCCAAGGGAATGGCAGGCATTCGAGAGAAAGGCCCAAAAAATCCTTCGTAGATTTTTGGAAAGGGGGCGGATTAGAATCTCCCTTTCCGTCGACCCCGCGTTAAGGAATGCCCGTGAGAGGGGCTGGGACGAGGAATTAATGGATGCCGAGCTTTCTGCTTTGGAAAATTACTGCAACTCTAGGAGCATCCCCTTTTCCCGCTCGACTGAACTCGTGCTCAAGTTAACCGACTCCTGCCGCACCGAAACCCAACTGCCCACATTGCCCTCCGTAGAGGAAAACTTGTCTCAGGGCCTCACCCAAGCGACGGAAAACATGGTATCCATGCGCCAGCAGGAGGGAGCGTTATTAGAGCAGGATTTGTCTGCCCGCCTGTCCAAGTTACAACTTCTTCTTCAGGGGATTGAAAAAGCGTGTGGCGGTATGGCAGAGGAATGGAGAGACAGGTTGATCAAGAGACTGGATGAGAGTGGTCTCCCAATCGACCCCAGCGATGATCGTGTGCTCCGCGAATTTGCCCTTTATGCAGAAAAGTGCGATTTCTCTGAGGAAATAACCCGTATTCGCAGTCACATTGAACAATTTAAATCGGTCATCTCCACTCATGCACCCATGGGTAGAAGGCTAGAATTTATGGTCCAGGAACTGAGCCGTGAGTTTAATACCCTAACATCAAAATCTGTACGGCCCACCTGTTCTGAACTGGCAATTGAGGCAAAAGTCGAATTGGAAAAAATTCGCGAGCAGGTAATGAATATTGAATAACCATCTGCGGTTTCCCGAAGGTCCATCCGCTCTCTCCTTCCATCTCGGAGCGATCAGGCAAGGATGCTTAGCCAGTTAACTGGCCAATTTTACCGCCTCTTTTTTCACCCTCTTTGCATCCTTAACCGCGAGCAGGATACAGAAAAAACCTCCGATAAAGATTGCCGAATCCGCCACATTGAATACCGGGTAGTCATATTCCAAAAATGGCAGGTAAACATCAATAAAATCCACCACCTCGGCGGGTTTACGGAATAAGCGGTCTCCCAAATTTCCAGCTGTCCCGCCGGCAATGCATCCAAAAATAAACTGCTGCGGAGCTTTTTCCAGTTCGAGATATTTGCGGAAAATAAAAATGGCGACCAAGGCAAAAGAGGCCAGTAGGGTTAACGCCTCTGGATAGTCCGAAAACATGCTCCATGCCGCCCCCGGGTTGGTAACATAAGTAATTTCTAAAAGTGCTTTGTGCCCATCAAGCACATCGAGAAATACGAGGGGTTCCCTCCTCAGTTCGACCGCCCGCTCAACAATCCAGGACTTGCTTAACTGATCAAGAATGAGGACGGACAAACATAAAGTCCAAAATTTCCCATACTTCACCAGAAAAAACTATGAGTTTTAAAAAAGAGAGGAGATTAATCCTCCTCACCCATGGTAGAGTCCGAAATTGTGGCAAAGGCACCGGATCCGGAATCACGGTCACGCTTTGAACTCTTTTCATATAACATTTGGCCCTCCAAAGAGAACCGGGTGAAGGGAACTGCTTGTAAGCGGTTCTTTTTGATGGGCTTCTGGGTCTGCTGACAAATGCCGTAAGAGCCGTCAAAAATCCGGTCAATCGCATCTTCAATTTCTTCCAGGGCTTCCTGATCATTCGCCACCATGGAAAGGGCGAGATCGCGGTCAAAAGTCTCCGTACCGGCATCACTTGAATTGAGGGAGAGCTCACCAGACTCCCTGGCAGAGGCTCCTATAGTCTCACTGGAACGCTCACCCAATGAGCCCTTCAGGGAATCCCGCATGGATTTAAGTGCTTTGTAATAAGTGACCCATTCCTTGGGCACTTTATTCTCATCGCGGACGGGGCGTTTCGACACAGAAACACTCCCAAAACCTAAGATATCATCGATGGAGGCAGTGGTTATCTTTTTAACCTTGGAAACTATTTCTTTGGATGGAGATTTTTTCTCCGTAGTCTTTTGCTCTTTTACTTGTTCCTCTGCAGGTTTGGTTTTTTTACCACCCTTTTTCTTGGATTGTAAAATACGACGCACATCATCCAAAGAAAAGCCCAGACCATCCGAACTTTTCTCCTCGCTGACCTGACGGTTTAACTTAGACGCACTGCGGGCGATTTTTTTGGCTGCACTCTCCCGCTCCTCACCCTTTGGAGCCCCTCTTTTTTTAGGCATTGCCTTGCTGGGCGTCGCCTTGGCACCTTTGGATGGCACCGCCTTTTTGGTCTCCCTAGCCGCAACAGGTTTCTTAGCAGTAGGCTTGACCTCTGCTTTTTTAGAGGGAGATTTTACAACGCCGGCTTTGGGCTTCTTTGCAGATGAGGAAGGGGCTGGCTTTTTCTTCGCGACCGACTGGGCTACCTTTTTAGGTGCGGCTTTCTTGGCCGCGGGCTTGCTAGCCGGTTTTTTTGCCGGGGCTTTTGCAGCACTTGCCTTTGCCTTGGTTGGCTTTGCGGATTTTGGATTAGAAACTTTCTTTTTTGCGGTCATGGGAATGGAAATTTCGGCAGAATAGTGGTTCAACCAAGCTTGGCAAGCACTTCGGCACATCGTGGCGAAACCTCGCCCCAAGGTTCGACTTTTACTAGCTCAGGCACCCAACGCCAACTGCGGGGACAGCGGACTCCGGATGCATGCCTCGCGACTACCTGATCGCCCTCTGAAGTCTGCCCATCAACAAGGGTTACTTTGGAGACAATAAAAAGTTCGGCCAGTTCATCGGGAGATCGGCGCCTGATCGTCTCATTCAGAGGACTGCCATCGATGATCTGTAATTCTACTTCTGCATCAAGGGACTGACCAATCTCTTTCTTTACCCGCAATACCTCGAGAGCTTCATTTACTTTTGAATCCTTCAATTTCAATAGTTGGTCCACATCCTGCACGCAGAAATCTCCCTGCGGAAGCTCAATGGGTACGGGCCAATCCTCAAGGGCAAGAAAGTCTTCCCCTAGTTCTTCACCAGAGGAGGCAAAGGCCCATGCTTCATCCGCAATGTATGGCATAAAAGGCCCGATCAACTTGGTAAGAGATTCAAAAATAAGAAATATGGCGGATTGTGTGGACCGGCGTAGGGGGTCATCGGTGTGCAAGGTGTAGAGCCTATCCTTAATTACATCGTGGTAAGTGGCGGAAAGCACACCAGAGCAGAACCGGTTAATCGACTGAATGGCCCGGTGAAATTCGTATTTATCGCATGATTCAGTGACTTCCACGATAAGATCATTGGTCTTCCCTATGGCCCAGCGGTCAATCATGGACATCCCCTCCACGGGCACCGCATGTTCGCCACAGACAAAGTCATCCAGTGCGCCCAGCTGGAAACGAATCGAATTACGAAGCGAACGATACGCCCGCACTGCCTGATCAAGAATTTCATCGGACAGAGGAATATCCCGGCGGAAATCCTCCGAACAGACCCAGAAGCGCAACACATCCGCACCGTATTTGGTAACATAGGAATCCGCCGTCTGGGGCTTGCCATCACTTTTGGAAATCTTCTTCCCCTCCCCATTGACCACGAATCCGTGGGTCAGAATTCTCCTGTATGGGGGCAGCTTTTTCGAGACCATACTCGTCCACAATGAACTTTGAAACCACCCACGATGTTGATCACTGCCTTCAAGGTAGAGGTCAGCAGGCCAGGTAGTCAGCTCCTTTTTGCCGAGGACTGCACGGTGGCTGCAACCCGAGTCTATCCAAACGTCCAAAGTATCCTGCCCTTTGCTAAGTTTTTTCCCCGCCCACTCGGGGGGCAGATCATAGCCATCAAGCAGCTCTTCTACAGAACTTGAAAACCACAGATCACATCCATGAGCAGAAATCTTATCGGCAAGAAAATGAATTAATTTTGCATCGAGCAAGGGGTTGCCCTCGCTGTCAAAAAAAACAGGAATCGGCACACCCCAGGAGCGTTGCCTGGAAATACACCAGTCTGGCCTCGACTCAAGGAAGCCAAGGATGCGGTTTCGGCCCCAGTCCGGGGTAAAGGCAACCTCTCCCAACGCATCCATGCAGCGCTGCCTGAGTTGATCGTGGTTAAGCGAAACAAACCATTGGTCCATTGCCCTAAAAATCACCGGGGATTTACTTCTCCAGCAATGGGGGTATTGGTGGTGATGGTCACTTTGAGCGAGCAAGGAACCATTTTCCTCTATAATCCGTAAAACGGCCGAATTCGCTTTCGACCCATCCCTCTTTTCCAAAACGGAAAGGCCCACCAAGGAAGCTGGAACCTGACCGTCATCCAAATACTTACCCCCATCATCCAGTGGGCAGTAGATTTCCAGCCCGTGCTCCAATCCTGTCAAATAATCATCCAAGCCATGACCCGGGGCAATGTGCACACAGCCCGTACCGGTATCCATAGTCACATACTCAGCAGAGACCACCGCACTTTCGCGGTCAATAAAAGGATGCAAGGCCACCTTCCCCGCCAAGTTTGAACCCGTGCATTGATTGCCAAGTGAATGGTTTGTGAGGCCACATTCCTTGGCAAAAGATTCCACCCGCTGTTCGGCGATCCAATAGTGGGCACCATTGGCAATCACTTCCCGGTAGGACTCCCTAGGGTGAACCGCAACCGCGAGGTTGGCCGGCAGGGTCCATGGTGTGGTTGTCCAGATAACCAAATATGCATTCGGGGAAGAATCTTTTAGCTTAAAACGGACATAAATCGAGGGGCTGATGTGCTCCTTGTACTCGATCTCGGCTTCCGCCAGGGCAGTCTGGCAGGGAATGGACCAATAGACGGGCTTTTTGCTGCGGTAGACCAGGCCCTGTTCGACAAAATCGGCAAATGCTCTAAGGATTTCCCCCTCATAAGCAGGGTGCATGGTGCGGTATTCATTTTCCCAGTCCGCCAATACACCAAGTCTTTTAAACTGGGCACATTGTGTCTCGATGTAGGACTTGGAAAATTCTTCGCATTTACGGCGCAGCTCCAGAGCATCGAATTCTTTTTTCTCCTCCCTTAGCTTCTTGGTCACCTTGTGCTCGATAGGCAATCCATGACAGTCCCATCCTGGCAAGTAGGGAGTGTGAAAACCCCGTGCGTTTTTATAACGGAGTATGGTATCCTTTAATACTTTGTTCAGAGCGGTGCCAACATGTACATCTCCATTGGTAAAGGGCGGCCCATCGTGGAGAATAAAAGATGAGGCCCCACGGTTCTTTTCCTGCATTTTTGAGTAGACGCCAGCGTTCTCCCAATGCTGCATCCTCGCAGGCTCTCTCTCCACGGCATTGGCTCGCATTGGAAAGTTTGTCTTGGGAAGATTTAGGGTATCCTTGAGTTTTTCAGGGGCATTCATCTTTTGTAATCGTGACGCACAAGTGGGAAAAAATGTCGCAATAAGCCGTCAAGTCAAGGGTGGATGGGATATTCTAATCGAATCTCCTTGCCATTGGTAGGCATGCCCCCACCCTGAACAGACTTTTTTAACATGTACCAACTTTTGGATCAGTGGATAGGCTCTTACCAGGCAAATGCGTACACTTTCTACCTTGTTCTCCTTTGGCTCGGAGTAATCCTTGGACTATATCTGCTCACCAAAGGCGGGGATTGGCTAAGTGAGCACAGTGCCAACCTTGCCGGCATCCTTGGGGTGCCCCCAGTTGTAATTGGCCTGACCATCGTTTCTATCGCTACCTCCATGCCGGAGCTCTTTACTGGGGTTTCTGCCTTGAGGAGCAATTCACCCGGGCTGGTACTCGGCAATATCATCGGGTCAAACATTGCCAACATTGGCCTTATTTTGGGAGTCTCCTTAATGTTGGGAGCGATCCAGACCAACGGAGCCGTCTCCAAATCACAGCGGGCTTGCCTTCTCATACTCACCCTTACTTTTTGCGGGATCCTTTTCTACCATCCTCGTGGAGAGCTTGGCGCAACTGCTGGCAGTCTCTTGATTCTTTTTATCAGTATCTACTTGGTGGTGGTGGCCAAGCATGCCCTTCAGGCAAAGCAAGTCATGGAAAATTCGCCCCCAGAGGTGGAGCAAGGAACGGATTCGGGTTCGCCCAATTTATTAGTTTCTCTGGCCATGCTTTGGGTCGCTACCTGCACTCTTTGGATCGGCTCAGAATCCCTGGTTTATGGCTCAAAAAATCTTGCCTACCTCGCTGGAGTGCCCGAAGAACTGATTGGTTTTACCTTGATCGCCCTGGGCACTAGTCTCCCTGAACTCGCCGCCTCTATAAGCCTTGTTAGGAAACAACAAACCGCCATGCTACTGGGCAACATCGTGGGATCCAATTTGTTCAACATTGCCTTGATTGGCGGGATCGCCGGCATTCTTGGCCCCGTCCGTTGTGCCACCCCACGTCCTTGGGTGGATTATTTATCCCTACTTTGTATCACATTTCTGCTTGTCCTTTGGCTCAGGGGAAAAAACCTCCAAAAGAAACACGGGATTCTCTTACTTGCCCTATACACAGGTGCATGCATCAGCACCTGGCTACTCAACAGTTAAAACAATACCTCTTTCCTCAAATCAATGGGGATTGAAGATCGTAAAATGAATGACTCGACCTGCGGGGCAGGGAGAGATGGTGCCCTAATTAAGCGTTTTCCCCGACTTGAAAGCGAAGAAATTTTTCTACCTTGAGGGTACTGCCAATTTCTTTGGAAGTGGCTTCCACCAGTTCCTTGACCGACTGATCAGGGTTCTTCACGAAGGGCTGCTCAAGCAGACAGGATCCAGCAAAATATTTTTCCAATTTTCCGCTGACAATTTTGTCCACCGCCTGGGGTGGCTTTCCTTCAGCCTGGGCATTGGCAATCTCGGTCTCTTTCTCAACCAAGTCGCTGGGCACCTCATCACGGGAAACACAAATCGGAGAAGCCGCAGCGATGTGCATGCAAAGATCCTTGGCCAGAACCAGTGCATTTTCATTGCCGGAAACATCCCCATCAGAACCAATCGAAATAAGAACCGCCACTTTTCCACCGGTGTGAATGTAGGATTGTACGATACCAGTTCTTTCAGGAGCGAGTGCTTGGGATCGGGAAATTTGAATATTCTCTCCGATCTTGGCAATTTGCTCGGTGCGCTTGGATTCCATGTCCGCATCGGGATTGTTGAGAAGTTCCTCGGCCACAGAATTTGCAAAGGTCACGAAATCCTCGTTCTTGGCAACAAAGTCAGTCTCGCAATTTACTTCCACAAGGATGCCCTTGGAAAAATCGGTCGAGATCGACTGTGCAATAATCCCTTCGCCCGCGTCTCTTCCTGCCTTCTTCGCCGCGGAGGCAATCCCCTTCTTGCGAAGAATAGAGACCGCTTCCTCCATATCTCCATTGCTATCGGTCAGGGCACGTTTACAATCAATTAGACCTGCTCCGGTTCTTTCACGAAGGGTCATTACAGCATCTTTGGTGATGGTTGACATTGCTTAAGGTATGTTCGGAATTAAAAAATAATAGTACTTTAGTGAAACTTAGGCATCTTCTTTGGCTACCACAGGTTCCTCATCAGGTTGCTCTTCGGAATCGCCAGAATTAGCATCCACACTTTCTTGCGACTGTTTGTCTTCAGCCTGAGCAACTTCCACAGGAGCTTCTGCTTCGTCTTGTTTTTTGCGGTCATCAAAGTCCATTTCATCATAGCCCTCAGGCAGGGTGACTTCTGGCTCGTCTTCATTTTCAAGGAAGTCAGGTTCCTGAGCAACCGGCGTGATGTCTTTTCTGCGGGTTGGTGCCTCGACGCGCTTGGACAAACCGGTCTGGATGGCGTCGAGGATCACATCCACAATAATACTGATGGACTTAGTGGAGTCATCATTGCCTGGAATCGGATGGGATAGAATGGATGGATCCGAGTTGCTGTCCACCAAGGCAACGACGGGAATCTTCAACCGGTTGGCCTCTGCGACAGCGATCTCTTCGTTGTGGGAATCAATCAAAAAGATTGCTCCAGGAATGCCCTGCAAATTGAGCAAGCCTTCAAAATCACGATGCATTCGGGTCATTTGTCTCTTGATCGCAGCACTTTCCTTTCCGTGCATCTTATCAAGGCTGCCATCCTCTTCCATGCGAAGAAATTTTTTGTACTTCCCAATACTGGCAGAAACAGTTTCGTAATTGGTAAGGGCTCCACCCATCCAGCGATTCACACAGAAAGGCATATTGGTGGCTCCTGCCAATTCCCGGATTGGTTCCTTTGCCTGCCTTTTGGTACCAACTAGCAGAACTTGCTTGCCCGAGGCCACGATTTCTTGGATCGCCTGTGAGGCTTGCTCCAGAAGGTCGTAAGTTTTCTCGAGGTTGATGATGGAAATCCCGTGACGGTTATCGTATACGAAAGGCTTGGATTT
>Ga0181558_10003802_pt1 | contig 13668 bp, 12 predicted proteins | sample 011ome_22_FD_133754 | JGI IMG/M metagenome (GOLD analysis project Ga0181558, IMG submission 133754) | Coastal salt marsh microbial communities from the Groves Creek Marsh, Skidaway Island, Georgia - 011507BT metaG (megahit assembly) | ecosystem: Environmental > Aquatic > Marine > Intertidal... | reverse complement strand
TCAACGAGCAACTTTTTGACACGTTACTCACAGCGCCCGTCAGGGTGAACCTCCCGGACTATCCGGCACCTACATCGCATGCCCTGGCTAAAGGCTATTACCCCAACGCCCACACTATTGCTAACGCGGCGCTGGGTGCCCTGAACAAGCCCACTCTCAATACTGAAGCCACCGGACCCAGAAACGCGCACGACCAACCAGACGCCACATTTACTGGCCCTTTCTGAAGTTCGCGTTATGCTAGGAGGCTAATGCATTGGGCGCCAACTTATGAAAATGACCGCGGCCGTTCTGGAGCAGTGTGGGCAACCGCTTCAGCTTATGGAGTTAGATATCCCTCCATTACAGCGCGGTCAGGTACTGGTGAAAATTGCTTACAGCGCTATTTGCCGTAGCCAGCTGATGGAGATTGGTGGTCACCGAGGGCAAGATAAATGGCTCCCTCATCTACTTGGCCATGAAGCCTCGGGCACTGTAGTCGACGTTGGGGCAGACGTGACGAAAGTTGCCCCTGGTGACGATGTCATCCTAACTTGGATCAAATGTTCGGGCATCGAGTCCGCAACGCCTCAGTATTGCCATAACGGCAGGACGATTAATGCAGGGCCTGTCACCACCTTTAGTAACTACTCGATTGTCTCCGAAAATCGCGTTGCACTAAAACCTAGCGAACTAGATATGGATATAGCAGTGCTATTTGGTTGTGCGCTTGCGACCGGCTCTGGAATGGTACTGAATGAGTTAAAGCCTACGGCGCATGATTCCGTGATCGTGCTAGGACTGGGTGGCGTCGGCATGTCAGCTCTGCTGGCTTTGATCGCGACTGGCGTAAAACAAATAATAGCCATTGATAAAGACCCTCAAAAAATTGAGCTGGCTCAATCACTGGGCGTAACGGCAGCTCAATACGAATCCGAAGAAAGCGTTTTGTCATTCGTGCGGCAGTCTTTCCCCGATGGCGCCGATTTTTGTATTGAGGCTGGCGGGACTACCGGCACCATTGAGCTGGGTTTTTCCTTAATTAACGAACGGACCGGTCAACTATTATTTGCGTCTCACCCCCCGGCAGGGGAGCAGATCTCTCTAGACCCCCATGAGCTGATTACCGGCAAGCAGATCAGGGGGAGCTGGGGAGGCCAACTGCAGCCCGATATTGATATCGCAAAGCTCACAGGACTGTATGACCACTCCAAGCTTCCACTAGCATTGCTTACTAAAAATCGATTTGAGTTCGAGCACATCAACCAAGCATTAGCGCTTTTTTCTTCGCGGCAAGTTTTTCGGCCAATATTGGCCATGCCATAAAATAAGACATTATGACCACCTCACCTGCTAGCGATATTGTCTTCATCTCCGGTAACTTTAATGTGCTGCATGCTGGCCATATTCGATTATTCGCTTTTGCGCGAAAATTCAAAGAGCGCCTGGTGGTGGGGGTTAGCAGTGATCGAATAGCGGCCGACGATGCGCTGATAAATCAGGACCTGCGCCTTGAAGCCGTTGAGTCTAACAGCTGGGTAAGTGAGGTCATTCTAATAGATCAACCAATTTCTGAAGTAATAGAATATTTGAAGCCCGCTATCGTAGTGAAAGGTAAAGAATTTGAGGATCAGTACAACTCTGAAGCAGAATTGCTCGCCGCATACGGAGGGAAACTTATCTTCGGATCTTCAGAGCTTCCACTTTCCTCCTTTAATATGGCGATCAAGGAGCTAGCGGGAGCCGAATTTCGGAATGTTGAATTACCCAAGCTTTATCTACAGCGGCATGCGATTAGTGTGCAACAAATGTTGGGGACAATATTAGATTTTAAGGGCCTCAAGGTATGTGTTATTGGCGACCTGATAGTAGACGAATATATCAATTGTGAAAGCCTAGGCATGTCACAAGAGGATCCAAGCTTAGTGGTGACGCCAATTGCAAGAAAGATGTTTTTGGGCGGGGCCGGAATAGTTGCAGCGCACGCCGCAGCGTTGGGGGCTTTATGCTCCTTGATTACAGTAATTGGGGCCGATGAAATTGGTGATTTCGCAGTCGACAGCCTGAAAAATTACGGCGTCGACGCAAAGTATGTAGTTGACGAGAATCGCCCCACCACCCTAAAGCAACGTTTTAGAGCAAATGAAAAGACATTGCTTAGGGTGAGCCACCTCAATCAAAATTCAATAAACACAAATCTGCAAGAGGAGTTGCTCAAGAATTTTCGACAGAGCATACAAAATTGTGATCTGATCATTTTCTCTGATTTTAACTATGGCGCTTTGCCTCAGAGGCTGATCACCCGCTGCATCAAAGAGGCATCTATAGGAAAAATCGTCTGCGTGGCGGATAGTCAGTGCTCTTCACAAGTGGGCGATGTTTCAAAGTTCGTCGGTATGGATCTCATTTCAGCCACAGAACGAGAAGCTCGAATAAGCCTTCGCGACAATGACGATGGCCTCACGATGTTGGCGGAAAGACTTAGATCAGCCGCTAATGCAAAAAATGTGATGGTTAAACTTGGGCGAGATGGCGTGCTCATCCACACCGAGACGCCGACCGCGAAAGTTCTAACGAGTCAGATACCTGCTCTTAGCCGCAACCCTGTCGATGTAGCGGGCGCGGGAGACTCTATGCTCACTGCCACTGGAATGGCGTTAGCATTGGGTCGCAGCATTTGGGAAGCCGCTGCGATTGGATCTTTAGCTGCGGCCTTGCAAGTTGCGAGGCTAGGGAACGTGCCAATTAATTCTGACTCTATCACCGAACTTTTATCTGGCGTGAATTCTTAAACAAGCGCGCCCTGAGGCACAAACGGTTAGTAGCCGCGCTCACGAAAAGCCAGAGAAATTTCTCTAGGCAAATTTTTAACAGCGGCATTCAATGGTCTTGTAGACAGAGTCAATGACTCTTTCCACGTCCACTCCAAGCCATAACGGCAGTCGCACCAGCCTGCGATATACATCCTCCGTAACCGGCAAATCGCAAGCTTTAATATTCAGCGCTCTTGCTAGTCTCTGAAAAAAAGAAGACATGTGTAGAGGCACATAATGAGATACGCACTGAATACCTAAATCAGACATGGCGCGAATAAAAGACTCTCTCTGTTCCTCATCAGCCAACACAAGATAATAAATGTGAGCATTATGATCGCAATTCCCCGGCGTGTACGGCAGCGTCAGACTACCGGACTCTTCCAGTGGGGCAAATGCGTCTTGATACTGCTTCCAAATAGCTAGCCTTCGCTGAGTGATATTCAACCCCGATTCTAATTGCGCCATTAAGAACGCCGCCGAAATCTCTCCCGGCAGGTACGAAGATCCAACATCTACCCATGAATACTTGCTAATCTCTCCTCTCGAAAACTGAGTCCTGTTAGTACCTTTTTCTCTGACAATTTCCGCTTTCTCTCGGAGATCTGCGCGATTTACCGAGATCGCGCCACCCTCACCACAGGTAATATTTTTTGTTTCGTGAAAGGAAAAACAACCAAAGTCACCTAGCGTGCCTAAATAAGCCTCATTGTATCGGGAGAATATCGCTTGGGCTGCATCCTCAATAACTATCAAGTCGTATTTTTTCGCTATTCTCAATATCTCTGCCATTTCGCACGATACACCTGCGTAGTGCACTACAATAATAGCTTTGGTTTTATTGGAGATCGATTCTTCTATACGGATTTCATTGATATTCTTGGTGTCAGGACGAATATCCACAAAAACGGGAATGGCGCCTCTCAAAACAAAAGCGTTTACCGTCGACACGAAAGTATAGGAAGGGAGAATCACTTCATCACCAGGCTTGATATCAATCAGCAAAGCGGTCATTTCAAGTGCAGCTGTACAGGAGTGAGTAAGCAAAGTTTTTGGCGAATTTATTGCGCGCTCGATAAATTGCGAGCATTTCTCAGTAAATGGCCCATCCCCAGAGAGCTGGCCGACCTGATGAGCTCGCGCTATATTTTCTAGCTCATTGCCTGTTAGATACGCGCGATTGAATGGGATATCAAAAGCGATCACCCGGTTATTTCCTTGTCTATGCGTGATGGCGCAGAACTAAATCTTACCCTAAAACTCCTCAGTGGAAGAGCATTTCGACCTAATTCATCCTCCAATTCTATTATTTTTAGTAAGCCCGTGCCGCAAATGACTACGGGAAAGCCATCAATCGTCCGAATAACCTTTCCACTATCCCTGTTTATGATTTTCATATCTGCGATTTCTCGGGCGTCAGATATCCGAAACAGGACATCATTGAGGTAGCAAGCTGCGCCTCTGTACGGATAACCAACCGCATTGATGAATCGTGATATTTGTGCGGCCGACTGTGACCAATCAATCAAATAGTCTTCTTCGTCCCTCCAAACACTATAGGTCGCTTCCACCTCTGCTTGAGGGGTGCCTTTAGGGATGTCGCCAACTAACATCCAAGAGCTAAAGACATGAGCGAGGTTTCGGTAGCAGGTCTCTAATTTTCGTATTGCTTCGCATATTTTTATTGGATAGGTTATAACTGTGGACGCTTGGCAAATAATATCTCCGGAATCATAGCTTTCGGCCCCTCGAATCAGGGAAACTCCAAGTCTTTCTTCGGCTGAAATTAATGCCGTGACGAGCGGGTTGAAACCGCGTAATTTTGGTAGCAGTGAATCGTGTAATATCAACAAGTGGATTTCAGAGATGTCTATAATCCATTTCCATGACACAGCCACCACAATACTATTTGGTTTTGGGTCCGGCTCCATCCCTCGCCGAAAGACCTTGATTCCTTTCTCTTCACAGAAGTCTAAAATCGCGTCATAACTCTTGCACCGAAGTGCGCGGTCAGGGGCAGTTACTACGTGCGACACTAGCTCTAGAGCTGGGCCGCTTAGGCCTGATAGAAAGGCAAGCCCCTTGGACGTCATGACGTAGCAAGCAAAGCTCTTGCAGTTCCCGTCATTCATTCGCCGCCCCCTGATCGTCACGCCCTGTTACTAAATAGCACCTGATGTTTTGGTCAAATCGTCTAGGCGCGTGAGGTAAAGATTTTCGCATGAGTTGGGCCACGCTCGAGGAAAAAGGTATGGTATAAGGGTGATATCGAAACATTGTTATTCTCACCGAATATGATTGCAGCTAATGTTAATAGGGCCGCACTATATCAAGCCTGCCAAATTTTTTTGTCAGATTCGCCAGAGACTATCACGGCTCTGGAAATCGGCGTGCTTCGCGGAGATAACGCCGAAGATCTTCTTGAAATATTATCCCCCGAGCGGTTGTATCTCCTCGACACTTGGTCAGCCGAAACGTTATGTAGCGCCCTTTATTCCCGACGCGCCCACAGGCCCTGGTTACGCTCCCCAAGTTCACTTAGCAACTATTTTGGCGGCAATATTGCGGAGCAAAGAACATTCGACAAGCTTTACGATCAGGTGAAGCAACGCTTTTTGAAAAGGGGAGGCGTAGAGGTCGTAAAGGGGTCGTCTAAAAACTGGGGCTCGCTCCTGCCGCGTCATAAAATTAATTATGTCTATCTTGATGGCAGCCACCAATATGAAGATGTTTTAGATGATTTAATAGCGATTAACGACAATGCCGCAGCGCAGGCGATTGTGCAGCTTAATGATTGCTTTGTCTCGCATCAGAGCCATGCTCAGAACATAGGGGTCATAGAGGCGGTCTCCCGCTTTATTAAATTATTCCAGTGGTCTCCAGTCTGTTTGGCGACGGGATCTAATGACGTAGTAATTTCGAGAGGTTTTCACGACATGAAAGAGCGGTTTTGCCAGATATTAGACTCGAGCAACATTCGATACATTTCGGTGCCCAGCGCCTTACTTGGATCCGTATACCTAAATGAACACGGATCCTTGTTCTTTGACTGACGGGTGTTTTATGGAGTTCTACTGGGTTTTCAACTCATTGAGGAGAATCCGGCAAAGCGCGGCACAAGGCCTGCTTTTTGCTGCCGTAAAGTCGTTGCGCAGCCAAATTAAAGACTCGCAGCACGTCCTTGTTGTCACCAACGAGCGGCGTGATTTTTTTATCTCTCATTTAGATGAAGCCAAAGAACTAATTTCTTTATGGTGTCGAGAATTCAGAATTCCGCTTGAAAGCACTGATGAGCTATTTTCAAGTATTATTTTATTCGATGAAGACTTCGAACAAGATTTTAGGGGCCTCATGCGTCGAATAGCGTCGGGCAAAGAGAATATCATGAGCGCCCGTCGAAGCCGGTATTTTGTATTCAACGGTGCATATCCATCCGAGAATTTTTTCCAGTCGCTCGCCGCAAGCAAGTCACGAACTATTTTCCTTTCTATGGCGCCCACAGCGGCTCTTGATAGTCGCTATGATCTAGTGAGCTGCTCTCAAGTCGAAACCTTGACCAGAGTTCAGCTGGAGCAGCGGGTATTGCGCTTAATTCCTGCGAGGTATCCATACTTATCCGGCCAACGCAGCGATGGTCGAATTCGCAATCAGGCGAAAGGGGTTTTCTCCATATTCACCACTGGGGAAAACGTTTTGCTGCGCCTACATCCGAAAGATTTTAGGGAAGTAATTTTTCCAATATTGGAGCGTCATCCAAATACCTTGTGGACGCTAGTTGGAGTTACGGAAGAGCAGTTACAGAGTGTAGAACGACAAAATATAGAGCTGATATCTCTAATTTCCGGATGGGTGGACCGCGGAAGAATTCGACTTCATGCACCTCTCTCGAACGGATTCCTCAAGTTTTTGGCTACAGAAGCGGATTTGCTCTATAAAGGTAGCCACGCAGGAGGGGCAACTACGGTGGCGGGGTGCATCAACTCTGGGATTCCCGTGGTAGACATGAATTTTGCCGATAGCAGGGCATTCTTGCCGGACAGGCTCAGCGCGCCTGACAGGCATCACGCGCGCGAGCTGATTTCGAACCTTATACTGAGCGGTGACAACTATGATAATCTCCTTAGAGAGCAATCTGCCTGCTTGGTCTGGAATAATGAAGGCAACTGGTCAACTGAACTTCGAGCAGCGCTCAAGGAAATGGAAGACGACGCCGTGTATTTTGACAGACGGTATCCGAGGTCATTGCGGCTAAATTGAGGTTTTACCTTACATTGAGTTCAGCGGAATGGGGGCCGCGTAACGGCGCGCACGTTTGCCAAGGTTGCATCGGTCGCTGGGTGTAACTATAGGCTCGATGCAAACGATTGCTTCGGTGCTAATCGCGGAAAAATCAGAGAACAAGCAGGATGCGAGCTGATGAGATTAAACCCACACACAGAGTTGTCTGCTTCTTCGATTTGCATTGCCACGCATTGCGACGATGTCCATCAAAAGCTCACACAAGTGATCGAAGACTATTTTTATCAACCCGAGCGTGAGCTTATAGATATGGACCTAGCGCAATACCGGCAAGTGATGTACGCCGCTCAGGCGGAGCTAAATAGAGATGCGTTTTCACTTTGCATTATCAAGTCTATTCAGCCTACGCTAGCTAATTATCTGAGCCATGACGCATTTCTGATTCAAAGCAATCTATATCTGCGCGCATCGAGGCCGGGACTCCCCGCCGAAACTGAGAACATTGGATGGCATAGAGAATCTTTCTATGGGCCTAATCTTTCTAAATCGATAAATATCTGGACCCCAATTAAAGGAGTCTCCGACAAAAATAGTCTCCGCTTCATTCCCGAAAGCCAGTTAATACCTGACGGCAAGATTATCACTAAAAATATAGGTGAAAGGTCAACAAAACGGTTTTCCGTCGGACATAAACTGGGATTCAACTATAATCAGAAAGTAATCGAATCTGGTGTGGACTTGAGCGGAGCAAAAACGCTATGGGTGCCAGTCAAGCATAGTGCCCTCTTCAGTGGCAACCTGATTCACGGGGCAGCAGTTAACAGGGACAAAAAAATTCGCTTTAGCGTCGATTTTCAGGTGATAAAGAAGAAACACTTTAGCGCTAAAAACAAGAATTTCCATTTCAGCTCAGGAAAACCTTACTTCGTTGAGGCGCCGATATAAACTCCCAGCCTATTTTATTTTTTTATTCCCACGGCAAATAGGTATTGAGCCATTGGATAGAAGCCCGTATGTAAAACCTCGTCATTCATGCAAAACACTTGCGCATTAAGCAAAAAGCGGCCGGCAAACTCTTTAAGTTCCGATCCGGACTTGCAATTAACGTGGCCAATTCGCGACCGATCTGAAGCATATCTCTGTGATTCAATGCTCGGCATACCTAGTATCATGAGAGAATTCGTGGTCATTGCGTTCAGTGAGCTTTGCATAAATTTATCTTCGTCTTTTTTTTCTATGTGCTCAAGGACGTCTAAAGCGTATACCGCGTCAAAACCCTTTAATTCTTGATCTGTTATTATATCTTTACACTGAAATGACATATTCGTGCTTTCTTTTTTAAATCGTGAGACACATGAGTCAATATGGGGCTGATAAAAATCAATGCAATGCAGGGTACCCACCTCCTTTGCGACTATCGTGGATCCGAACGCTTCTTGGCATCCGATCTCTAGCACGCGATTAAAGCCAGACAACATTTTTGACACAAATTTGTAGCGCGACATTGTGAACAAGAGAAGCTTAGGGTCCTCAAAATAAATTCTTGACGTGTTTGCTCCGAGCATAAATTCACTATTGCCTGCGCCCTCAATTGATTGCAGATATGTCTCCGCGCTCGAAATCGATGTTCCTTCCGCGAAGTCTTTCACAAATTATCTCCCTGAAATATGAACGTCGGCCGACGTAAATCTTCTTGGTCGTCTAAGTCTGACATCAAGGAAGCCCTCGACGATTCTTGGCCCTGAACAGTGCTTTGCGTCACCATTAAATCACTTATTGGTATTATGCCAAACAACCAAACCGCGAGGTATCGAGATTCTAATGAGAGCTTTTCGCCGCCCGATACTATTTCGAGCCGCAATCCCTTCTGCTCAAGTAAGACTTCCTTTCTCGCGCCCACCACAGCGTCAATCACTAGCGCCCTGATTTTCTGGGTCGCATCAACTATCTTTATGAGCATCCCGCCTGAGCGCTGACTGAGCTCAACAAACGAAGAGTCATGTCGGCATGTTGTGTGACGATGAAGCGGCGAGTCAAACCACGTCATAATTTCAATGCACGCTTCGTCGCAATCGGAAGTAGCATCTTTAATCGCGGCTAAGACAGACGAGATGGCTTCATGGCTCTGCTTATATCCGATCTCACGCACTCTAGTAAGTGTTTTCCGGTCTTGGCAAAAATAGCCAACCACCTCATTTTCGACCTCTACTATTTTCGGGGAATAAAAATATTTGCTGCGGCTTGCAGGCCCAAGCAGCCAACCCCAGTCCGCTTCGGTTCTTTTAGCCGCCCCTTGGACGTCAGTTGTCATGCTTTCATAGATTTGAGCTAGTTCTTGCTTATCGGCGTGGGTCGCGGTTCGTATGTTGATTTTGAGACTGGATTTTCGGATAGACTTAGAGGCTATTTGAATTTTAGTTCTTGGCAGAAATGGGATGTAACCAAATTTCTCGTAAAAATTTGGAATACCTTGAAGATATATCACATCAATGCTCAGCGCTTTTGCCAACGCGTCCAGGCCAGCAAGTATGGTTTTACCAATTCCTCGCCCTTGCTGTGATCTTGCGACTGCTACGGCGCCAACAGTTAAGGCCGATAACTCGGCACCGCGACAAGTTATGGTCGTTTGCTTTGCAAACGCCACACCATAGATCTTTTTTTGCTCGCCAACCGTGACCGCAGTAAGTCGATCATCGCCAGAATCGCTGACGAGGAATGCGGCTTTGACGTCTTCACCTTCCGATTGATCGAAGGCGTCGCAAATGATGCTGAGGAGCGGTTTTTGTGGCAGTTCCGAAGGGTGGGAAAACTTGACCTCGAAACTATTTAAAAACATGGCGCAACTGCTCCACGGCAAATTCTATCTCGGCGTCGCCAACGGGAGGGTGTACAGGCAATTCCCAGAGACCATGTGGGCACAGGGACTCCACAACTGGGAGTGATACGGCGGCGTAAATTTTGTCTCGCATCGGGCCGTCATAATTATCCATTTGCCACGGGATCCCTCTGGCCGGATATACCACTGGGTTGAAATGCGGATGGCGATGGAGTGGATCCCACGTTTGCTTTAGTGGGAGTCCGCTGTTCTGCAGTCGCGCGAGGCGCTTCGAGCGAGCGTTTAATTCACCATGAACACGCAAGAGAACGGCATAAAATACAGCCGTATCGCTGGGCGCAGGCTGCACCACCTCAATTTCATTGACGTCACCTAGCTCCTCGGTTAAATGGCTATGATTGCGACGCCTTATAGCATTATCGTCGTCAAGATTTTGTAGCCTTACCTTGCCAATAGCGGCTGCAAACTCCGACATGCGATAGTTATAGCTGAGCTCTTGATCACCAAATGACCTGAGGCGCCGAATTTTTTCATACAACTCACGCTCTTGCGTGAGAATTATCCCTCCATCCCCAACAGCTAGAGCCTTGCGTTGGTGCAAGCTGAAAACACCGATTCTACCGACGGTGCCAATCCTCTGCCCCGCCGCCAATGCGCCATGCGCATGAGAGGCATCCTCAATTAAATCTATATTGCGCCCCGCAAGAATTGTTTTTATCTCATGCACGCGTGACGGGTAACCAGACATATGGACAAGAATCACCGCCCTAGTTCGCTCGGAGATACATTCCTCCAGCTTGATCGGATCTATGCCAAATGTTTTATCTTCAATATCACAGAAAATTGGAATTGCGTTTTGCATCAGGATACAAGAGGCGCTAGATATCCATGAGTAAGGAGTAACAATCACCTCGTCTCCCAACCCAACTCCGAGAGCGGCCAAGGCTAAGTGCAGCCCTTGTGTCGCGTTACCGACTCCTAGAGCGTAGGAAGAGGAAGAAAATTGCGCATAAGCGGTCTCGAAACTGAGAACCTCTTCCTTGGCGTAAAGTTGGTTCGACGCTATGACGCGCGAGACCGCGGCCGCCTCCTCCTCACCGTAATTAGGCCAGCGAGGCCAAGCAAATCCGGGTTCGGGTAACGATCGAAATTTCAAAACTACGCCTCGAATTCTTGCCCGTGCAAAGATAAATGTAAATTAGCGTGGCTAAAAGTATTGCGCCACTATTCTTTCGGCATCAAAAGGAGACCAGTCAAAACGTTGATTAGTCTGAGCCCAGGGGTACTGAGATCCAACATCAAGGGCGCAAAAATCTTTGTAATATCGTGCGTTGGCCACTGTATTACCCTCATGTAATACGTTGCAAATGATGTAAGGAACGGAAGAATAGATGGCCAGTGCACCCAATCCACCAGAGGAGACAATGTTGATTTGAGCAGCTTGCAACGCAGCCATCCTCAAGTCCAAAGAATAAGCTACGGAATCTAAAATTGGCCAATCGAAATGCCATAATTCACGATGGCCAATTACGTCGTCAAAATCAGGCAACACCATAACAAAATATCCCCTATTCACGAGCATTTGGTAGAGATCCCACCACTTCAACAGCGGCGAATTTCTGCTGTTATCGAAACTAGCAACCCTCGGTGATAAAGTAACAAGAGACTTATATTTAGTTGATAGCTTTTCGTTGACAATCCGCTTTGCCATTACGCTAGCCTCGAATATATCTGGCAACCCGCCGACTTTATGGTATAGATCGCACAAAAATCGCGGGGCATAATCAACCCGCGCAGGGGTTTTGAAGCTGAAGCCAAGAGGATAAACATCAGGCCCCGTCAAGTCCGGTAAATTACTCTCGTTGGTAATGACAGTGAGGTTTTTTACATTCTTACACAGCCTCGCTACTGGAAGAATAAGGTTATCTAATCTCCAAAGCCTCTCCTCTAAACTGTAAGATTTCTCGCGCGCGGTGAAGTTCCTAAATCCCGTTGCGACTATAACTAGATCAAAGGCTCTAGCGTTCTCTGCTCGGCACAACAGTGTTGCCGAGGCGAGGAAGGTGGCGAAATCAAATGTGATAGGGTTGGCTCTAAGGTCATATACAATTTTCGGGGGCTTCATAAGCCTAGCCATTTTGATTTAAAGGCCTCGATCATTTCGACTTAACCGCAGAAATACAAGAATAATCTATGTGAGTAAAAAAAGGCGCCTCGCCTATTTCTGTAAAATATTGATCTATAGCATCACGAGCGCCCGAGTGATGGCCGTAGTCGTCGCAAATTAAGATCCCTCCGACAGCTAATCTAGGCCACAGATGAGTTAGAGACGAGTAAGTCGACTCGAACCAGTCTACATCGATTATTAACACCGATACTTTATCAGGCGCCAAGTCGGGCAAAGTTGCCTCACATCGCCCCTTAACTAGATTTATGCCATTTAACGAACCGAGGCATGTGAGAAGGTTTTTCTGAACCTCTTCCTTTGATACTGAGGCCCAACCGCCATCCATTAGTTCGTCATAAACGACAGCTTGTGATGTACCCCAGATGTCAATTTCGTGTTCACCGGGGCGACCGTGTCCCTCAAACGTATCGAACCCCCAAATTAAAGTGCGGCTGCCAAATTCTGGAATCATCGATGAACCGAAATACAGCTCCAGGCTTTTCGCTATGGCAACTAAACCACCTCCGGCCCAAACGCCCACCTGCACAAAATCACCGCAGATTTTGTTCTGTAGGCAATACAAAACGGCTTTGTATACATGATATACACGCTCACGTGAAAGCATGGTGAAAGGGCTTGCTTGCTCCCAAACGCCTTTGAACTCTGGAAGTGCGGCTCGGAAGAAGTTCTCATTATGCGCTCTAGCTATTTTGAGTTCCCAGGGAGTTGGCGGGATTACGCCATCGTTCATGGCCAATTTAAGCCCTCAGCTTTTACAATGAAAATTCTATTACGCCCGCCTCATGAACAGCCAAACCTCGTCCGTGGCACAGGGACCTTTTACCAATAGTAGAGGCGAAATACTACCGAGTGACTAAAGCCTGCATCAATCACCGACTATAAAAAAGTTTAGGTTCTCACTAAAGATTTCCGCAGGCTTACCGATATCGATCAATCAGAGTCGCAATTCGTATCGAGAAAGATCGCTTAGGAGGATCATATGGCAGTAGTTAACACCAACGTAAACGCATCTATCGCGCAGAACGCATTGGTCCGCAACGATCGCTCCATGAATACCGCAATGGAGCGGCTTTCTACTGGCCAGCGGATCAATTCGGCCAAGGACGACGCGGCCGGCCTCGCAATAGCGTCGAGAATGACTTCGCAAATCAAGGGGTTAGAAGTCGGCGTGCGAAACGCCAACGATGCGATCAGCATGATCAGCGTGGCAGACGGTGCGCTGATTGAGGTCGGCAACATGCTCCAGCGAATGCGCGAGCTCGCCCTGCAAGCCTCCAACGGCACCACTACATCTGCGGATCGTGATTATCTCAACATGGAGTACGAGAATCTCATCACAGAGATTGAGCGGATTGCTCAGAATACCCAGTGGAACGGCAAGACTATCCTTACCGGTGATGCCAATGACACAGACGACGATACCGTTGCGTTTCAGGTAGGGGCGAACGGCGGGCAGACCATTACTGTTGACTTCGGAGATATCTCTCAGTCCGGTGCGACTACCTTTGCTGAGTTCGAACTCAGCGCTCACACAGGCACAGAGTCACACATTTCAGGCTCAACAACTGCAACAGCCCAAGACCATATCTCCGGAGTGCTAGTTTACGTTGATT
>Ga0181558_10003798_pt1 | contig 13684 bp, 21 predicted proteins | sample 011ome_22_FD_133754 | JGI IMG/M metagenome (GOLD analysis project Ga0181558, IMG submission 133754) | Coastal salt marsh microbial communities from the Groves Creek Marsh, Skidaway Island, Georgia - 011507BT metaG (megahit assembly) | ecosystem: Environmental > Aquatic > Marine > Intertidal... | reverse complement strand
TGGATTACCATCTGATAATGTTGGATGATTACTGTTATTCATTTATAAACTTAATTTAAGTTTAGAAAAAATAATATTTTAACAAATTAATCTTAATCTTTAATTGAACTAATTTTTAATCAAATTAATATTTTGTTTTGAAAAATAAAAATAAGAATTATCAGAACAAAACATAACATAAAATTCATCATTATTCTCATTTTTAACTAAATAATATTCATTAAATATTTTACCTATAAATCTTCCTTTATCACATTCATGACCTTTAAATTTTTCTATGATTTCTAAATCATTAGGTAATAAATTTTCAGTTTCCATAATTAACAAAAATTAATATATTTTTAATTAAATAAATTAAAAATCAATTTTTTTATAAAAAATAATTATAATGTTTTTATATTATGCTTAGTTAGAATATGCCAAACCCCCCATACCACTCATAATTCTTAGGACATTGTAATTAGTACAGTAGATAAAAGCTTGAGAAGTATTTCCAACAATACTCAAAGGAGGGGGAGTTCTGGAAGGATCAGCATAGGGGATTTCTCTGTAGAGACCCATACTGAGGACAGTGTTGTCAATTCTTGAAAGATTGGCAGTTCCAGAAGGTTGATGTTGTTCGGGGTGAAGAGCAAAGGAGAAGACATTGACACCATTAGCAGGAGTAGAGGTGTGGTAGTTGTAAGTTTGGATAAGATTGAAGTAAGCACCTTCTCTGGGTTGGAATCTGTCTTGACCGTTAAGTTGAATAACAGCTTCAACAACAGGGTTGTAAGTAAATGTTTTTTGAAAATTATTATTAATATCATTAAGAGAACATTTTAAATGTAAAATAATATTTGGTTCTTGTTGTGTAATATTATCACTAATAACTGTATTAGTAACAATTTTACCTCCCTTTGGTTTTCTACCTCTTTTTTTCGGAGGTGGTTTTTCTTCTGGTATAACTGGTTTAGTTTCACTAATTGTAGATAGTTTCTTTCTACCCCGTTTCTTCTTTTCGGGAACAACAATGTTTTCACTCATTAATAATTGAATTGTAGAAATTAATTTAAATGGTTTTAAAATATATTATAAGTTATTTTTCTTAACATAACACGATCTACATAAAGGTTCGTATATATCAACAGAACCAACTAATATTTGTTCATTATTATGTACAGTTCTATTGCTAAAAATGGCTGTATCATTACATATGCATTTGGATGTAATTTTTTCTATAGTATCACACAATGGAATAATATCTAAAATAGATCCAAATTTTGTTCTTTTGTAATCACCATCTAGTCCAAATATATGGACTTGTTTTTTATAGTTTTCAACAAGAATTAATACATCGGTTAAATCAGTAAAGAATTGCGCTTCATCAATTAGTATAATATCGGAACTATTAATAAATTTGGTTTCATTTTCAATAAACGATTGAATTGTAGAATATTTAACACATGGTAATGTTTGATTGTCATGTGTACTAATTTCATCAATTGAATATCTATTTTCTGAAGAATGTGTTAATATGATTGATTTAAAGTTATTTTTATCAGCTTCTCTGTATGTATTAATAAGCTTGGTGGTTTTACCCGCATACATACAACCAATCGTTAGATGTAATGATGGAAAAATATTTTGGTTGTTCATGTTATAGATATATTTATATTTTGTATTTAAATATAATATTCAATTTTATATTAAATATAAAAATAATAATTAATATAAAATGAGTAATTATACACCATGGGTTGAAAAATATAGACCAAAAACATTTGATGAAATAGTATTAGATCCATTAAATAAGACGATATTAGAGAATATTATAAAGGAAGAATATTTTCCAAATTTATTATTTTATGGTCCTCCTGGAACAGGTAAAACAACTAGTATAATTAATTTAATTAAGTCCTTTCAGTCTGATAAAAATAGTAAAAATTTAATGATACATTTGAATGCATCTGATGAAAGAGGAATAGATATAATTCGAAATCAAATAAATAGTTTTGTAAATTCAAAAAGTCTCTTTAATAATGGTATGAAGTTTGTTATATTGGATGAAGTAGATTATATGACAAAGAATGCACAAATAGCATTACGATATTTATTACAAGGATATAATTCAAATGTTCGCTTTTGTCTTATTTGCAATTATATTAGTAGAATAGATGAAGCACTACAAAATGAATTTGTTCGACTTCGTTTTAATCAACTACCTGAGTACGAGATTATAAAATTTTTAAAAAATATAAATGATAAAGAATCATTAAATTTTAACAACGATTCATTAAAACTAATTCAAAATCTGTTTAATTCTGATATTAGAAGTATGATAAATTATATGCAATCTAATGAAAATTTAATAAATGATAAAAAAATTATAAAGAATGAATTATGGGATACAGTTATTTCTAGTATAAAGAAAAATGACTTGAAATACAATATAGAACAAATAAATAACTTAAGTTCAGAATACAATATAGAAAAAAGAAATATACTGAAAAATATGTTAAACTACATAATTAGATATAAAAAAGAGTATGTTAATACTGAATTATTAGATTTTACAGAAAATATAATGCATATATCAGATTGTAATCAAGAGATATTAGTGAATTATAGTATATTACAAATGAAACAAATATTATAATAGTTTTTTATCAAATTACATATTATTTTTTAAAATTAACTCTTCGTTGCTATGTTTATTATTAAAAGTCATATATGTGATTTTTAATATTTCTTCTAATTTTTTATCAGTAATTTTATGAAAAGTTTCCATGATTATATCACCTAATTTCATATCAAATATTTTATGTATAGTTGAATCTGTATTTTGTAAGTCTGTCTCTACAATATTTCCGTTCTGATCAATGATATTAATTAACTTATCAATAATAGTAGTAAGTGTTTCTTGTTTAATGATAATTTTTGATTTACTATCATAAAATAGTGCATTAGTTGGTATATCTAAACATTTATATTCTAAAGTTGATATGTAATCAACATAATCATGATTTAAAATACAACTACTAATAACATAAGCGATATTTTCAGCAAAATGTTCCATAACAAACCCACTAGAAGTAAGTACCGGAAACTTTAATTCCTTTAAGGTGGAAATAAGTCTTTTTGATATTATTTCTCGCAATTTAATATATACCTCTTTTTTTAAAGATATGTGCCAGGTGTCAAATGACATTGGAGTAGGAATATGTTCTTTTAAATGTGTCTCTACTTTCATTAATATAGAATCAGTCATTTCCATAGAATAAAATGTATTTCTAAAACAGACATAACAGCATAATCCGCAGGCGTTTCCCATATTGTATGATAATTGAAATTATTTAATTATAATTATATAACTTCAATTTTAAATTTTAAATTTTAAATATTAATTTTTAAATGAAAACGATTTATTTTTGGAATTATTTTCAGTGGGACTATAGTAATTATCCATTCGTTTCATCAACTTATCCATAAAGCTATTGGGAGGTGACATTTTACTAGGGTCAATTAATGTAGGGGTAAGACTTACCTCGGTATACTTTTCAAAAGATGAAACTTTTTTAATAGGAACAGGTTGAGATTTTTCATGAATATATGAATTCATATTATTATAAATAAAGAAAATAATTGAAGCTTTAAATACATTTAAAATAGATATAAATAAAATAATATAGATATTATTAGTATGGAAGATATAGACGATGATTGGGAAAGCTTTTTACAAAATGATGATTATGACCCCATAAATCATGATGAAGAGATAAATGAAAATATATGTAAAAAAACACAAACGAATGATGTAAAGACAATTCCTAAATGTTCTGAATTATATATTTCTACAAAAACAAACATATCATATTTGAATAATAATTGTATAAATATAAAAGATATATTCTGGAAAATTCCTATTATTAAATATCATACTCCTGCAAATGGTGTAATTAAAAAACAGATTAAATATTCTTCTACCTCACCTGATGAGGTGTCATATATATCAGAACAATTAAAATCTACAGAATGTTATGAAGAGCAAATTATTGAACATATTGAAAATCCAGATGGAAGAATTAAGTACAAGGACCAGCGTAAAATTAGTATTGGTGTATGTAAAAAGGATATTCTTAGTTATAGAAGCAAAAAAAAACGAGCATTCTTCAATTGTTTTGTAGTTATTATGCGATTATTGCATAATAATGTATATAAAGAAGTACATTTAAAAGTATTTAATACTGGAAAATTAGAAATTCCTGGAATTCAAAATGATGAATTATTATACAAAGTATTAGATTTACTAGTACTTATTCTTAAACCATATTTGAATAACGATTTGACATATTTAAAGGAAAAAAACGAAACGGTTTTAATTAATTCAAACTTTAATTGTGGTTATTATATAGACAGGGATAGGTTGCATGATATTTTAAAATATAAATATAGAATTAATAGTAATTTTGATGCATGTTCGTATCCGGGCATTCAATCTAAATTTTACTATGATAGATGTGAAGTAATACAAACAGGACAACAACCTACTCATAAAGAATATGATGAAGTGTCCTTTATGATTTTTAGAACAGGAAGTGTATTAGTAGTTGGCAAATGTCATGAAACAACATTAAATAAAATTTACTTATTTCTTAGAAATGTTTTAGAAGTTGAAAGAGACAATATTATTAGTATTACAAATGAAATGTCTACGGTAAATAAAAATAGAAAAAAGAAAACTAGAAAGAAGATTGTTTATTTCGATTCAACATATGTTAAATAATTAACAACCTTACATACAGAATAACCATGTAATATGTTTTCAATATTATCACTGTTTAATTTATTTTTAAAACTATCTATGTTGATTTTATCTTTAAAAAATTTTTTTATTAATGATTCCACCAATAATAAGTAATTAGTACTAATAAATGAATAATTGCTATATTTATTTAATTCACTTATAATAATATTAATATTTAATAATATATCACTTGTTGATATATTTCTATTTACTGCATAATCAGACACATGTACTAAATGTTCTACTATTTTATATACTTTTGTAAAAACTGTTTTTTGCATATTAATTAACGAATTTTCTTTGAAATTATTTAATTCAATATGTTTTATTAAAACAACATTATATATATCTATAAATTTCTCTAATAACTTTATTTTCTCTCTAGTGTCATCATCTTCTTTGTATTCTTTTTTATAATCGTTGTTAATGTCAAATATAGTTTTCTTATATATAAATAATGTAGCATCCTTCGAACTTAATTTTAAAAAATTGTGATTATCATCTCCTATCTGAGATATAAATTCTATAAAGTATAATATGGATTTTTGTGTATGATATATAGTTAATTCAGTATTTTTTGTATATAATAATAGCATTGCATAAATGTAATATGTGTTTTTGATTGATTTAATCATTACATGTTTTAAATAATTGTCATTTTGCATGTATATATTAGTTGCTGCACATTCTATTAAATCATGAATTAATGTAATATATTTTAAAAATAATACACATACATTAGTATCTAATGTTTCATTATAATTATCAACACAGTTTAATATATTGTTTTTCATTATTTTTATGAGAGATATTAATTTATTAAATGGTACTAAATTGTTGTTGATTATTATTATTAATGATTATTAGTATTTAAAGAAAAAATAATTATTTTTTATATATGAGTGAATCACAAGAAAGTACTGGTTATAGAATGCCTACCCAACAATGTCTTCAACATGCATTCAAACTAGCTATGGTTGAAGACAAGGAGATCAAGGCTGATTACTGGACTTCATCTTTAGATAAGTCTGTTATTATTGGTGTTAAAGAAACACAAGAAAAACTTCTCGTTAAAAGTGAAGACGAATACACTAGTCCTATTGCAAAAATATATAAGGTTGAAACTGATTATATTATTGTTACTGAGAACTCTATTTATCTAGTTTCAGCAGATATTGAATCTAGTAGAATTTCTTAAATAAAATAATTATTATAATGAATATTTTTTAATATAATAATTTTTATATATGGATAAACAAATATATACTACCGCTTATTATTCGTTATTTATTCAATTTATATTAGCTATTATTTGTACATTAGGAACATTTATTAAAATAAATGATTCTGATTCAATATTACATGAAATTCTTATTTTAGAAACAATTGTTCAATTTATTGAGTTCTCGTTTTATATATGGCTTTTAACCACATTCTCTCAAATTAAAACAAATGTTTCCTCTATAAGATATATCGACTGGTTTATAACTACACCCACCATGTTATTTTCATTAATCTGTTTTATGATTTATTATAACAATACCCATAATAATATCCCCACAGATCATCTCTCAATTATGAATATATATAATACTAATAGTTCTACTATTAACAATATATTTATTTTCAATGCTGTAATGTTACTAACCGGTCTATTAGGAGAGATTAATATTATTAATAAATTAAATGCAATGTTCTTAGGAACCTTATCATTGTTTATTTCTTTTTATTTAATTTATATGAATTTTGTAGGAGATACTTTATTGAATAAATCTATATTTTGGTTTAATTTTACATTATGGTCATTATATGGAATAGGATATATGTTAAATAATACTAATAAAAATATTACCTACAATATTTTGGATATATTTGCAAAAAATATTAATGGAATTATGATTTTATTTTATATATTATATATGAAATATTTAAACAAATAACTTATTAATATTTATATGAATATTTTGTGGAAAATATATAATTACGGAATAATGTATGTAGCTAGTATTTTATTCTATTTGCATGATACTAAATTCTTCCTACCATTAGAAGATATTATGGCATGCGAATCCCAATAAAAATAATAAATAGTAGTTTATTATTTTTATTTGTATTAATTTATTTAATTATGTAGAGATTTTCGTTTCTTTCTATAATGGTTCTTCTTTTTTTTATTAGACCTTTTTAAATTTTTTTTCATTTTTTTATTTGAATGTTTTCTTGAATGTTTTCTTGAATGTTTGTATGTTTTTTTATATCTACCACCAGACATAATTTCTTTTGGTTTAGATGCTGCTTTATCCATAACACTTTTTGGATTATCAAAAGTCCAATTCACAATAACATCGTGTTGTAAAAGAGTACTATTTCTATTATTAAATATATAATTATATATTTCAGGAGTGTATCCTAAATATGGTAATCCGTTTGCTGGAAGTGTAGATGGATGATAATTTACGTTCCATCCTAAATTTATAATCTTATTGTAAAGTGGATTCCAATTCGCAATAAAACAACTCATAGAATTTATGGTAATTGTTCCTTGCGTCTTATATCTTTGATAATTACGTTTATCGGAATTACTTCTCGATTTTGGATTATATGTTTCTGGTACATATTGACCCCCTTCAACAGTATACTCAACCAACGAATTATTTCCAAAAAGATCATCATCTATAGCACGACCATTTGCATCTATAGGCCAATATTCAAAATAAGAATCATTACTGAAATTTACATTTCCACTTGTATATTGTGAAATAGCATCACTAGTATTATATACTGTTCCTGTTGAATCTTGCATAACAGTAGTTTTTTTAACAACTTGTATGATTATACCAGGTGTAATCGCTACACCACTAACTGGTTCTACTACCAAAGCTTTTTGGTATCCAAAATTACCCTGTGATTCTAATTTTATTGCATTTGCACCTAATGGTGGTGAAGTTAATTTATATGCGATATTCATATATTTAATATATTATATATGAATATATTTTTTACACACGTCGGGAATCGAACCCGAGGCGATCGCTTGGAAGGCGATCATGTTACCATTACACCACGCGTGTTACGACGACGACAACTGCAGGACTCGAACCTACGCGCGAAATTCGCAGAAGATTTCTAGTCTTCCTCCTTAACCACTCGGACAAGTTGCCATACAAGTTTATACATTCAAACCTCTTTAAATTATTTTAATACTTAAATATATATATATGATTTCTAATCAACAATTAATTTATTTTTTTATGATTATGGCTTTAACAGAGATTTCGGCTCAATTCTTACTTAAGAAAGGATCAGAACATAAGAATCATATTAATATGTATTTTCTATTAGGAATTTTAGCAATATTAATTACATATGTTTTTCTTTATTTTGTAATGAGAACAGGTAAACATATATCTATTATTCATGCAATTCATCATACTTCTATAGCTATTATATTGTCATTGGGTGCGTTCTTTTTATTCTCTCAAAAACTTGAACCAATGCAAATAGGTGCATTGTCACTTGTAATTGTTGGAACATTTTTATTAGCTATATCTGAAAATGGACATCATTAAATAATTTATATAGACATATTTATATAAATGAAACATAGAACACGTTCCAAAAAAACGAGACAAACAAAATTAAAATGTAAAGCACATTCTAGAAAAGAAAAATACAATAAATCAACTAGAAAAAGAGGCGGTGGACTTTTTGCTACAGCTCAATGTGCGCGAAATGTTAGATATATATATATTTTAGAAAAACGGTTAGTTAATAAGTGCAATGATTATGATTGGGTTCAAGACCAGCGTAAACAATGGATGTATTTTCAGAAGGATAGAAAGGATTATGACTAATATTGTTTTTATTATTATAATATGTTAAATAATATATATTATAATAATATCTTATAGAATTTCTCTCAATTGATCGATTTGATCAGTAGATAATTTATCTGGATATTTTACAGAAAATTTTATACATAATTTTCCTATATGATTCTCACGTTCCATTCCGTAATTATCAATTACTTTTACTAATCCATCTTTAATTAAATTTCCCTTTTCATTATTAAATCTTAAATGTTTTCCACTTAAATGATTTATTATAAATTCAAACCCACATAATGATTCTTTTAATGTAATTTCTTTCTCTATAATTAAATTCAAGCCATCGCGTTTAAATTCTGATGTGTTTTGAATACTTATTACTATTTTAACATCTCCCTTTACATTATTATCTAATGCATTTCCTTTATCGCGCAATACTATCATTTCCTTATCATCTATGCCTTTATGTATCGGTATATATAATGTTTCATTTTCACATTTTCTTATAGTATCCTCAAATAACCATCTTTCAATATTTACTGCTATTTGATCACCTTTATACGCTTGTTCTAAACTGATTACTACATTTTTTATAATAGGTGGTGGTTTGTTTAAATTATTCATGTTCACTGGTTGACCATTTCTAAATATCCTTATGTTTCCCATTGGATTTCCCATTGGATTTCCCATTGGATTTCCTCCTGCACCCCTCATCATACCACTCATCATTGGGTTCCCATCAAAAAACATCTTAAATATATCATTCACATTTCCATCAAATGAATGTCCGTTCATTGCATTATTACCCATTTTTCTACTCATATCATATTTCCGTTTTTCATCAGCATCACTTAATGTTTCATATGCTTCACCAATTTTTTTAAACATCTCGTCATCTCCATTATTTTTATCAGGATGGTACCTTAATGACATTTTTCTATAACTCTTTTTAATTTCTTCACCAGTCGCATTTTCATTTAACTCTAATACTTTATAAAAATCTGTCATTTAATAATATATAATTACATTTACTTAAATACTTATTAACGAATTTAATATAATAATGAATCTTCCACTAATCTATAAATATAAACCTAAATTTTTTCAAGATTTTGAAACAAAACCTGAAATTATAGATATTCTCAATACACTTATATCTATCAATAATCTTAATATACTTTTTATTGGTGATTCAGGTTCTGGTAAAACTGCACTTATTAATGTATTAGTTAAGGAATATTATGGTAATATTAATTACAATGATAATGTACTCGTAATTAATAGCCTTAAAGAACAAGGCATTCAATATTACCGTACCGAAGTTAAAACATTCTGTCAAACTAGATCATCTATACCTAACAAAAAAAAAATAGTTATTTTAGACGATATTGATAATATTAACGAACAAAGCCAACAAGTATTTCGTAACTGTATTGATAAATATAATAATAATGTTCATTTTATATCATCTTGCTCTAATATTCAAAAGGTTATAGATAGTCTTCAATCTAGACAAATTATCATTAAACTTAAACACCTTACTAATACTAATTTTTTAAAAATACTACATAAAATAAAGAAATATGAAAATATAAATATAGATTCTGATGCCGAATTATTTATTATTAATGTATGTAATGGTTCTATACGAATACTTCTCAACTATTTAGAAAAATTTAAAATTCTTAATCAACCTATTACACTAGAATTAGCAGATAATATATGTACAAATATCAGTTTCTCTATTTTTGATAAATATACATCAGCGTGTATCGATAATAATATTAATAAATCAATAGACTTATTATATAATTTATACGATAAAGGATATTCCGTTATGGATATTTATGATAATTATTTTCTTTATGTTAAGTCTACAAATATTATAAATGAAACACAAAAATATGAAATTATTAAAATTTTATGTAAATATATTACTGTTTTTCATAATATACATGAGGATGAAATCGAATTATCATTGTTTTCTAATAATCTAGTTAAACTATTATCTAAGTAAAATATATTATGAGTCAAATTTTTAAAAATATTGCTCCCTTAAATATTCTATTTAATTTTCTTGAATCAGTATGCGTTAAAACTGATACATATTATATTTTTGATAATAATGCCTATAAAAAAGCTATTATTGATGAAAAAATAGAATCATTTTGCAGCAATATATTACAATATTACCATAAATCCAAACAATATTACGTCAATAGAGATATTACATATATTAAGTTTTGCACTGTTATTAGACAAATATGTAAATTACATTCTATTAAATTCAATACAAAAATTGTTTATAATAAATCAAAATATAACATACCATACCATATTTATTTTTAAATTCATAGAGAGATATTCCATTTAAAAATAAATTATTTATTATTTCGTCACCCGTTCATTAATTTACCTTTTCTCTCTTCATATTAGTTACACAATAACAAGTGTCTAGCAATAATAGTATTGCTTTCTAATACTTGTTCTGCATTTAATCTTGAAAACCATTGATAATGTGTTCTTCTTAATATTTCATCTGCAGGAATATACACACCAAATGCACATTTTGGTAATTGAAAATCATCATTATCGCTTAACAAATCATCTAATAAAACAGGCTGGTTTTCTATTGTTTTACATCCAAAATACTTTGCATTTAACGGCATTACAGTTTTATGCAATACTTGTTCATATAACCATTTATCATTAGCTCCTGTAAATTCTATTTCATTTGTATAGTCACTTGATACTAGTCGTTCTAAATAATTAATATATTTTTCCATAGTTAATGAACTTTTCTTACACCCCATTATTTTATTACTAGGAAAATATTCACTATATTGTGATGCATCACTTTTACATAATAACTCACCTGAAAACATATCTACTGTATTAGTTCCTTTTGAATATAAAGGCATTAAATTTTTCATGCAAATAAAAGAAGATGGAATAGTCATACCTCCATAATAATATAATACTTTGGCCATAGCTAAATCTCTTAAATGTGGTCTTAATGGATTAGGTAAATTTTGTATTTTATTACTCCATCCAGGAATAATTTTATTAAAGGATTTGTCATCAATTAAGCAAATATTAAAACTATCACCACAGTGATCAACTATCGATTTAATAGTTAAATATTGATATGGTTGATTGAAGCATTTAGTGTTTCTAGATCCATAAGAACTCCACCATCTAGCGTTAATTTCAAAATGAATCGGAATCCATAAAATCGGTTTATCACTTCTAGCTAAAGTGGAATCATTTAACAAATATTTTTTTATAAGTTCATATTCATCAAGTTTATTTTGTTTTGCCTCTTGTTTTTTATAACCTTCAAAAATAAATCCGAATACAAACAGCAATAATAATACAAAAATATATTTTGCGTAATAATTCATATATACTATTACTACAAATTTATTTTTACTTATTATAAAATCATGTTTTTCTAAATGTAATATCTAGAATAAGAAATATGAAACCTATTTAAGGGTATAAACATATATATATTAGCATAAATGACATTTTATGAAATAAATAATGTTAAAAAAATATACGATATAATTGCTCCAGAATTTAATAAAACTAGAGCATATTACTGGAAACCTATATCAGAATTTATACATAATTTACCAAAACAATCATTAATATATGATATAGGATGCGGTAATGGGAGAAATATGACATATTCTGATTACAACTTTATAGGCATTGATAATTGTGAAGGGTTTGTTAAAATATGTAACGATAAAGGTTTGACTGCAATATGTAATGAAATGATAGATGTTAAATTAACGGATGATAGTGCTGATTATATTATATGTATAGCTGCATATCATCATTTGTCTACTTATAGTAACAGAAAAAAAGCCTTATTAGAAATGAAACGGTTGGTTAAACCCAATGGCCAAATTCTATTAACAGTATGGTCTAAAAATCAACCAAAAAAAACTAGAGTTTCGTTTGATAATTATGGAGACAACATTGTTTATTGGAAAAACAAACATCCTAGATATTATTATATATTTGAATTAAATGAGATTAAATCCTTGATATATGATGTCGGATTAATTATAACAAAGCATGAATACGATTGTGGCAATGAAATATTTACACTTTTAAAAAAATAAAAAATTGATATAAATATTAAACGAATAAATAAAATAATTAACTAAAGATATGGGAAATGTATTTACGCAAAATATGGGTAATAAAGTTATTCCGCTTATAAATAATAATGCTAATCAATGTGTTATTTGTTTAGACACTATGGAAAAAGGATTATATCAAAATAAAGAAAATATCGACCCTAAACAATTATTTGTAAAATGTTTCATATGTAATTTAACAGTTCATTACATATGTGAACAACAATGGCTACACGATAAGACTTTTGTAAAATGTATTCAATGTCAAAGTGTAGGAACAGGATTTACTTCGACTACTGTATAAATATTAATATTAATTATCAATTCTTTTTAAATCTGACCAAAACTTATTGTAATTATCTCTAATTTGCTCATCTTGATTCATAAGTTTATAAGCCCTTCTAATATTTATATCTTCTTCATCTGAATGCATATTTTTTAATTTAGCTTCTTGATTAGGAAGCCATTTTGTTTCTGCTGTAATAATATCATTAGTTCTATCTCTATTCATTTCATCAATATTTGAATACTTTTTCCTATTATGAAAATCTTCATCAGTAACAGGTATAAGCGATTCACCATGAGCAGATTTCAAATCTTCAAATTGTAATTTATCAAACATATCTGATCCAAAATTTGCAGGTGTATCTCTTATTAAATCAAAATGACTATTACTATTTATTTCTTGAAATTCTTTATGTAATACAACGGCTCTCAATTCACTCTTTTTATTTTGCATATATTCATTCATTTCTGCCATGTTTGTAATTTTTCTATCTACCATATCATCATTTGATTTCAACCAATCTCCATATCCAGTTTCTTCTACATTATCTGACAATTTCATTTTTTCAAATGTGTCATTAAACCATTTATTATATTGTGTTTGATCCATTGTTTTTATTGCACCATCAATT
>Ga0181558_10003791_pt1 | contig 13695 bp, 12 predicted proteins | sample 011ome_22_FD_133754 | JGI IMG/M metagenome (GOLD analysis project Ga0181558, IMG submission 133754) | Coastal salt marsh microbial communities from the Groves Creek Marsh, Skidaway Island, Georgia - 011507BT metaG (megahit assembly) | ecosystem: Environmental > Aquatic > Marine > Intertidal... | reverse complement strand
CTCGGCAACATGGTGACGCAAAGCCCCTGTGGTAGCTGTCGAGGCTTTGGTGAGGTCATTGATTCACCCTGTCCCACGTGTGCCGGTCAGGGTCGTGTCCGAGCAACCCGGTCGCTGTCCGTTGATATTCCCGGTGGTATCGAAACAGGACAACGCATTCACCTCCCCGGTCAAGGGGAAGTCGGGCACGGTGGCGGACCCTCGGGTGATCTCTATCTGGAGTTCACCGTTCGCGGCGACAAGATTTTCTCCCGCTCCGGCGATGACATCATTGCCACCATTGAGGTCGATGTCCTCGATGCCATCGAAGGCACCGAAGTCACACTGCCCGCACTCGATGGCGATGTTCAGGTCCAGGTGAAGCCTGGAACACAGAGCGCTGACATCATCACCGTGAAGGGTCGCGGTGTGACCAAGCTGCGCGGTAATGGACGAGGAGACCTGCGACTCGGTGTTCAAGTGCTGACCCCCGCAAAACTGGGCGCCAAAGAATCTGATTTGGTCCAGAAGTTGCGCGCCCTGCGCAAACCGGCTCCGCCCACGTTGGCTGGGGCGCAGCAGGGTGTGTTCCAGAAATTCCGCGACCGTCTCTTCGGAGGCTAGGTCGGTGGCCCACCTCTACTACCTACCAACCGGAGAGACCCCGGTGGAGGGCTCGAGCGCCCGTCTTGTGGGAGAAGAAGCTCGTCACGCGGCTGTAGTGAGTCGTCTGGGGGTGGGTGAAGACATCCTTATCGGTGACGGGGAGGGGACCCTCGCGAGGGCCTCCGCCACGACGGTGAGTCCTCAGGAAATAGTCGTGGACGTGCGCAGCTCTACCTTTCATCCCCGCCCCACGACGGAAATATGGTTGGTCCAGGCGCTCGCGAAAGGTGACCGAGACGAGTTAGCCCTGCAAACCTGCACTGAGCTTGGCGTGGATCGAATCATCCCCTGGCAGGCTCAGCGAAGTGTCTCTCAGTGGCGGGGGGATAAAGTCACGAAAGGCGTCGCGCGCTGGAGCAAAATTGCTGCGGAAGCCTCCAAACAGGCTCTTCGCGCATGGGTACCCCGAGTGGACACTGTGGTTTCCACGAAGGAACTTGCGCAACTGGGCGGGTCGCACGAGCTCCTCGTGCTCGACCCGGACGTCCCTGAATCTCTCTCGTCCTACACCCCGCCGACGGGGAAGCCAGTAGTGGTCATTGTGGGGCCAGAGGGGGGAGTAGACCCCGCCGAACGTGAACTTCTGATCGAAGCGGGCGCCACCGCCTGGAAGTTGGGCTCGACTGTGCTGAGAACTTCGAGTGCTGGACCCGCGGCGCTCGCGTTGCTTAACAGCTCCCTGGGGCGTTGGTGAGAGCGGAGTGCGCCCCCGCATCCCAAGTTCTAGACTGGGTGCCATGAGTGAGCCATCGATTTTCTCGCGCATTATTGCGGGAGAAATTCCCGCGGATATCGTGTTTCAGAACGATCGCATCATCGCTCTGCGCGATATTGCGCCGAAAGCACCGGTCCACCTTCTCGTTGTTCCCAAGACTGATGCGTATCGGGATGTGAGAGAGCTCGCCGCTGGCGATCCGGAGTTGCTTCAGGAGATGGTGCAAGTGGCAGGCGACTTGGCCGCCGAGCACGCCGATGGTGATTTCCGTCTTGTCTTCAACACCGGTGTAGGGGGTGGGCAGACCGTGTTCCATGTTCATGCCCATGTGCTCGCTGGGGGCCTCGAAGAGGATTCACTTGCCGGCTAAATCGCAGAATTCTGTGTCCGTCACGGTGGATGTTGACGACGTCGCGATGATTCGCGTTCTTGGTGTCCATGACCGGGTGTTGTCCCAAGTTGAGGCAGAGTGCCCCGGTGTGGTCGTTGTTGCGCGAGGAAATGCCATTACGTTGTCGGGGGCTGAGGCGGATGTCGAGCGCGCCCACCAGCTCGTGAGCGACCTCATTCAGATGGCCTGCGAGGGAGTCGATCTCGGGGCCAGAGATGTCGCCACGGTCGCGGATATCCAGCATTCGACCGGGAAGAAAGCTTCCGGTTTCCTCACCGAACCCATCCTGTCCACTCGGGGCCACACCATTCGGCCCAAAACACTCGGACAAAAGAGCTATGTCGATGCCATCACGCAGAACACCATCGTGTTTGGTGTGGGGCCAGCCGGCACGGGAAAGACCTATTTGGCGATGGCAAAAGCCGTTGCGGCGCTGGAGCGCAAGGAAGTGGATCGCATTATCTTGACCCGCCCGGCCGTGGAGGCGGGGGAGCGACTGGGCTTTTTGCCGGGGACGCTGACCGACAAGATCGACCCGTATTTGCGCCCCCTGTTTGATGCTCTTCACGAAATGATGGACCCCGACCTCATTCCAAAGCTCTTGGCTAGCGGCACAGTTGAGGTCGCCCCCTTGGCGTATATGCGTGGCCGCACGCTCAACTCGTCCTTCATCATCCTCGATGAAGCCCAGAACACCTCCCCGGAACAAATGAAGATGTTTCTTACCCGCTTGGGCTTTGGTTCCAAGATGGTCATCACCGGAGACGTCACCCAGATCGACCTGCCCGGAGGCACGAGCGGCTTGAAACTCGTCGGAGGCATTCTCGAAGACCTCGACGACATCCATTTCGAGTACCTCACGGCGAAAGATGTCGTTCGACACTCTCTGGTCTCCGAGATAGTTGATGCATACGCCAGGCACGAATCAGCGCAAAGGCCCAAGCGTGTCCGTTGAACTCACGAACGAGTCCGGCTTCGCTGTGGACGAGGAGTCCCTCCAAGCAGTAACGATGCATGCAATGGCCTCGATGAAAGTTCATCCCGATGCCGATGTGGCCATAGTTCTCGTTGATGAAAATGCCATGGCTGATCTCCACCTCCAATGGATGGACGAGCCTGGCCCCACTGACGTCTTGAGCTTCCCGATGGATGAACTCAGGCCGGGACTCGAGGGAGACGACGCTGCTGAGGGAATTCTGGGTGATATTGTGCTCTGTCCCACGGTGGCCCAGAAGCAGGCGGAAGCTGCAGGGCATTCTGTGATGGATGAGCTACATCTGCTCACCGTGCATGGAATGCTGCACCTCCTCGGATTTGATCACGCTGAGCCCGAGGAAGAAAAAGAGATGTTCTCTTTGCAGGGTGAGATTTTGCGGTCCTTCGAGGACGGTCGCTAATGGCTCTCGCTTTCGTTCTTATCGCTCTCGTGCTGATCGTGCTGGGTGGTCTCCTCACCGCGATTGACTCCGCTTTTTCATCCGTGGGCAAAAACGATCTGATTGAGGAGGCGTCCACCAAGCGCAAACCGCAAGCGCTCCATCGAATCGCTGCCGACTTGCCCGCGCACCTCACTGCTTTGCGCTTCGTGCGTGTCGTGGTCGACACTGTTGCGGCTGTCCTGATTACGCTCGCGGCCTCGATGTGGCTGGCGCAGTGGTGGCAGGTCCTCCTTGTCGCGGGCGCCATTGTGACCGGGGTGTCTTTTGTGGTGGTGGGATCCAGCCCTCGCGCGGTGGGTGCGAGAAACGCAACTTTTATGGTGCGCACCTTCGGAGGCTTGGTCCGCGCTGTTCGCTTGAGTGTTGGCCCGCTCGCTGAAGGCCTCGTTGTGCTGGGAAATATCGTCACTCCGGGTGTTGGCGGGACCGCGACGGTGACCAGTGAGAATCAGTTTAGAAACTGGGTCGATGAAGCCACCGAGCGCGACATGCTCGAGGAAGAGGACCGTGAACTCCTGCACTCGGTGTTTGACTTCGGCGACACCATTGTTCGAGAAGTCATGGTGGCTCGCACAGACATGATCACCGTCGATGCCGAAGACAGCATCAATGATGTGATGACGGTCTTTTTGGAGCGTGGTGTGTCGCGCATGCCCGTTATCGGTAAGGACAGCGACGAGGTTATTGGTATCTGCTACTTGCGGGATGTGGCGAGAGTCAAGCATGAGAAGCCGGCGTCGGCCTTGAAGAAACCCATCGCGACACTGGCTAAGCCCGCGCTGTTCATCCCCGAGAGTAAAGACGCCGATGACACGCTGCGGTTCTTGCAACGGGAGCAAAACCACCTGGCCATGGTCGTCGATGAGTACGGCGGAATCGCTGGTTTGGTGACGCTGGAGGACCTCATTGAGGAGCTCCTCGGCGATATCTCGGATGAGTACGACACCGAAGTTGCCGACATCTATCCGCAAGGGCCCGACGTCTACCGGGTCGCTGCCAAGTACTCCGTGGATGACCTCGCTGATCTCTACGACATTGATATCGAGGAAGAAGATGTCGACACTGTGGGGGGTCTGTTGACCAAGCTCATTGGACGACTGCCCGAAGGAGGCTCGAGCGCATCCACCGAGGACCTCGTGTTGGTGGCAGAGCAGCCTGAGGGTCGGAATCAGCGCGTGGCGTGGATTCGCGTTTCTCCGACGGAGAGCTGGCTGGAGCGTCAAGCGGTCCGAGCTGAGATTGACCAGGCGAGAACGGGTGAAGTGCCGCTGCCATGAGCTCCCAGGTGTACCGGGCGGGATTTGTCAGCTTTGTGGGGCGTCCGAACGTCGGTAAATCGACCCTGATGAACTCTCTTGTAGGGGAAAAGGTGGCCATCACGTCGTCCAAACCTCAAACAACGAGGCACGCTATTCGAGGCATTGTTCATCGAGACAACGGGCAGCTGATCATTGTTGATACTCCCGGTGTTCATCGGCCTCGAACCCTCCTGGGCCAGCGCTTGAACGACCTCGTGCAGTCGATCCTTTCTGACGTGGATGTTATCGCGCTCTGTGTGCCAGCGACCGACCCCGTGGGCCCCGGCGACACCTTTATCGCTCAGGAGATTTCTGCCTACCCTCGCGCGAGAAAGGTCGCGCTGATTACCAAAACCGATGACGCCACAAAAGAACAGATCGCCACCCGACTGATGGAAGTCGACCAGTTGGCCGACTGGGAGGCACTCATTCCGGTGTCCGCTCTCACCGGCGAGCAGGTGGATGTGGTGGTGCGAGAGATTCTTGCCCTGATGCCAGAATCTGAACCCCTCTATCCGCCAGAGAACACCAGTGAACAGAGCACAGAGGTTCGTATTGCCGAGCTAATCCGTGAAGCGACCTTGGAGGGCGTCAACGAGGAGCTTCCCCACTCGATTGCAGTCACCATCGACGAGATGGGTCAGCGGGAGGATGGATTGCACCAAATTTATGCGAGTTTGTGGGTGGAGCGCGATAGTCAAAAAGGCATCATGATCGGAAAAGGTGGCGGAAAGCTCAAAGACATCGGGTCTCGGGCGCGTGCCGAAATCGAGGCTCTACTGGGACACAAGGTGTACGTCTCCATTCAAGTGAAGGTCTCCAAAGAGTGGCAGCGTGATGCCAAGAAAATCACGAAACTAGGTCTCTAGCGAGACCTGAGGCGCCGTGTTACCCTGATTCCGTGAGAAACGAGCTTCTCCTCCTTACCCGCCGCGCCGGGGCCTCCATCTAGGCCATTCCCCGTCGCGGCTCACCGGCGTTGGCCGCTCACCATAGACGTAAGGGACACAGCTCATGAAGAACACTCAATCCGCATCACCCATGCCGATTCATAAGTATCGGTCGTATTCACAGAACTTCTCCGTGGCACTGCCGGATCGAACCTGGCCAGACGCCGTCATCGATACAGCGCCGCGGTGGTGCGCTGTGGACCTCCGTGATGGCAATCAGGCACTCATCGACCCGATGAGCCCAGAGCGCAAGAAGATCATGTTCGAACTCCTCGTGCGCATGGGATACAAAGAGATCGAGGTCGGCTTCCCGTCTGCTTCGCAAACTGATTTTGACTTCGTCCGCACGCTCATCGAGGACAACCTGATTCCCGATGACGTGACCATCCAGGTGTTGACTCAGGCCAGGGAGCACCTCATCAAGAGAACCTACGAATCTCTCGTGGGGGCTAAGAAAGCCATTGTTCACCTGTATAACTCGACCAGCACTCTCCAGCGCGAAGTGGTGTTCCGTACTGACAAACAGGGGATTATCGATATCGCTCTGGAGGGCGCGAGGATTTGTCGCTCGATGGAGCAGCTCGTGCCCGGCACAGAGATTTACTACGAGTACTCGCCCGAGAGTTACACCGGCACTGAACTGGAATTTGCACTCGACGTGTGTAATCAGGTGCTCGAGGTTTTGGAGCCTACTCCCGATCGAAAAGTCATCATCAACTTGCCTGCCACCGTCGAGATGGCGACTCCGAATCTGTATGCGGATTCGATCGAATGGATGTCACGCAACCTGCATCACCGTGAGAATGTCATTCTGAGCCTGCATCCACACAACGATCGAGGCACCGCTATTGCGGCCGCAGAGCTCGGGTACATGGCCGGGGCAGACCGCATTGAGGGCTGCCTCTTTGGTAATGGTGAGCGGACCGGAAACGTTGACCTGGTGGCACTGGGTTTGAACCTGTTCACCCAGGGAATTGACCCGCAAATTGATTTCAGTGATCTCGACGAAATCAAGCGAACCGCAGAGTACTGCAACCAATTGAGCGTTCACGAGAGGAGCCCGTGGGCCGGGGATTTGGTCTACACAGCCTTCAGTGGGTCGCACCAAGATGCCATCAAGAAAGGCTTCGAAGCGATGGACGCCGAGGCAGCCGAGCGTGGCGTCGAGGTTAGTGACCTCGAATGGGCTGTCCCTTACCTGCCCATCGACCCGAAAGACGTGGGTCGCACCTATGAGGCAGTTATTCGGGTCAACTCGCAGTCCGGGAAGGGTGGGGTCGCCTACCTCTTGAAGACCGATCACGCACTCGATTTGCCCAGGAAACTTCAAATCGAGTTCTCTCAGGTCGTTCAGGCTAAGACCGACGCAGAAGGCGGCGAGGTCACTAGTGACCAGATTTGGACCATCTTCCAAGACGAGTACCTCCCCGCGAGCGATGCCGAGGCAAAGTGGGGCCACTACGAGTTGCTCTCGACCCGCTCCGCCAGTGATATGGATGGATCGGTGTCCCTGCAGGTGAAGCTGCGCTCTGGAGAAGACCAAATGGAGGCCACAGCAGAGGGAAACGGACCCATTGCTGCTTTCTTGAAGGTGCTTGCAGATCAGGGCGTAGAGATTCGGTTGTTCGACTACGTCGAGCACACGTTGAGCGCTAGTGGCGATGCACTCGCCGCGGCGTATGTGGAGCTCGAGGTTAATGGAAAGACACTGTGGGGTGTGGGAATCGACGGAGATATCTCCACCGCATCCCTGAAAGCAATTGTGTCTGCGGTGAACCGAGCGCTCCGTTTCGAAACACCCGCCAGGGAACTCGTCGGAGCTCTCTAAACAGCTTCACGTGTGCCCCGAGGCGTAAAGCCTCGGCGTCAGGGAATACTAGGTGCATGCCTACCTACCGAGATGATGCGATTGTGCTCCGCACGCACCTTCTCGGTGAGTCCGACAAGATTGTGACCCTTTTGGGCCGCTCGCGCGGAAAAATCCGCGCGGTGGCCAAAGGAATCCGGAAGACATCTTCTCGGTTTGGGGCCAGGCTGGAGCCCTTCAACCAGGTTGATGCCCTGTTTTATGAGGGCAAAAGCCTCGACATTATTCAACAAGCGGAGTCCCTGAGCTCCCATAGCCAAGCAATTGGTAAGGACTATGGGAAATACACCTGCGCCATGGTGATGGTGGAGACAGCTGACAAACTCACAGAGCACGATTACCAGCCAGCCCACTACTCGCTACTGCTGGGTGGATTGCGTGCGCTTGCTGCGGGAGACCACGATTCGGGACTCATCGTTGACTCCTACCTTCTGCGGGCTTTGGCTTTGTCGGGGTGGTCGCCGAGCCTGGACTTGTGCGCAGTGACCGGTGATTCTGGCGACCATCGAGCGTTTGCGGTGTCGCTCGGGGGTGTCGTCTCCGATGAAGCAGCTCCTCCTGGTTCACCCCGCTTACGCGATGGCTCCAAAGAGCTACTCTTGGCGCTATTGGAGGGGACGTGGGATGTTGCGGAGGCCTCTGACTCGACTACACGATCGCAGGTCTCTGGCCTTATTGCGGCCTACACGCAGTATCACCTGGAGCGGCATGTGAAATCTTTGGCGCATGTTGATCGAACAGCGGGACAGGTTGTTCGATGAGCGCCGTTGACTTTCTCCCGGTGGATTGGGCAGGAGAGCAGCCTCCGCCACTGGACCCGGACAAGATTCCTGCTCACGGGGCCTTGGTGATGGATTGGAATGGACGATGGGCTAACTGCCGTGGTCTTCCCCGCGTGGAGGGGCACAAGGCAGGGGAGGCCGCGCTACTCGATGTCGTTGCTGGAGCACTCCAGGCGGGGGTGTCGCACCTTTCTGTGTACGCGTTTTCAACAGAAAACTGGAATCGCTCGCCCGATGAGGTGCGATTCCTCATGGGTTTCAACCGAGATGTCCTCCGCCGTCGCAGGGATCAGCTTCACCAGTGGGGTGTGCGGATTCGCTGGTCGGGGCGCCGACCGAAATTATGGTCGAGCGTCATCAAGGACTTAGAGGCCGCGGAGAAGCTCACGGCAAAGAACACGGCACTTACGTTGACGATGTGCGTCAACTACGGCGGTCGCGCCGAAATCATTGACGCTATGAGAAACATAGCCAGTGAAGTGGCTGAGGGCACGCTGTCTCCGGGCAAGATCACCGAGAAAACGCTCGGCAAACACCTCTACATCCCTGGTCAACCCGACGTGGACTTGTTCGTGCGGACTTCGGGGGAGCAACGGACCAGCAACTTCTTGCTGTGGCAGAGTGCCTACGCAGAACTGGTTTTTTTGGATACTCTCTGGCCCGATATGAACCGTGGAGCGCTCTGGGATGCCATTGCTCAGTACCAAACCAGAGCTCGACGCTTCGGTGGGGCTGTGGACCAACCGAAGCCCAGAAAGAAAGCCTCTAGCTAAGATAGAGACTCTGTGTCGGGTGAGTAGCCCCAGAAATCAAGGGAGCACCAACTAGTGGCAGCTACAAGCAAGCTAGACAACGTGATTGCGCTTGCCAAGCGTCGTGGTTTCGTGTTCCAGTCGGGCGATATTTACGGGGGTTCTCGCTCTGCGTGGGACTACGGCCCCCTGGGGGTAGAGCTCAAAGAGAACATCAAGCGCCAATGGTGGCGACGGATGGTTCAGTCTCGAGCTGACGTGGTGGGCTTGGACTCCGCGGTGATCCTTCCCAAAGCCGTTTGGGAGGCCTCTGGACACGTCGAGGTGTTCTCTGACCCCTTGGTGGAGTGCTTGAGTTGCCATAAGCGCTACCGTGCTGACAATATGCTCGAAGAGTTTGAAGAGAAGAAGGGTCGCGCCCCAGAGAACGGTCTCGGCGACATTGCGTGTCCGCACTGTGGCACGAAGGGCCAATTCACCGAGCCCAAAGAGTTTTCTGGGCTCCTGAAGACCTTTTTGGGTCCTGTCGATGACGAAGCTGGATTGCACTATTTGCGACCCGAGACCGCTCAAGGAATCTTCGTCAATTTCAACAACATTGTCTCTACTGCCCGCATGAAACCTCCTTTTGGCGTGGCTCAGATTGGGAAAAGTTTCCGCAACGAAATCACTCCGGGAAATTTCATTTTCCGGACCCGCGAGTTTGAGCAAATGGAAATGGAGTTCTTCGTCAAACCGGGTGACGACGAGGAATGGCATCAGTACTGGATTGACGAGCGCTTCGCATGGTACACCGATTTGGGCATCAATCCGGACAACCTGCGACTCTATGAGCACCCGAAAGAGAAACTCTCGCACTACTCCAAGCGGACTGTGGATATTGAGTACCGGTTTGGTTTTGCCTCGGGAGAATTCGGAGAGCTCGAGGGTGTGGCCAACAGGACGGACTTCGACCTGTCCACCCACAGTAAGCATTCTGGAGCTGACTTATCGTTCTTTGACCAGGCGCTCGACGAGCGTTGGACTCCGTACGTCATCGAACCCGCTGCCGGCCTGACGCGCTCTCTGATGGCATTCCTGGTGGACGCTTTCCACGAAGATGAAGCGCCCAACGCCAAAGGTGGAGTGGATAAGCGAACGGTGCTGCGACTTGATCGACGACTTGCTCCGATTAAGGCCGCGGTTCTCCCGCTGTCTCGGCATGAGGAGCTGTCGCCGCTTGCTCAAAAGGTCGCCGGTGACCTTCGCCAGTTCTGGAATGTGGAATTTGATGATGCGGGGGCAATTGGGCGTCGTTATCGTCGCTACGACGAGGTGGGCACCCCGTTTGCCATCACGGTAGATTTCGAGTCCCTAGAAGACAGTGCTGTCACGGTTCGAGAGCGTGACAGCATGAGCCAGGAGCGGGTATCCCTGGACAAGCTCCAGGATTACCTTGCCGTAGCGCTCGTAGGAGCGTAGTCATGGCAGGGCCACTTCTCGCCCAGAAGCCGCTGAATATCGGCACCCTCACGCTCGATGTACCGGTGGTTCTTGCGCCTATGGCGGGCATCACCAACACAGCGTTCCGTCGCTTGTGCCGAGAATATGGTGCAGGCCTCTACGTCAGTGAAATGATTACGAGTCGAGCTCTGGTGGAGAGAACTCCCACCAGCATGCGCCTGATCAAACATCACGAATCCGAAACCCCTCGAAGTATTCAGCTCTACGGGGTTGAACCCACCACCATTTCCGAAGCGATTCGTTTCCTGGTCGGTGAGGACAAAGCAGACCACATCGATCTCAATTTCGGCTGCCCTGTTCCTAAAGTGACCCGTAAGGGTGGGGGAGCGGCGTTGCCGTGGAAGCGAAGCCTGTTCCGCGACATCGTGGAGAGTGCTGTGAGGGCTGCCGGCGACGTTCCCGTCACCATCAAAATGCGTAAAGGGATAGATGACACGCATCTGACGTTCCTTGAGGCTGGAAAAGCGGCAGAGGGTGCCGGGGTAGCGTCTATCGCACTTCACGCGAGGACCGCGTCACAGTTTTATTCGGGCCATGCCGATTGGGATGCCATTGGCGAATTGAAGTCACAGATTTCCGGTGTTCCCGTTCTGGGTAACGGAGATATTTGGAGCGCCGAAGACGCGCTGTCAATGGTGAACCAAAGCGAGTGTGACGGCGTCGTCGTCGGTCGAGGGTGTTTGGGTAGGCCGTGGCTCTTTGGCGACCTTCAAGCCGCTTTTCGTGGCGAGGGCCTCCGGATTCAGCCTGGTCTTGGCGCAGTGGCAGAGGCTTTTCGGCGCCATGCGGAGTTACTCGTCGAGTTTTTTGACGGGGACGAAGACCGAGCCTGTCGCGACATTCGTAAGCACGTCGCCTGGTATTTCAAGGGATATCCGGTGGGTGGCCATATCCGGGCAATGCTCGCCACGGTGGAATCACTTCAACAGATCGACGACGTCCTGGGTGAGCTCGATTGGTCGGCTCCCTACCCTGGTGAGGGTGTTGAGGGCCCGAGGGGCCGCCAGGGTTCCCCGAAGAGGGTTGCTCTGCCCGATAAATGGTTGGACAGTAGCGAGCTCAGTCAGGGTGAGCGGGAAAACCTGCGCCTGGCGGAAGTGGATTCGAGCGGTGGCTAAGTCCTACAGCGGGTTTGATCGCGAGCGCTTTGTCCCCGAAACTCATTCGTCTTCCCGCAGTGATTTCGCGAGGGATCGCGGTCGCCTTCTGCATTCCTCTGCATTGAGGCGATTGGCTGCCAAAACCCAGGTCCTCTCACCCACCGCGGGCCTCGATTTCGCGAGAAACCGGTTGACCCACTCACTGGAGGTTGCACAGATCGGTCGTGAACTCGCAAGCAGGCTCGGGTTGGACGCCGATGTGGTCGAGACAGCGTGTCTCGCCCACGATCTGGGCCACCCGCCTTTTGGTCACAACGGTGAGCGGGCACTGTCCGAGTGGGCAACAGCGTGCGGTGGATTTGAAGGAAATGCACAATCTTTCCGATTGTTGACCAGACTCGAGCCCAAATCTGTTGACTCCACTGGTGTTCCCCGCGGACTCAATCTCACCAGGGGAAGCCTTTTGGCGAGTATCAAGTATCCCTGGAGTGCTGAAGCGCCCGATCTTGACCCCAGTGGCCGAGAGAAGTTTGGCGTGTATTCCGATGACCGGGAGGTTTTCGAGTGGGCGAGAGAGGGTTTACCAGAGCGCAGGCTCACTCTTGAGGCTGAAGTCATGGATTTTTCGGACGATGTTGCCTACTCCGTCCACGACTTTGAAGATGCCATAGTCAACGGGTATCTCGATCCAGCTTCCCTTCATTCGAAACAGGATCGTGAGGGAATCCTTCACGATATGGCCACCTGGGTGGGCACCGCATCGCCAGAGTCGCTCACTGCGGCCTGGGAGCGACTCTCCCAGGTGCCGGGCTGGGTAACCACATTTTCTCCCTCGAGAGCCCAACTCGCGTCCTTGAAGAACCTGACCAGCACCCTGATCGGCCGGTTTGCCCTGACATCCTCTGTGGAGACGGTGGATGGCCTAGGAACCCTGGTGGTCCCCTCCGAAACCAGGGATGAAATCGCTTTACTCAAGGGTCTCGTTGCAGTGCATATGATGTCTCACAGCGCTCGACAACCGGTGTATCACCATCAACGAGATGTGCTGAAATCCCTCGCGTCTGCCCTGAGTGCTGATCCGGAGCTCATGGATCCTGTTTTTCGAGCCGACTTTATGGCCGCCGGCTCTGATGCCAGTCGTCAACGCGTTGTCGTGGACCAGGTGGCATCGCTGACCGATCAATCCGCGATGGCGCTGTTCGAGAAACTCGAGCAGGCCTGAGTTCTGCACAGCTCGCCGAACCCCCTGTGCCCGGAGCGCTTGCTAACTAGACTTGCCCTGTGGCGGGGTTGATTAAGCGCGGTGACATCGACGAGGTTCGACAGCGCGTCAACATCGCCGATGTGGTGGGCGATTATGTGACGCTCAAGTCCGCCGGAGTGGGATCGATGAAAGGTTTGTGCCCTTTTCACGATGAAAGAAGCCCTAGTTTCCACGTCCGTCCTCAAGCGGGGTTCTATCACTGCTTCGGTTGCGGTGAAGGCGGGGACGTGTACAGCTTTCTTCAAAAAATTGATCACCTCAGTTTCCAGGAGTCGGTAGAGCGCCTTGCGGAAAGGGTCGGGTACCAACTCACCTACGAGGAAGGCGGTGGGGCTGCGCCTGCCGGCAATCGCGCGCGACTGTATGCGGTCAACCAGGCTGCCGAAAAGTTTTTCCGCGCTCAATTGGGTACACCAGAAGCAGAACCCGGGCGGACTTTTCTGGGAGAGCGCGGGTTTGATGCGCTGGCTGCAGAGCGTTTTGGCGTGGGGTACGCGCCCGCCTCTTACGACGCCCTATCTAAACACCTTGTAGCGGCGGGATTCACGATCCAAGAGTTGTTGGACGCGGGTGTTGTCTCGCAGGGCGATCGTGGCGTCTATGACAGGTTTCGCGGCCGACTGGTCTGGCCGATTCGTGACGTCACCGGGCAGACCATTGGTTTTGGCGCACGAAAGCTCCGCGAGGATGACCAGGGTCCCAAATACTTGAACACCCCGGAGACCGCGGTGTACCACAAGTCCCGTGTGCTGTATGGGCTTGACCTAGCCAAGCGCGACATTGGAAAACAGCGCCAGGTCGTGATTGTCGAGGGCTACACGGACGTCATGGCCTGTCATCTAGCGGGGGTCACCACCGCGGTTGCCACCTGCGGCACGGCGTTTGGCGCTGACCACGTCACGGTCGTTCGACGGGTTCTCGGAGATTCGGATGATCCGGCTCAGGCGTCGAAGGGAGAAGTGATTTTCACCTTTGATCCTGATGACGCG
>Ga0181558_10003787_pt1 | contig 13698 bp, 10 predicted proteins | sample 011ome_22_FD_133754 | JGI IMG/M metagenome (GOLD analysis project Ga0181558, IMG submission 133754) | Coastal salt marsh microbial communities from the Groves Creek Marsh, Skidaway Island, Georgia - 011507BT metaG (megahit assembly) | ecosystem: Environmental > Aquatic > Marine > Intertidal... | reverse complement strand
TTCGAATTCGTGGCAATCGTAGATGAGCTTGAGCCGGGGATTCAAGCGCTTGGCGCACCATCCGAGCACGAAGGCCTCGATGTCGTTGCAATGCCAGGCATCCATCTTGCGCCAGCGCCACACCACCTTGAGCGCCAACTCTGCCATCTTCATCGCGCCGAAAACGGTGCCTCGAGGCAACGCGGCCAGCGATACAGGGATGCGTTGAACCATCCAGCCCCCGCGTTCCTCCCGCTCGGGCAGTCCTTTCTTGTGCAGGGCCACCACGGTCACCTCATGCCCCGCATCAGCCAAGGCCTGGGAGACCTTCAGCACGCGGTTGTCCCGCGTAAAGTCGTTGAGGACAACGTTAGCGATCCGCATTTCCATGTCGCATGACGGCGGTGATGAGCACCGCGAGGTTGACGGTGTAATAGCCGCATTTGGCCCAAACGATGCCCACGAGGGCGCCCCACTCTCCACCGCCAAACCAATCCGGGTGCTGCTTCCCAGCATACCAACCGGCCAATACGGCGAGCAGGTGCAGTGCGTCGAGTCCGGTGATCCATCTCGGCTTCCGCACACGATGGAACAGGGAGCCTAGGCCCGCCGTGATGAAATTCAGGACGAACCAAGGGGTCAGGATGCGCACCACGTCAATGGCCCCCTCCCATTCTTCACCAAACAACCAGGCCGTAGCGTGGTCCGGAGCCACATGGACCCCCACCCAAACGAGTGCTGAAACCGAAGCAAAAGAGAGGAGCGACCATGTAAACAGACGGCGCAAAGGAGCCCCATCCGCCTTTTCTGTGGATGTCTGGAACAACACAGGCGCCGCGGACATGGCCAACAAGGAAAGGGGCTGCATGACCAATCGCCGGGCGAGCCCCATCATTCCGAGCAACACCGGACCCAAGGTGGCACCGATGAGCAGCACATGCAGCCACTGGGCGCCGCGGTTCATGGCGCTCCCTGCCAAAACCCACGTTGGATAATCCCGGTACTCCTCCAAGATCCGGTCCCGCTTCACCGCATGCCAAGACCAGCTGCTTTGCAGGAGCTGTTTCATGCCCCGGGTCAAAATGGCCCACCGCACAATCAATCCGGTGGCAGCTCCGAAGACGAGCCCTGACAGGGAGAAAAAAGAGGCTCCGGCCATTTTGACGGCCTCGGAAGTCAAGGGAGCCAGTGCTTGCGCGGAAGCCACTTTTCCAACCGATTTCTGCCTGTGGTGCCAATACTCCAAGAGCCGGCCATGGGCAGCCAAGGCGCAAACAAAGGGCAGACACAAGGCAACCCACTTCCAAGCAGGCAATGCGTAGCGCTCCGTGATCCAATCTTGGGTGAGCCAAGCTGCGCTTCCCACCACCAGCAAAGTGATGGCTGCTGCTCTTTGGCCAGCCGAGAAGAGCACACGCGCCTCCCGGTCCGATTCCGGCAGCATCAATGCCTGCTCGTATTTCCCGGTTCCGAGCACGGCGGCCATTCCTGTGACCAAAGCGAACATCTCGAGATGGGCGAAAGCCTCGGGCGTGTAGAAGCGCGTCAGCACGAAGGCAGCCAACACGGTCACCAATTGGCCCGCTGCAGCCCCTCCCATCAGGGTGGCCATGCGCCGAATCATCGGCTATGGGGATTGATCACGCCCACGAAGCGCAAGTTACGCCGGGCAGATGCGGAGAACGGCGCAAGGAGACGTCCTACCCTGGATGTCAGGCTGGGCGCTTGCGGCGCGTGATGGCGCGGACCACCTCTCCACCGGGAAGCTCAAAGCATGCCTCTCCTCCAGCGAAATGGGCCTCGAGCTCGGCCTTGCTCACCATGGGGCGAGCTTCCACGATGCACGCAATGTCATCGCAGGTCACCTGCGGCACGCCTTCCGCGTCGAGGATGAGATAACCTTGCCCCTGCTTTCGCTCTTCCATACGCTCAGCGTGAGAACGAGGGGGAACATAGACGGCGTCTCGTGTTTGACGCAATTCATTGAGGGAGCGGTTCTTCATCGTGGCCACATTTGAATCGAAGTAAAACTAACCTCTAACCATCATCAAATCAAGCACTTAAGTGTGTACAAAGTACACGCCTCCGCATCGAATACCTTCGCAACCATAGGCATAGAACCCACTGCCCCACTGCCCATGAACGCCATCAACCTCCTTCAAAAATTCAATCGATTCTCCGATCAATGGAGCCCAAAAATCATCGCGCAACTCAATGGACAAGACGTGAAGCTGGCCCGCATACAAGGAGAATTCGTCTGGCACGCCCACGATGGGCAGGACGAGCTGTTCCACGTCATCAAGGGCAACATGACCATGGAGTTCAGGGACGGCAAGGTGGAAGTGGGACCCGGTGAAATCATCGTCGTCCCCAAAGGAGTGGAACACCGCCCGGTGGCCGAGGAAGAGGTCTGGATCCTGCTTTTCGAACCCCAAGACATCCACCACACCGGCGGTGTTCAGGACGACCGCACTGTGGAGCGATGTGACCACATCTGAGCCTGCGTTGACTTGGGCGCCGCCTGACGGCCTGACCGAAATGCTTCAGTCGCGCTTGACTTTCACATCCTCGCCGAGCATCTGCTCGATTTGGTCCAGGGTTTCCGCCGTCATCGGGTTGTCCTTGAGGTCCAATGTTTTCAACTCGGTGCACTGGGTCAGGGAAGTGGGCACCCCCTTGAGGTCGTTCTTGTTGACAAACAACTTCTTCAATCCAGTAATGTTCCCGAGCTGCTCAGGAAGCGCCGTCAGGTCATTCCTCGACGCCACGAGCGTTTGCAAGGTCACGAGACGGTCGATGTTCTCGGGCAGGGCGCCAAACTTCATCCCGCTGATGTCGAGGTAAACGAGGTTGGGAATGTTCAAGATTTCCTCCGGGAACTCCTCTCCAACCAAATCCGGATCCATCAAAGGGTTCATCCGCAGCATCATCCCTCCAATGGTCTGCTCCAGGCGCCCACCCAGGCGCTGCTCAAGTGTGACTTCACTCGCCTCGGCTGCCGCATCCTCAGGACTTCCCTGCTCCTCCTCTGCCTCCCACATTGCAATCTGCCTTCCGATCTCATCGAAGCGATCCTCCGGGTATATCATTTGGACATCCTTGTTCTCGGAGCGTTTGCCCACGATGTTTTTGATGTCCGGGGCTTTTTCCTGTTCCGCTTCCAAAGTGAACTCAAAATTGCCGTTGGCCTTCAGGGCCCTGCGGCGCTTCATCAATCGAGATTGAACCTCATCCAGGAAGAGAGACTCCTCCCCCCCAGGTAGGACGAGGGCGCGCGCATCTGAAATGGCTTGGGCACACTCGGTGAATTCGTCTCTGTACAAGTGAGCTTGTGCGAGGTTCAAATGCAGTCCCAGCGCCACAGCGCGTGTCACCTTGGCTTTCTTGTCCGTGAAATCAACCTTGGCCGCCCACGAACGCCAGGTGTCAATGGGACTCGACAATCCATCGAAGTATCCGTTGTCATAGGATTCGATGGCGACATCGCGCGCTGCATCCAATTCGGGGTAATCGTGCTTTCCCTTTCCTGAATAGACCGACACCTCCACCTTTCCCTCGAGAAAGAAAATTCGGGTCTCAAGCTCATCGATGACCCGACTCAACTGCATGAGGACAGCCTTGCGCCGAAAGAACCGCGCACCCTCTTGTGAAGACAGCTTTTCCATCAACTCCGCCTCACTGCTGAAATTGAGGCTGGACTTGGAATACGAGAAACCTCCTGGGCGGGTCTCTATGGTCGAGATTTTCTCGTTGCCATATCGAACGTTCATGGGTTCATCCACTTCAAAGGCATCCCAAACCTCGCCCTCGGGCGATCCAATCCGGACCCGCATGGGCAGATTGCAGGAAATATTGGCCCAATACGTCAATTCCTCGGACCCCGATTTGACCGGCTCACTGGAGAATTTGGGAACGCCCTGCCTTTCTGGGCCGATCGCCACATCCACCACCACGCTGGGACCGACGTCCACAACTTCCGCCTCGCGTCCCACCGTGAAATACTTCATGCCACTCAGGCGCTCTCCTCCCGACTTCAGCAAGTCCATGTTTCCGCCGTACCGCCGCAGATCATCCAGGTTGAAGAAGTCCGCATCCGCATGCAGGTTGAAAGCAATTCTGTATGCGGCATCTGCAGGCACAGTTGGAAACTGGACCACATCGATCTTGGTGGATTTCGAGCTGGATTTCTGAGCGAGGGCTTCAACCGGAACGAATCCGTTCAAAGAAAGCAGAGCGCAAAGGCAGACGAGGGTGCGCAGGGGACTTTTCATGAATACCGAAGTTCACTTATCGCATCGAACGGATGCACCTTTGCACAGGATGTTGCGAACATGGAGACACTGAAGACATTGGGCTTGGCCGGCTTTCTCTTCTTCCTCATCAAGGGGTTGCTGTGGCTGGTGGTTTTCGGTCTGGTCGCGCGCGGGGTCATCCGAAAGGAAAAAGTGGACCAATGGCGACAAAGGCTCAGATGGCCAGGCCGAAGAAGCTGATTCATGTTGTTTTATTAGATTTTTATCAACTAATTATACTATATTTATCGAATTGAACAGCGAGCATTGTCCCCGCCACCAGTACGATGAATACCAAAGACCCGGATGCCACCGAGGAAGGCCCCTTGCCGCTGAGTGCAGCGGCCTTGTCAAAGGAATGGCCGCAGTGGGTTCTGTTCTTCGGCCTTACGTTGGCCATTTCATTTTTGGCCAAGGGGCAAGCCCTGGATAACCACTGGACCACGGCATGGCTGTTGTTGGGGGGAATTACTTCTCTTCTGGGCCTTCTGAACTGCATTCGAATCGTACGGCCCCTCCTATGGGGTGCAGGCATGTGCATTCTGGTGATCCAAGCGATGAGGGGAGGCCATTGCCGATGGGAAGTATTGGCCCAACTGGGCTGGATCTGGACCTGGATCTGGACCCTTCCGAATCCCGAACGACTGCATTGGTTCAAGGGGGCCAAAGCGCTTCCTGTCTTTTCATTGGTCATAGGAAGCGTCATGCTGCTGCACGCGACGGGCTCCATGCTTCGCGGGGATTGGGGTCACGGTCAGTCCTATGCGATGACATTGCCGTGGGCCCATCGCAACATTGCCATGGAATCCCTCTTCCTCATGTGTGTTTTGGGCGGGCATTTCTCCAAGCGCCGCTGGTTGTGGTGGTGGGGGTTCATCACCCTGCTCGCCCTGGTATACCAGGTCCGAAGCGTATTGCTCGGAAGCACCATCTGGATGATCTACTCGCTCTGGAACCAAGGCCGGCATGCGGTCTGGATCAGACGGGTATTCATGGGTGCGTGCATCCTCTTCCTCGGGGCTCAATTCGCTTGGAATGCTCAGCCCTCCGAGTATCGGGTGACCCAATTTGCCCAGGCACCGGACGTACTGAAATCCCTCGATATCGTCTACAACCTCAAAGGAGCGGAAAGCTCTTCCATCCGGGTCAACCTGTGGTCTTGGACCCTGGACAACAGCAATGGCTGGGGTGCGGGACTTGGCGCATGGCGCAACGACGCCGAAGGGTGGACCAACTTGGCAGTCAACCGCTGTGGCGAAGCCTTGCACCGCGCACATTCAGAGCTCCTTCAATGGGGTTATGAAATCGGCTGGATTCCGCTTTTGGTTCTCATTGGACTGTGTTGGCCTCTGCGGAAAAGTCTGGGAAGGTGGGCCTTGTTTGCCCTTCCCTTCTTGGCCTTCACCTTTCCAGCCGAACGCGCCGAAATCCTCTGGCCCCTCGCCATGTTGGGTTGGTGGCTCAAACAACAACACCCCTTGGAGGATGCGCCTTCTCCGCTTGGCAAACCATTGGCTGTATCCGTGTTCGGCGCCATCACCCTTCTGATCGGCTCTTGGGTCATCGCGCAGAATGCACTCGGTCGAACCTTCACCCAACCGGGAGCACTGACGGTCCAATGGTCACCGATGGAGGAAAGGTGTGTACGACTGTACCCTCAGGACATTGCATTGAACCACGCTGACTTGTTCCGATGCATGAGTGCTTTCAACAAGGGGCGCATGGAGGAAGGCAGAGCGCTGCTTGAGGGTCACCTGGAAGAGAATCCGCGGTCCATCCCCGCATTGAAGATCAAGCAGAAATTGAACGGCCAGCCCAACGATGCCGCCACCGTTTGCTCGGTTCTTCAACAACAATTGGGACCGGCACAGGGCTCCTCCCACTGACCGGGATCAGCCCGCCATCCTGTGGGCAAGGGCGCCCAATAATGCGAAGGGCAAGGTCGCATCCAGCATGTGGGCCCAAATATCCGGCTGCTTGTACCAAATGAAGTTGGTATAGGGAAAGTAGAGGAACCCCACCCATCCTACAGCCATGGCCAGCAGGACGCGCCTGGTGAGTGACGGGGTCGACATTCCCTTGAGCATCCAAAACAACAGAAAGGCCGTCAACAGATTCATGATAAACCCCCGTGTGAGGTTCATGCCCATGTTGTTGGTCCAATTGTCCATGTAGTTGAGCTGCGCCCAAGGCCTCCCTTCTGTCCGATCCATATAAGCTTGCTGCAAGGCTGGGTCTGTGCGCTCCTCCGGGGATGGAGCACCCAATGCGTACATGCCAAATTCCAAATCGATCTCCTCAAGGAACCGAAGGATGGCCTGATCCTGCTCCGTGTACTCCTGCATGCTGCCGTGAAGATTGGCTCCGGCGAACGAAACAAACTGCCAAACGAATAGCAGGAAGCCTCCGATAAGGGCAAATACAATGTTGGATTTCATGCTGATATGTGTTTGAAGCAAGCTAAACGATTTCTAACCAAACCGTCGGCACCGTTGTACAATCCGGGCCATCACAGCCCCACATCCCCGATATGCGCAAACACAATTCCACATAAGTGACAACGCAGTTTCACATACCTTGCAATGTAGGAATGAAGGGTCTTTCACACATTTGACATGGAATCACATGACTTGTTGTTCCCACCCCTTCCTTCCCTACCTCATTCTACTTACCGGGGTCCTCTACTGCTCCGTTTCAACCACCTCGCAAGGTCAGATTGGCTACAAGAGCCGAGGGCAACCGATGCAATCGCGCTGGATCGAGGGAACTTTGGACTTAGGGGCGGACATCCCCATTTCCGATATTACAGGTCAAGCCGTTGGAGACTTTGACGGAAATGGCATGAATGAGGTCATGCTCGTCTCAAGGTCCCTGACTGAGATTGCGTGGAACACCCCTGAAGGCCTTGAGCCTTTCGCCCCGCTCAAAGAAGCCCTTCACTGGGATAAGGCGCTGTGGGATGACTTGGGCAAATGGTTGTGGGTGGTGGCCCGATACCCCGACCGCGTCGAGCAATATTCATTCTCAGGGCGGGTTCCAAAACTATTGAGATCCTATCCGGGAACCCCCAGGGACATGCGAATCATCAGGGGGCGCGGCATTACTGTGCTTGGGAGGGAGGCCGAGTTGCTCGAGTTGATACCGGGCTCCGGCACGTCCGAAATTTTGATCCCGGATGCGCCTGAGCTCTCCGAAGCGCAGTGCATTTATTCTGAGGAAGGTGCTCCCCTCCTCCTTTTGAAACAAGAGGTCTCCGGTCTGTTGGGCTTCGCGCAGAAGCAAGGTGCCAAATGGAGCAAGGCCACTTGGTGGGAGGAGACCAAGGGCACCCAGCATTGGGAGGCATGGAGCCACGAGGATGGCCAAATCGGAATGCTCGCTTCATGTCGGGATTCCGTTTGGTACCGCGAATTGGACCTGGATGGAAACACCACATTGAACTGGACCCCGCCTCACTCCACTTATAATTGCCGGTTCTGGCGGGTACCCAGCCCTCGTGGTGACCGCATAGAGTTTGTCTTGCGAAGACTCATCACCAAAAACCTTCAGTTCTGCAGTTACTCGAGACAGACAGGGGCCCATTTGGACTTGTATGACCTCGGCGAGCCCGAGTATAGGCTGGACCCACTTTTGATAGCTGATTTGGATGCGGATGGCCATCCTGAGATTGTTTATGGATTGCCCAATGCGCCCGAATGGCAGATTCACTCGCAATGGTGGCCTACGTCGCGGCGCCTCTTTTGGAAGCGCCCCGGCCCGGCTTCAATGAAGTGGCCGGGGCCTGTAGACCCGCCTGACCCGTGGATCCGGGCCTTGGCCCCACTGAACTCGCTTGAGGAGGTTTGGTCCCATGAAGGCCGCCTTCATTTCAGGAAAGGTGAGCGTTGGCAAACCTTGCAGGCAAGGAACCTTTCAGCGTCTAAAGCGGAGACAAGGGAGGAGCCAGCCCCCGAAAAGTTGGCGTTCTGTCACCAGTTGGTTGTTCCCTATCTCGACTTGAATGGACTCGGTGACAACAACGTGGGAATCGCCGAATTGACGCCCCATACATGGCATCAATTGACCTTCATCCGAAGCGATGACCTGTCCACGGAAGTCTGGCTGGATGGCCAGTGCCTGTTCAACGGTTTGAGCATTGATCATCGCTACCAATACAATGCCCTGGTGTTCGGGGCCGCTTTCGCCACCGGATTTCACGGCCACAGCAGGGTTTCATTGGATCGGGTCTTTCTCTCTGGACGCGCATGGAAATCCGAAGAAATCCAATCGGAGTTTCAGAACCGAGACCACAATCCAGACCGGTATACCGCTGATTTCTGGACCTTTGACTCCGATTCATGGGCAGCAGGGGTATCCAACACCGCCCCCACGGTCCAGTCCTCTCCCAAGAGCGTGCCGGGGGTGGATGGAAAAGCGGTTTCCTTTGACGGTAGAGACGATGCCCTCAGACAGTTTGCCGCAGTTCCGCCCGGAGAACTGACCCTCGCCTTTTTCTTTCGCCTGGATGACGAGACCCAAACCGAGACCCAAGTCTTGATTGACCTCTATGGTATGTTCAATACCGGGATGAAGGTGAAATGGGCCCCCACCAGCCAACTATACAAGTCGGAGATAGAGGGTCAACCCATTCGCTCCAACCCTCCCTTCGAAATAATGCCATCTTCTTGGCCGGATGGCGCGGCACCTTTTCGGCTCGAAAGAGAACTCCTGCTGCTGTCCACGGGAGGGTTGATCCTGGAGGAAGGGGCTTTGGGATGGCAACAGGCGGAGACCCCTCCTTGCCCTGAGGCCATCCGATCCAAACCGTGGGTTTGCGATGGGTACGCCTATGTGGAAACCGAGAATTCGGAGTTGTGGAAGTGGAACCGGGCATCGGGATGGAATCGGGCGGGATATGGTTCACTCCCCGATTCCACGGTTGCCGTTGCGTGTGCGGGCGGTCTTTTCCTTTCGGGTACGGAAGATTGGAATTGGCTCGAATCGCCGACGGGACAACGTTTTTACTCCATGACGCCCACCCTGCCTCTGCAATCCATTGCATGGACGCCTGTGGGTGAGTACGTGACAATGGAAGGTTCCATCACGCAACCCTGGACCACGCTGAAGCGGAGGGCCCAACTCATGCCTGCGGAAGTTGTGTTCGAAAGCTGGCCCGTTTGGTGTCGCTGGATGGGCAGGGCGGTGATTCTCCTGACCGTCGTGCTCGGATTGGGGTGGATGGGACGCGGCCGATTAAACCGCACGTCCCAAGGACCCGCCGCTGAAAGCGCCCTCGGGCTGCGGATGGAGGATGTCCCCCATGAATTGCGCACTTTCCTCACCGCGCTCATGCCTCACGCTGGATCGACCATCGATACGGATGCGCTTGACGGCATGATTTCGTTCAATGGCAAAGAGACCAACGAAACCATTCGCGCACGCCGCGCAAGATTCGTCCGGGACACGAACGCGTGGGGTGAGGAGAAGATGGGTGTTCTACTCATTCACCGCACAAAAGATCCGGCAGACCGCCGCCGCACCCTTTACGGAATCAGCACGAAGCTGCAGGAAATCCGCCTCGATTGAGGAGGGATCAAAGGCGATTCAGAGGTCCACCGCTTGGACGTCTCCTGAACGCACGGCCACGCTATCCGCAGCGGATTTGGCGCGATTGACGAGGGTGTCCACAGCCACATCTCTTGATCCGAAAGCCACGGCAACGCCCATTCGGCGGTAGGGCCGAAGGGTGGGTTTTCCGAACAGCCGTAGATCTATGCCGGGTTGCGATGTGGCCTGCTCCAAGCCACTGAAAATCGGATTGCCCGCAGCTTCATTCGGTGGTGCCAATATGACGGCGCTGGCGCCGTTACCGCGCTGCTCGATGGCAGGCACCGGAAGGCGGAGAATGGCCCTCGCGTGAAGCTCGAATTCGTTCAAGTTCTGGGTACCTGCCAAGGTTACCATACCCGTGTCGTGCGGCCGTGGCGACAGCTCAGAGAAGTAGACCGTTCCTGGAAGTCCATCCTTGGCATTTTCAATGAAGAACTCAACGCCCCAAATGCCATTGCCCCCGAGCTCTGCCGTGACGTCGGCCGCCATACGCTGCGCCTCGTCGAGCAGCGAGGGTTCCATGGTGGCGGGCTGCCAGCTTTCCTGGTAGTCGCCCCGTTCCTGACGGTGCCCGATGGGCGGACAGAACAGCGTCTCTCCGCTCGACTGGGTCAAGGTCAACAAGGTGATTTCGTAATCGAAATCAATGAAGGCCTCCACAATCATCTCTGCAAGGTCCCCCCTTGACCCTTCCAGCCCGTAGTTCCATGCCTTTTCGATTTCGGCTTCTGATCGGATGACCGACTGTCCCTTCCCGGAGCTCGACATGAGCGGCTTGACCACACAGGGCATGCCTACAGCTTTCACAGCTTCCCACATTTCTTCCAAGGAGGTCGCATAGCGGTACGGTGCCGTCTTCAACCCGAGCTTCTGCGCCGCGAGATCGCGAATGGCGCGCCGGTTCATGGTGAACTGGGCAGCCTTGGCCGAGGGGACGACGGTGATGCCTTGGGCCTCATAGTCGTAGAACCGCTCAGTCCGGATCGATTCCACCTCCGGGACGATCAAATCGGGCCGGTGACGGGCCACCACCGCATCGAGAGCGTCGCCATCGAGCATGTCGATGACCTCGAAGCCATCGGCCACCTGCATGGCCGGCGCTCCCGGGTATGAATCCACCGCGACCACGTGTTGTCCAAGCCGCTGGAGCGCGATGACCACTTCCTTTCCCAGCTCACCTGAGCCGAGCAGCAGAATCTTCTTCATGGGGTAAAACTAGCGCAGAGCAGGTTCGATTGGCGGTAAACCCGGGGATGCAGAGCGGACCGCGTGCCCTGGATGAATCACGCCATGCAAGCACCTTCCCATCACGCCATCCCCTCGCGATTGTTGGCGCGTGACTTTCCGGCTAACTTGCCAAATGATTCGCAGCCGAATATCCTTTATAATTCTGGTTTCTAGTGCTTTATGCGCTACCTTGGGACAAGCCCAAGAATGGCAATCCGTGGCGCCCTTGCCAGACGGCTTCGTATCGAACCACAGCTTTGGCTTTGCATTGGATGGCATGGGTTACATCGTTGCAGGGGAATCGACCGATGGGTACAGCGATGCCTTTTTTCAGTACGATCCTGCAACGGACACCTGGATGGGGTTGCCTGCTTTTCCCGGTGCTGCCCGTGGGTATACCATCGGAGACACGTGGGACGGCCGTGCTTGGATGGGATTTGGTCTGTCCAACCAGGGGTATCTGAACGACTTGTGGGCATTTGACCCCGACGACATGACGTGGACGGAGATGGCGCCCTGCCCTTGCGAGCCCAGGTCCCACCCCGCGTTTGTGGCGGAGGCGGGACGCATTTTCGTGGGACTCGGAGGCAGCCCTGATGGTGACCGCAATGACTGGTGGGAATACGACATGGCCACGGACAGTTGGAGCGAGAAGCCGGACTTTCCCGATGCGCCCCGTCACCACCCCTACCAATTCGGCATCGACGGACAGGTCTATGTCGGCTTTGGCCACAGCGGGCCCAACATCTACAACGAGTGGTACCGGTATTCCCCAGACTCCGAGGAATGGACCCAGATGGCCACCCTACCCGCCGAAGGACGCGTGGCGGGAACGCAGCTGGCCCACGAAGGAAAAGGCTATGCGCTGAGCGGAGACGGGGAGGACCACAGTTCCATGGAAACCGGGGAGAATTGGCAATATGACCCAGGCACAGACAGCTGGATGGAATGGCCTTCCCATCCGGGCATGTCGCGCTGGGCCCCCGCCTCCTTTGTCCTGGATGGGGACATCTACCTCATCAACGGGATGAGCATGGATCCCGGCGCTTTCGACTTCATGTCGACCAACTGGAAGTTTGCTACGGTACCTGCGGCTGCCCAGGATGCCGGATTGACCGCCTTCATCGGGGAAGAAGTGGTCTGCCCTGGACAGGAAACCCCCATCGCCGTCAGATTGACCAATTGGGGCTCGGAGGTCCTGAATGTAGGCGACGCACAAGCCTTGACGGTACAAATGATCGTGGACGGCAACGTGGTGCTGTCCTCCGACTGGAGCGGTTCCCTCGAAACCTATGCATCCGAAGTATTCCCCCTTGGGTCCTATGCCTTCAACGAAGCCACCGACTTCACAATCACGGCTGTTTGGGAGGATGAGAATGCCTACAACAACATCTTGGAAGCCAACGTGGAGGTTGCAACCCCTGCCAGCACGTTCTGGGAGGTGTCATTGATCACGGACAACTGGGGCGATGAAACCGGCTGGGAAATCCGCAATGCGCAAGGGGACCTCATCGCTTCCGCGGATCCCGGAAGCTATGCAGATGAAACGCTCTACAACTTCACCATCTCACTCCCTTTCACGGGTTGCTACACATTCGCCCTGACCGACACCTATGGCGATGGCATGTTCGGCTCATCCTGGGGCGGCTCCAATGGCTCCTGCACCATAGAGACCCTATACGACGGCGGAGGGTCCGATGTCATCTTCGCCTACGATGGCTCCTTTGGCTTTGAAGTCTTGGCGGAGAAAATGGATGTCAATACCGTTGTTTCCGTGGCGGAATCCGCAGCCTCGCAGACGGTCACAGCTTTCCCCAACCCCATCACAGAACGACTCACATTGGATGGACTCACGTCGGGGGACACATGGGAATTGACCGATGTTCTGGGCAGGACTGTGGGTTTCGGAACTGCGGATGGTGCCCGCCTTGTGCTCACCGCCACGGACTGGCCTTCGGGGCCCCTCTTGTTGCGTATCTCCCGAGGATCAGGAAGCCAAACATTGCGGTTGGTCAAGCACTGACGCTGCACTGGGCCAGGTCAAGTGGGCGAGGCAGTTTCGGAAGACAAGGTGCCCAATTGCATCATCATTTCCGGTGTCAGCGGCTTGGCCAACATCCGTTCAATCAAGGCATAACCCTGTGCCCTTTGTTGGTCGCGGGGATTCACCGAAGAAGTGAGCAGGAAGACCCTGCTGCGTTCCAGCAATGCTGCATGGAGTGCCGGATAATCGGAAATCAGGGCATCCAAAAAATCAAATCCACTGTTCACAGGCATGCTGATGTCGATGAAGATGAAATCAGGAAGTTGGCCCACACCCCAGTCTGACAGAAGCTTCAACCCATTTTCCACGGAGAACACCGCGCTGATGTCCGCTTGCCCATCTGCTGCTGAAATCACCTTTTTGTGAATGAACTGGATGATGTCATCGTCGTCGATTAGTAGATATCTGCTCATGCTAATGTTGGGGTAAGATGATGGTTACTTCGGTTCCAATGCCCAAAGTGGATTCAATGGAAATGCTCCCTCCGATTTTGTCTGTGATTTCCTTGGAGATGTACAATCCGAGCCCAGTTCCCGGACTGCTGTGCGTCGCTCGGTAGAACATATC
>Ga0181558_10003786_pt1 | contig 13699 bp, 9 predicted proteins | sample 011ome_22_FD_133754 | JGI IMG/M metagenome (GOLD analysis project Ga0181558, IMG submission 133754) | Coastal salt marsh microbial communities from the Groves Creek Marsh, Skidaway Island, Georgia - 011507BT metaG (megahit assembly) | ecosystem: Environmental > Aquatic > Marine > Intertidal zone... | reverse complement strand
GAACCCGTCGACGATGACCAAGCTGCGTAAGCAGCAGAGGTTCAAGCTCTTGCCCAAAGCCGTCGTCTCCGCGGTGCGGAGCCTCGCGCCGAACATCGAGGGGGGTCCCGCGTCTGCGGCTCGCGTCGGCGACATGGACGTGCTCGGCGCGGCGGCGCACGCGCTCTGGGCCATGGCGAGCATCGGGGGTGCGGACCAGCAGGACCGGATCGTCTCCGCCGGGGCGCCGGAGTTCATCAAGGAAGCGCTGTCGAGGCCCAAGTCCGCCGATCCCGCCGGCGAGAACGTCCGAAAATGCATCGGTTGCTTGCTCGCGCTCGCCACGCGAAACGTCCGGTTGCAGGATTTGTTCGTCGACAACGGCGCGCGCGCGCTGATCCGCAAGGGGCTGGTGGAGCACTCGCACATCTCGTTCAAGGGCGAGTTCGCCAGTCTGCGCGAGTGGACGAAAGCCGAGTTCGCGGACCCCACGCCTCTGCCGCGCGGAGTCGTGGTGGTGGCCGCGACGGCGTCCTCGCAGCAGCAGCAATCGATGGTGAAGACGGCGAGCAAGGAGAGCCGGTACGACGCGTACGACGCGACGATGACCACCACGACGGTGGTCCGCGAGACCATCGAGGAGGTGGACGAGGACGGTCGACTCGTCGTCAGCCGGGCGGGCGGGCGCGAGACGGAGAACGTCGTGAAGAAGATTGCCAAGGCGCGGGGCTTCACGAACGAGCAGATGTACACCGCGCGGAAGAGGGCCATCGTGATGATGACGGCTGTGGCGGTGAACCCCCCCGGGAAAATCGCGGGCATGACCGTCGACATGGCCGAGGACATCGCGCACAGGTGCTTGGTCGGCCTCGCCCGGCTGTCCCTGGGGGACAGCGCGTACCTCGTGCTCACGAACGGCGGCCCCCGCTCCGCCATCGACTGCGTCCGCCTCTACCCCGGCAACGAGCGCGTCGTTCGCGCGGCGTTTCGCGTCACGCGCGGTTTGCTCCAGAACCCGTCCACGATGATGAAGTTCCGGAAACAGAAACGGTTCCGCATTTTGCCGCGCGTCTTCGCGGACGCGACGGCGCGCTTCGCCGACTCGGTGGACGTCAAAGCCGAAGCCGCGCACGCGCTCTGGACCTACTGCGGCGTGGGCGGGCCGGATGCGCAGGAGGCGGTGCTCGGCGTCGGCTTCCTGGACGTCATCAAGTCGGGGCTCGAGCAGGCGCGCGTAGCCGACGCGCGCGACGGCAAGGACTCGCGCGTCCGCAAGTTCGTCGGGTGCGCGTTGGCGCTGGCGGTGGGCAACGAAGCGGCGCAAAACGCGCTGGTGCGCGAGGGCCTGCGCTCGCTCGTGCGCAAGTCGCTCGTGGAGTTCTCCGCCATCTCGTTCCACGGCGAGTTCGCCGAGCTCCGGGACTGGATCCGCGGCGACCGCGGCGGCGCGCGCAGCGCGGGCAAGAGCAGCACGGCGCGCGAGAAGGCTGTCGCGGAGAACACGCTGTCGCGTGACGCCGCCGAGAACGGCGCCAGGACACACGCCGAGGCGCAGAGGATGCAATCCGGGGTGGACACGCCCCCAGATTACCGCCCGGCGGAGGCGACGGCGACGGCGACGGCGATCAGACAAAGCGGCGCGCGAACGCCGCCGCCGACGACGAACGAGACGAAGAGCCGCACACACGCGGTGGAGACCACTGTTGAGGAGCGCGAGGCGTTCGAGGGCGTCGACCGCGTGACGCGGACGATGAAGGTGACTTCGACTTCGGTCAGCAAAGAAAAGGCGAGCGCGCGGTACGTCTCTCAGACGTCTCAGAAAAACCAAACGCCGCAGGACGACGCGTCCGCGTACACGGTTGACCGCGCGTTGCGCACGCTCGAGTCGGACACGCGCGAGTCGCACCCCGAGGCGTGCGAAGCTTTGGCTGAGATGTTCGCGGCGTCGCCCGCCGTGGGCGTCGAGGTGGTCATGAAGGGCGGCATCAAGTCGATCGGCGCGGCCATCGCCGGCGGCTCCAGCGCGTTCGCGGCTGGCGCGTTCGCGCTGCTGCACATGTTCGCCGCCGCCGACGTCACCGGGCGCCGCGCGCGCGCCGACGAGCGCGTGGTCACCGGGCAGACGTGCGCGACTATTCTGGGCGCCATGCGGCGGTACCACCGGAACGCCGCCGTGCAGCAGTGGGGCGGCATGGCGCTGTGGGCGCTCGCCAAGGACAACACGCGATGCAAGGAGGCGACGCTCGGCGCGCGCGTGCCTGGCGGTCGGGGGACCGCCGCCGAGATTCTGACCAACGCGCTGCGGCTTCACGGGCCGAGCGGCGAAAACGAAGGCGCGGCGAAGGCTCTCGCCGGCGCCATCATGACGTTCGCCAGCAACTCGCGCGAGTGGCAAGAGGCGCTCGCCGAGCTCGACGCGCCGGCGGTGGTCATGGCGGCGCTGGACAGGCACGAGGGCATGACGTTCAAGGGCGAGTTCGACGGGCTCAGGAGCTGGCTCAAGCAAAACAACTGAACGAAGCGAAGCGAACGTATTTAATAGTGGTGATTACTTTCGTAATACGCATCGCGAGTCTCTCGCGTCGTGTCACGTTCGCGCGACGGTTTTCGCGCTCTCCGCCCCCGTCGCCGCCGCCGTGAACCCCTCCGCGCCTCTTCTGACCAGCGCGTTCGCGTCCTCTTCGTCCTCTTCGTGCCCGGCACCCGACGAGCGCGCGTGCGCTTCATCGCGCCGCTTCCACCGCAGAAGCGCGCCGCGCATGCACATCGGCGACGCCAGGGTCGCCGCCAGCAACGCCCAGACGCACGCGACGTACGGGCGCTCGGCGACGAGCCCGTTTTCGCGCGCGGATTGCGCCATGACGAATCCCAGCTCGCCTCGTCCGACCATCGCCCAGCCCACGACGAGCGCCTTCCTGACGTCGCCGCCGACGAGAAAGCCGGTGACGAGTTTCCCGACGATCGCGGGCACGGCGTACCCGATCCCGAGCCCGAACCCCCCGAGCTGGAACATGTCGCGCGTGGGGATGCGGAACCCGACGGAGAGGAAAAACACGCTGTACAGCCACGCGTTTACGCGTTCGTTCGCCGCCCACGCCTCCGCCGCGCCCTCCGCGGTGGCGAACGCCATCCCGCCCGCGAACGCGCCGAGCAGGTGCGTCGACCCCGCCGCCCCCGATGCGACGGTCGACGCGAGGGTCAGAGTGAGCATCGCCGCCAGCGCGAACGCGTCTCTGCGCGCGGAGGGCGCTTTTGGTGTCAATCGCGCCATCGCCGCCGGAACGGCGCGCACGAAAAGCGCGGCGACGGCGACGACTGCGACGGAGACCAACGCCGGCGTCGCCGCCGCCAAAGCGCGCGCCTCGCCGCCGTTTTCCGATTTGCCTCCGAGCCCCTCCGAGATGGTCGCCAAAATCACCAGGCTCAGCACGTCATCCACCATCGCCGCGACGCATACCAGCGCGCCGAGCGGCGTGTTTAGCTCGTCGAACGTCGCCATCATCTTCGTCGCCATGCCGATGGAGGTTGAGCTCAGCGCCGTGCCGGCGACCACGCCGGTGGTGGCGTCGAACCCCGCGGCGACCATGAACGCGGTGCCGAGCGCGATGGGCAACGCGGTACCCGCGACGGCGATCGCGCACGCCACGACGCCGACGCGTCGCAGCGAGGGGACGTCCACGGAGAGCCCGCCTTCCATCACCAGGAGCACGAGCCCCATCTCGCCGACGAGGAAAACGGCGCGCACGGCGTATCCGGGGAGCGTGGGCACCAAGCCCGAGGGACCGAGGAGCATGCCCACGACGATCTCGCCCACGAGGGGCGCGTCCACGCGCTTCGCCGCCCACCCGCCCGCGACGAGCGCCGCCAGCGTCACGGCCAGCAGCGCCAGGTCGCGCAAGGACGCCTCCATCGTGTGTGACGACCACCACTCGGGCGGTGGCGTTTTTTCCAAGAGCGAGCTCGACGTGACTGACGTTCGTTCGCGCGCAGTGTCCGCCAAAAGCGCTGCAACGCCCAAACCTAAACCTCACGAGAAAAGCGCCGATTCCTCCATCCATCACACAACGCGCCGCGCGGCCCTCAGGCACTCCTCGCGCGCAGCGTCTCGGAACAGCGTCTCGGAACGATGTGGGGCACGTTCACGTGCCACGCCACGACCTCGCCGGTCGCCGCGACCGCCGCGCGCGCGTCGTCGTCGTCTTCGCGGCGCGCGGAAAAGCGCTTCGCGACCGTCGGCGGCTCCGCGCACGCCGCCGGGCGGCGAGTGGCGCTGAAGGCTGCCGCGGAGGGCGCGGCGACGGAGGAGACGGAGGATGTGATCCCGCGCGTGGAGGGCGAGTTCATCTGGGACGAGGACCGACCGTTCCACAGGTGCGCGCCGCGACGCGAGGGAGGCACCGAGCGGCCACCCGCCCACCCCGCGATTTCCCACCGACGCGCGGACGTCCCGCGCGTCGCGAGACGCGCTCCCTTTATCGAAGTTTCACTAAAAAAAAACGTTCCGTTCCGTCTGACCGCTCGCGTCCTCCCCCAACAAAAAACACTAGACACCGCGACTTGGAGTATTTCCGCCTGGACATGCGCGGCGCGCGGTATGGCGGCGCGGACCTCGGCGCGGACGCGTCGCGCGCGGCGCGCGCCAAGGCTTCGCGCGCCGCGCTCCCCTCGCCGGCGACGTACAAGGTGACGACGCCGCCGGGATACGACGCGGCGCGCGCGAAACCGTACCCGGTGATCGTGATCATCCCCGCGGATGCGGGCTTCGGGGGTGTGCTCGGGTCGCTGAGCGGCACGGACGTTTTGTGCTCGCTGCACGACCGGAAGTTCCACGAGAAGCACGACGCCATCGTGTGCGAGATCGGGTTCAACCGCCCCAGCTGGGTCGCCGATACGTCGGCGACGAACCACGAGAGTTTTCTGTTGGACGTCGTGTTGCCTCGCCTCGTGGCCTCGCACAACTGCGGCCGTTTGTCCCTCCTCGGGTACAGCAACGGCGGGTTCGGGGCGCTGCACATGCTGATGCGCCACCCTGACGTGTTCCACCGCGCCGCCGTCTGCGACGCGCCGGTGCTGGGCGACTTCGAAGGCGTCGCGACGCCCTGGGGCGTCGACGCCTTCGAGAAGGACCCCGAGGCGGCGCTTCTGAAACCGCCGAGGCGCAGTTTCGTCGAGACCTTCCCGCACAACGCCATGTTCGCGCCGTACGGCCCGGGGACGCTCGCGACGTGCCCCGACGTCGGCGCCGCGATGCGCGCGAATAACGGCGAGCCGAGACTCGCGCTGTGGGCCGGAGCGGACGCGACGTGGGAGATGGGCGCGTTCCGCGAGCAGCTGGAGGCGTTTGACGTGCCGCACGTCTTCAGCGACGCGTTCGAACACCAGCCCGGGAGCTGGGAGGGGGGTTGGGTGGAAGAGGCCATCGAGTTCCTCGCCAGCGATCTGTGAGAGTAGGTAGTACTACGTGTTTGTGACGTGGAGACGGGTTCGACGCGGATCGTACGATGTACGATACGAATGCGCACCGTTCATATCCTAGTCTATTCGGCGCCGCACGAGTACGTCACGTAATCCCCCGCCCGCCGCGAGTACGTCACCACGAAGAGCTTACTCAGCGCGTCGAACGACCCGACAGTCTTCGTCGACGCGCTCGCGGGGGGGAGCAACACGCTGACCAGACTCGAGTCGTCGTCCACGATGCCGCCCATCGAGAGCGTCCGCGGCGGCGGCGCGGGCAAACCCGAGGGCGAAGACATCACCGACGTCGTCGCCGTCGGCGTCGCCGACGCGGGCATCGGGATGGCGCGCGGAAGCAACGAGGAGGGCGTTTTCTTCTTTTCCGCGTTTCGGCGCGTTTCCGCGCTCTCCGCGTCTCCCTCGGCGTCAATCTCCGCGCGGAGCCGAGCCGAAAACGCGTCGCTCGCCACGACGGAGACACCGGAGACGTCTCCGGTTTCGCCCGCGCGTTCCGAGGAAACCACGCGTTCCGGCTTGAACCGGAACATCTCCGCGCACGCCACCCGGCGGAACTCCTCCGCGCGCCGCAAACCGCGCGTTCCGCGGAACGCGGCGTACCACGGGTCCTCCGGTCCCCCGTACGAAGTCTCGAAACCCGCGTGGGAAGTGTCGCTCCCGAAGTCCGTCTCGAAATCAGACGGTGTCTTGAACCGGTACGCGATCGCATCCGTCGCGTCGCCGACGGCGGCGCGCGTCGCGGCGAGCGCCGAGAGGGGGTCCTCGGCCGAACTCGGGTCCTCGCCCGAGGCGAGCGCCAGCAGACGCCTTTTCGGCGCGCCAACCCAACCGTCGGTGTCCGCTCGCGAGGTGGCGTCCGCGAATTTCGCGGATGAAAAGCCGGCGAAAGCTCGCTTCTGGACAGCGAGCGCGTCGCTCGCCGATGTTCGGAACGCCGTCGCAGAAAATTTTCTGCGTTCCGACGCGACGCACACCACGGAAAGCACCGCGAGCGCGCCCGCGGCGGCGGCGGCGAGCGACGAGCCGGGTGCCACGCGCCGGCGCTTGGTGTTCAGACGCTGTTTCGTCGTTTCATGCGTGTCCGGGGACCCGGGCGCGCTCTCGCCGGCGATCGGAGGTTCGATACCCGGCGGGGGCGGCGCGCCGGTTGTCCTCCCCGCGGGCGCCGCCGCGGGCGCCGCCGCGGCGACCCTCGGGATGGCCACCTTGGGCGGCGCCTCCATGAGCACCCCGGGAGGGGGCGGGTGCTCTAGGATGATCCCCCGCGCGACGGGCGGGTCCCCCGTCGCGAGCGCGAGGTGGTGCCTGAGGCCCTCGCACTCGGCGATGAGTCTCTGCGCCAGCCTCCGCAGCTCGCCGTTGGCGCTCTGCGCGTGCCTGTACTTGCGCTCGAGCTCGTCCACGTACTGCTTCTTGCGCTGGCGCGACAGCATCGCGCTCTCGCGGTTACGCACCAAACGCGCGCGCTTTCTGTCGTCGCTCTCCTCGTCGTTCTCCGCCGTCGTCGCGGCGTCGGCGTTTTGCGTCGCCAACGTTTGGGAATCCGTCTCGCCGCGCGAGAGGCGGGAGACGGAAGGGCCGCTCGAGGCGACGGGCGCCTCCGGCGCCGCGGCGAACATCGCGTCCGCGCCCCAGCGCATCGCGTCCGCGCCGCCGGGGAGGAAATCGTCGCCGAGGTCGTCCACGAGCGCGTCGAGGGGCAGAGCCTCCAGCGACCCGGCGCCGAGGTCGCCGGGCACCTCCAGCGGCGGGAGCGGAAGGTGGTCTATCGAATCCAGGGACGCCGCGGGCGCGGGACACGGCGCGAGGCGAGAAGCGTCGGAACGGCCGCTGTCTCGCGACGCGGTGGGCTTCTTCGCGTGCGTGGCGCGCTGCTGCCGTGATGAAGGGGAAGACGGGATGCGGGGGTCAGACGCGCGCGGTGAAGGTCGGATGGGCGAGGTGCGCCGCGCGCGAGAGGAGGCCCTCGGCATTCGTGCGCACGACACGCTCGGAAGGGTGTGGAAAACTGTCGTTCGACACGCGATCGGCGAGCGAGACGACGGTCGGGGACGCACCGAACCGCCGGACGAGGCGTCCGTGGCCACATCGCGCGTGGCCGCGCCGGCTTCGGCGGTTCCTGAGGCGGGTGGCATGCTTTGCGCGCCTCACGACTGGCGGGCCGCGCGGCGCGGAAGGCACGAACATTCGCAAGCAGCGCTGCGACCGCTGATGAACCACAAGTCCGTCATGATCATTTGTCGTCGGTCGACCTCCGGTCCGGACGCGTTCGATCTGTGAGTCGTTTGCGCGCGCCCGACTTTTCTCGCGTGCGCGTCAGTCCTTGCCGATCACTCCTTCGGGTGTCCTCAGGGTCTGATAGGGCGCGATGTCGGACCCGAACGCGAAGAAGATTCTCATCGCGGGCGACGTGCGGGGCAACGTGCAGGCGCTGTACAAGCGCGTCGCGTCGGTGAACGCCAGCGCGGCGGGTCCGTTCCACGCGCTGTTCTGCGTCGGCCCGTTTTTCGCGGAAGCTTCGGACGGCGACGCCGCCGCCGGATCCGGCGACGCCGCGATGGACGAGCTGAGGCCGTACATCGACGGCACCGCGGTCGCGCCCCTGCCGACGTACTTCGTGGACGCGCTGCCCGCCGGCAGGGACCTCTGCAGGCACCCCGAGGGCGTGGTCGCGCCCGACATCACGTTCCTGCGCTCGCCCGGCGTGCGCGTCGTCGAGGGCCTGCGCGTCGCGTCGCTCCCCGGCCACTACAACCCCATGAGCTTCGACGACGAGAGCAAGCTCGCGGCGACCGCCGCGGCGGCGGAGGGCGAGTACACCAAGCAAGATGTCAAGGCGCTGAGGACGAGCCTCGCCGCGCAGGGGGGGGGGGGGGTTGACCTGCTGCTCACGTCGGACTGGCCGAGGAACGTGACGGCGTTTTCCAGAGACGGGAAGGACTCCGCCGGCGCCGCGAGCCGCGCGAGCGCCGCGGGCTCGCCCGCGAGCGCCGAGCTCGCGCGCGAGCTCCAGCCGAGGTACCACGTGAGCGGCAGGTCCGGCGGCGCGTTTTACGCCCGGGAACCGTACAGGAACGCCGGTCACGCCGGCCACGCCACGCGTTTCGTCGGACTCGGCGCGGTGGGCAACAAAGAGAAAACCAAATGGCTCCACGCGCTGGCGCTGGCGCCCGCGGAGACCATGCCTCCCTCGGCGCTGGCGCTGCACCCCGCGGACACGACCGCGAGCCCGTACGCGCTGCCGGTCCCGCCGCCGCCGCCGCGCGGAGGTGCGAACGGGGCGCCGGGAGGCGGCGACGGCAAGAGACCGTTCCCGGGCGCGGACGCTTCCGAGTTTGACCACTCGGCGCTTCGATGGGAGGACCCGCGGGCGAAGCGCGCGCGAGCCGCCGCCGCGGTGGACCGGCGCCCCCTGCGCGGCGACGTGGATAAGACCGTGTACGTCCGGAACCTGAACTTCCGCGCGGACGAGGGCGCGATCGGCGAGTTTTTTGGCCAGTGCGGCGCGCTGGTGGACCTGAGACTGGGGCGAGACGACCAAGGCCGTTCCCGGGGCTACTGCCACGTCTCCTTCGAGACGGCCGAGGCGGCGGCGAAGGCGCTGGAGCTCACGGACAGCAGCTTCTTCGGTCGGGACATCACCGTCGCGATGGCGAAGAGCGAGGAGCAGAGAAACGCGGAGCGGGACGAGCGGCTGCGGAACGACCGAAGGCGGAACCGAACCGACGGCGCGCCGCCCACGGGATGCTGGTTTTGCCTCTCCAACGAGAAGGACACGCACCTCGTGGCGTCCATCGCGCGCGAGTCCTTCGTGTCCATGGACAAGGGCGGTTTGGTTCCGGACCACTGCCAGGTGGTGCCGGTGGAGCACGCGCCGAGCTTCGCGGCGATGCCGGTCAGCGCGGCGGAGGAGGTCTGGCTGTACATCCAGTCCGTGCGTGAGTGCCTCGCCGCCGGCGGCGGCGGCGCGCCGCTCGAGAACCGAGAGCCGCGCGACTTGGTGGTTTTCGAGCGCCACCTGTCTTTGCGCTCGAAGGGCGGCAACCACTGCCACATGAACTGCGTGCCGGTGCCTCGCGAGCGCGCGAAAAAGGCGAGGAAGATTTTCGAGCAGGCGGCGAAACGGCTGAACTTCGAGTGGACGGAGCTCACGCCGAAACCGAGCAGCGCGCTCGACCTGCAGACGGCGATCGCCGAAATCGCCGGCGACGGCGAATACTACGCCGTGCACCTCCCCGACGGCGCGGTTTTGCTGCGGGTCATTCGACCGAAAGAGCCGCACTGGATGAGCTTCGGCCGCGAGGTGCTCGGGCATCTGCTGGGGTGCCCGGAGCGCACGAGCTGGCAGGAGTGCATGGAGAGCGAGGCGGCGGAGACGGCGCGCGCCGAGAAGTTCAAGGCGTCCTTCGAGGCGCACGACGCGCCGGCGCGAATCGCGGCGGAGGCGGAGTGACGAATACTTTCGTATCATAAATACGCGACGTTTTTCGTTCGCGGCGAAGCGGCTACGGGTCTCCATATCTCTGCTGCTATCTCTGTTTTATGAACACCAGAGTCACGAGAGTGACGAGCTGTCGTCACGAGCGGCGCGTGCGCCCGTGTATCTCTCTCGTCGCGATCGACGTAAGCCACACGAGCGTTCACCCTTCTTTCGTCGATACCTGTGTACTACGGTAAGACCTACTACGGCGTATCTTCCTCCGTCTCTTGCCGCGCGTCTCGCGGCCGCAGACGCTCGATGCTGGTGACGATGCCGTCGCGCGCGACGCGAAGCATGCCACGGGTGTCCCGCGCCATGAGCAGCGCAGGCCGGATTTCGTACGCCACGCCCAGCGCGGGGATGGGGTTGATAAGCGCGGCGACCCAGGCGGCGACTCGCGCCGGCTCCCCGGACGGAGGCATGGGCCCGATGTGGCTCTCGATCAAATCGAGCTGGCCTTTTCGGCGTTCGTGCCCGCCTTCGCGCACCAGCGCCTTCCACTCCGACACGAGCGGCGCGAGCGCCGCCGCGGCGCGCGCGTTCGCCTCCGAGTCGAACGGTTCGCGGGTACCCTGATTCGCGACCGATGCGTCATCCGTATCACCTCTGGAGGTTTCTTTTCGTTGGCCTCGCGTCGCCGCCGCGGGGTGCGCGCCCTTCACGGCGTCGTCCTCGCCGAGAAGCACGGCTTCGCCGTCCTCGCCGTTTATCGAGTCCGGTGCGTCCGGCGCGAAATCCATGAACGCCACCTTCGCCATGGCGACGCCATTCTCGTCGAAGGGCTGGCCCTCTATCCGCACGCGCCGCCGCCCGACCAGCTCCACCTCGACGTCCCCGCTCCCGTCGGGGAAGTCGCGCACGCGCGACACCGTCACCTCCACGCCGAAAGGCAGCACCTGCCCCGAGCGCGGCGCCTGACCGAGCATGGCGAACGCGTCGCCAACCTCCGCGAGAGGGCCTAAGCTCGTGCCGGCGTTCAGAGCGCGCCTGGTGTCCTTCCTGTCGAACCGCAGGCCGAGCCGCTGGCCGGGAAGGGTCGCGTCGAGCACGATCACGGGCATGGTGGTGGTGCCGCGCGCCTCGTCGCGCTTGATCTGCTCGACGCGTCTCGCGAGCGCGCGAAGAGAGAAGTCGCCGGAGCCATCCGGGGATTCGTCCGAGCCGGCGCTGTCTTCGGGCAAGGCCTCGGCGCGCACGCTCCTTGAACCTCTAGACATGTGGGAATAGAAATGAGAGTTGCACACTTCTGTCCGCTTCCGACGGTAGTCGTGAGAGCCCCGGCGGCTCGGACGCCGGCAGGGCGTGCCGGGACGCGGAGGCGCGGCCGGCACCACGCCCGCGGTGAGGGTGAGCGCGGAGAACGACATGACGCCTGCGCGGCGTGCGGGCTGAGTGAGGCGTGCTCGGAGGCGGTGACGTAATAAGTCAGCGGCGTTGGTCCCCGCGAGTCACTCACGTGAAAATCATTTCATAGCTGTGGTAGCTGGGCACCCCGGCCCTCATCATCAGGGGTTCGGCGCCCCGCACTGACGCACTCTGCCGCGCGCCCAGTACCCGCACTTCCGCCGCGCTCGGAAAGCGACTTCACGCCGCTCTGGGGGTACACGTCACGGCCTTGTCAGGCGGAGGGCGGCGCGTGACTCCGCGCAGCTGGAGATCCGTCGCCCGGGGTGCCCAGGATCTCGCGCTTTGAAAATCCGCGCGCTTCCGTCTTGGACTCGGTGCCCTCCTCCCGCCCCCGCGATGGCGGCGCCCCTGACGCAGCAGCACCAGATCTTCCTGCAGGCGATGATGGCCAACCGCGTGATGCGTTACGACGACGCCAGGCGCATGCACCACGAGATCGTCACGAGCGCGGTCGAGCCCGGTGCCGATCGCAAGTCGATCTCCGCGTCGAAATCGGCGTTCCGGCTCGGAGACGACGCGAGCGCGTTTGACCGTTTCTGGTCGGACATCGCGCGCGCGCTCCGGTTCCTGGACCTCGACATGCGCCGCGTGAAGTGGCCCGAGGATGAGCAGCTGTACCTCGGCGTCGTGAACAAGCAGGGCGGCGAGACCGCGAAGCTCGCGACGCGCCTCTCGCCCGAGCAGATCGCGCTGTTCCGCGCGGTGCTCGACGAGATTCTGCGCGACGACCGCGCCGCCGAGCGAGGCGTCGACGTCATGGCGGCGCTCAACGCGACGCAGACGCTCGGTGGCGTGACGCAGACGCAGACGGCCGGCGAGACGCAGACTGCGTTGACGCAGGACCAGCGCACGTCGTTGGGGAAGATGTCCAAAGTCGAGAAAGAACAGACGCTGCGCGTACTGTGCGCGGATGGGTGGTTGACGCAGGGCGACGACGAAGCCGGGAAGTTGCGTTTGGGCGTGCGCGCGTTCCTCGAGCTCCGAGACTTCCTCCTGTCCAACGCGCCGGAGCGCGCCAAGGAGAAGTGGCTCAACATGATATGAGACGGAGGGGGAGTGTGAGGCTGTTCGCGACGGGGACGAACGAGGCGCGCGCGCGCGCGAAGAATACGTAACTAACTACTACGGTACTGGTACTCTGCAAAAATACGTCGCACTCGCTCGCACGTCGCATGTCTTCCGTCTTCTGCGCCGCTTTCTTTCGCGTCGAGGATTCGTTCGCCGGGCCTCGAACCCTCGTGCGTCGCCACACCCGCCCGCGCCATGCCGGTGCGCATCCGGCTGGCCCGCTACGGGCACCGCAACCTGCCGTTCTACCGCATCTACGTCGCGGACGGCAGGGCGCCCAGGGACGGGCGGCACATAGAGATCATCGGGCACTACGATCCCAAGCCGGGTGCGTCACCGCTCTCTTAGCCGAGACGTTCGCGGCTCGGCCGTCGCGCCCGCGACCGCCCCCCCGCGTCGCACCCGACTGACCTCCCCCTCCACGGCGTCCCCCACCACCGACAGAAATCGATGGGAACAAACACATGGGCTTGAAGATCGACCGCGCCAAGTGCGTCCCCTCCCGCCCTCCCTCCTCCGCTCTCGAGAACGAACGCCCAGCGTTCATTCCCCGCGTCTCGGTCGTTTTTTCGCCCGCGAAGCGCGCGCGACTGACCGACTGAAACCGCCCGCCGAGAATCCCGCAGGTACTGGCTCAGCGTGGGCGCGCAGCCGTCGGACACGGTGGCCCGGCTCTTCGGGCAGGCGGGGATCATCCCCGCGCCTCCGAGGAAGGGTTTGGGGGCGAAGAAAGTCCCGTGGACGCGGGGGTTCGCGGCGAGCGCGGACAGGTGACGCGCGACCGTCTAGTAGCGTGACCGTCATCATAGCAATAGCGACCTGAAAGTCGTTTGACAGTCGTCGTCTCTCTACCCCTCGGCACCCACCTCCAGCACGTCCAGCGCGTCCAGCGGGTCGAACACCCGCGTGTCGTCCATCAGCGACTCGATGAGCCCGTTTCCGTTCACCACGGCGGTGGCGCCGACGACGAAGTCGCACCCGACGCGCATCGAAGAAGACGCGAAGCGCAGACACGAAATCTCCGCGCGCGTCACGCCGCCGACGAAAAACGCCAGAACCACCGGGCGGCGTTTCGCGCGCGTTTGAGTCGGAGTCGTCGAAACCTCCGCGCGCTTCGCTTTTCGTAACTCGGCGTCGAACGCGTCCCGCTTTACCGGCTCCACGACGGGCGCGCCTCGGTCCGCGCCGATCGGCGCGGACGCCGCGAAATCGCGGCCCTGCGCGTACTCGAAGTGCGGCCCGGGGAGGTGCCGAAGCGCCTCCTCCGGAATCTGGCGCCAGCCGCGCTCGACG
>Ga0181558_10003779_pt1 | contig 13720 bp, 10 predicted proteins | sample 011ome_22_FD_133754 | JGI IMG/M metagenome (GOLD analysis project Ga0181558, IMG submission 133754) | Coastal salt marsh microbial communities from the Groves Creek Marsh, Skidaway Island, Georgia - 011507BT metaG (megahit assembly) | ecosystem: Environmental > Aquatic > Marine > Intertidal... | reverse complement strand
AACGTTCCTGTGTTTGCTATGGTCGCCGGTGAGGCATCTGGTGACACCCTTGGAGCTGATCTGATTCGTGCCCTTAGACGCCTCTTCCCTGACGCTCAATTTGAGGGCGTTGGCGGTCCAAAAATGATTGCTGAGGGATTCTGCTCGCATCATCAGATGGAGCGTCTCTCAGTGATGGGGTTTGTCGAGCCGTTTAAGCGCTTACCTGAGCTTTTAGGCATCCGCCGCGACCTGATCAATCGCTACAAAAACAACAGACCGGTTGCGTTTATCGGTATCGATTCTCCTGATTTTAATCTCGGTATAGCCAAAGCCCTGCACACTGCTGGTGTTAAAACCGTGCACTATGTCAGTCCCTCAGTCTGGGCTTGGCGTCAGGGGCGCATAAAAGGGATTAAACGTAGTGTAGATTTAATGTTGACGTTGTTGCCGTTTGAAGAGGCCTTCTATATTGACCACGGTGTACCAGTGGCCTTTGTCGGCCATCCTCTGGCGAGGCAGATTACACGATCGGCCGATAGTCACAGTGCCCGCCAACGATTGGGGTTAGATGCCCAGCGGCCGACTGTGACCATAATGCCTGGTAGTCGTGGCGGTGAAGTATCACTGATGGCGGAGCTTTTTATTCAGGTCGCTATTCGGCTTCAAGAGTATTCGCCACAGGCGCAGTTTATTATTCCCGCGGCCAATGATGACCGTCATGACCAGTTGCGGCAGATTATTGCGCGCTATCCACAAGTGCCGATAACGCTGATAAAACAGCAATCACTGTTGGCGATGGAGGCGGCCGATGCGGTATTGCTGACATCCGGTACCACAGCACTTGAGGCTATGCTGCTGAAAAAGCCAATGGTGGTAAGTTACCGCCTCGGTGGCTTAACCTATAAAGTGGTGCGACCGTTTATTAAAACCCCATTCGCTTCGATTCCAAATCTTCTCGCTGCTGAGATGCTGGTGCCTGAACTGATTCAGGATGACGCGTCTGTGGAGAATCTAACTTCAGCGGTTGTCGAAGCGCTCAGTCCCGAGACGCGCAATCTGCTTGAGGCCCGCTATGAAGCGCTCTACTTGAAGATTAATCTGGCATCGGGCGATAGAGCTGCCGCGGCAATCCGCGCTCTGATCGAACAATGACACCCTGGCATCCACCATCCGGTGTGAAATGGCTTGCCGGGGTCGATGAAGTAGGGCGGGGGCCCCTCGCCGGTGACGTCGTCACTGCGGCGGTCATTCTGCCCCAAAACCATGGCATTGAAGGTCTCGCCGATTCCAAGGCACTATCAAGTCGACAGCGGGAAAATCTCTATGCAGATATCACCAGCCGGGCACTCTGTTGGTCGGTTGCGCGCGCCTCGGTTGCCGAGATTGATCGTTTTAATATACTTCAGGCAACCTTGATGGCGATGCGCCGCGCGGTAATGGGTTTGCGCCAGCAGCCAGATTTCGTCGCGGTGGATGGTAACCGGCTACCACAGTGGGAGTACCATGGTGAGGCTGTAGTAAAGGGAGATGGCCGCGTGGAAGTGATCAGCGCTGCATCGATTATTGCCAAGGTGGTGCGCGATGCTGAAATGAAGGCATTTGATCTTGCCTATCCCGGTTATGGCTTTGCCGCCAATAAAGGTTATGGAACGCCCCAGCATCTGGAAGCGCTGGCGCGCAAGGGCGCAACGCCGATTCACCGGCGATCATTTGCGCCGGTGCGAGAGCATTTGGAAGTAGTCCAAAGCGGGCTTTTTGATTAGGCCGAGTCGACTTTAATCGATATACTATTGGGTCCGCTGCAGGGTGGTTAGAGTGGTTCGGTAACCTGCATCGCTGAACCGTGTAAATACTAAAAAAATCCAGTCGAGATAGGGGAATGCTTTGAGATACGCACAGATTACTGGTTGGGGCAAATATGCCCCACCGCTGTTGATGACCAATGATGATATGGCGAAGATTGTTGACACTAGCGATGAGTGGATCTACTCGCGCTCGGGTATTCGGCAGCGTCACTACAGTCATGTTTCAACCGGCGAAATGGCCTGGTTGGCTTCAGAGCGGGCTCTGGCGGCGGCAGGCGTTGATGCAGCGGATATTGATCTGGTGATACTCGGCTCAACCACTCCTGAAGAAATTTGTCCGAACACCGCCAGTTATATCAAAAATAAGCTTGGGGCGACCAAGGCGGCGGCATTTGATCTCAACTCTGCCTGCACCAGTTGGTTTTATGCCCTCAATACCGCTAGCGACATGATCAAGGCAGGCTCGATTAACAAGGCGCTGGTGATTGGTTCCGAACGTATTTCTCTGGCGATGGATTGGAAAAAGCGCGAATCCTGCTTCCTATTTGGCGATGGCGCCGGAGCTGTTGTGGTTGAAGCCTCGCAGCAGCAGAGTGGCTTGCTGGCCGGTAAGATGAGCTGTGTGCCCGACAGCCGTGAATGTCTGCATTTACCCGGCTGGGGTATGTCGCCGGCCCACCTGACCGATGATATTTTTATCTCGCTCAATTTTGAAGGTCAGGAAATCTTTAAAAGTGCCGTTAAAGGTATGTCAGACGCAATCAATGATGTGCTCAAGGCCGAGGGTCTGTCAGCGGATGATATCGACCTGTTTATCCCGCATCAGGCGAATATCAGAATTATTCAGACGTTAGCTAAGCGTCTCGATTTTCCAATGGAAAAAGTGGTTGTCGCAATTGATGAGTACGCCAACACCTCTGCGGCATCAATTCCACTGGCGATGTGCGATGCATTGGAAGCTGGCAGAATCAAGCCGGGCATGACGATACTTACAGCAACCTTCGGTGCCGGCCTGACCTGTGGTGCGGGCATCATCAAGTGGGGTGAGCGAATTGAGCCAATTGCCGTTTCCGATAAATCTATTCCAGAATTTGATGGTACGGTTTTTGATTTGATGAAGGATAGCTTCAGCCATTATGGCGTCGATGCTGCGCATCTCTTAACGGAAGGGAAATTCTGATAGTTAAACCATCTTTTGTTCATTTAAGACTGCACTCTGAATACTCGTTAGTCGACGGGTTAGTGCGGATAAAACCGCTGGCCAAAACTGTTGCTGAGCAGGGTATGCCCGCGGTTGCGCTGACTGACTTTAACAACTTTTTTGGCGCGGTAAAATTCTACAAGGCCGCCCAGGCCGCCGGTATTAAACCGATTCTTGGTGCTGATTTCCTGCTTCTCGATGAGAGCGGAGAGGGCGCTCCGACACAGCTTGTCCTGTTGGTGAAAGACCAGCTCGGCTATGCCAATTTAACCAAGCTGATTTCCCGGGCTTATCAAGAGGGTCAACGGCAGGGTGTGCCCTATATTCGCAAGTCGTGGCTAAGCGGGTTTAGTGAAGGCCTGATTGCTCTATCTGGCGGCCGTAACGGTGATATTGGTGTGGCGTTGGTCTCCGGTCGTCAGGCCGATGCCGCAACAGCGCTGCAAGAATATATGACACTGTTTGGCGATCGCTTCTATCTGGAACTCCAGCGCACCGGCCGTGCCGACGAAGAAGACTATTTACACGCCGCTGTGGAGCTGGCCAGCCAGTTCAGTTGCCCAGTTGTCGCGACCAACGATGTGCGGTTTATTGACCGAGGTGAGTTTGAGGCACACGAGGCGCGTGTCTGCATCCATGAAGGTCGTGCTCTGGACGATCCACGCCGTGAAAGGCGTTTTTCCGAGCAACAGTATTTACGCAGCGCAGAAGAGATGGCCGAACTGTTTGCCGATATTCCCGAAGCGCTCGAAAACAGTGTGGAAATTGCCAGACGCTGCTCGCTAGAGTTACGTCTGGGCGAGTATTTTTTGCCCGATTACCCGATTCCAGAGGGCATGACCGTCAATGAGTTCTTTATCAGTGAGTCGGAAAAAGGACTGCAAGAGCGGCTTGAGATTTTGTTTGATACCGGTGGTGAGGATTTCCCCGCGATACGAGAGGAGTATGCCGCACGCTTAAAATTTGAGCTGGATATTATTATCCAGATGGGATTTCCCGGCTACTTTTTGATTGTGATGGACTTTATTCGCTGGGCCAAAAATAATGATATTCCGGTAGGCCCAGGGCGTGGTTCTGGTGCCGGGTCGCTGGTCGCCTACGCGCTTAAAATTACTGATCTAGACCCCATAGAATACGATCTGCTATTCGAGCGTTTCCTCAATCCTGAGCGAGTATCGATGCCGGATTTCGATATTGATTTCTGTATGGAGGGTCGTGACCGGGTAATTGCCTATGTGGCGGAGCAGTACGGCCGCAATGCGGTCTCGCAGATTGTTACTTTTGGCACCATGGCGGCGAAAGCCGTGGTCCGCGATGTGGCTCGGGTGCAGGGAAAATCCTATGGTCTGGCAGACAAACTCTCCAAGTTAATTCCCTTCGAAGTGGGTATGACTTTGGAGAAAGCGATTGAGCAGGAAGAGACTCTGAAAGATTTCCTCGATCAGGATGATGAAGCCGCTGAAATCTGGGGCATGGCTTTGCAGCTGGAAGGTATCTCTCGTAACTGTGGCAAGCATGCCGGTGGAGTGGTAATCGCACCCACCGCGATCACTGATTTCTCGCCAATCTATTGCGATGAGTCCGGCGCGGGTGTCGTAACCCAGTTTGACAAAAGTGATGTCGAAGATGCTGGGCTAGTTAAGTTCGACTTTCTTGGGCTGCGCACGCTGACCATTATCGACTGGGCGGTGCGCATGATTAATGCCGACCGCAGTGCTGCGGGTGAAGATCGATTAGAGATTGATAAAATCCCGCTCGATGATATGCCAACCTATGAGCTGATGCAGCGCGCCGAGACTACGGCGGTGTTCCAGCTCGAATCCCGCGGCATGAAAGAACTGATTCGCAAACTGGGTCCTGACCGCTTTGAAGATATTGTCGCACTGGTAGCGCTGTTCCGTCCCGGACCCTTGCAGTCGGGCATGGTTGATGACTTTATCAATCGCAAAAAAGGTCGAGCGGAAGTCAGCTACCCCCATCCACAGTATCAGCACGATTGTCTGAAGCCTGCTCTGGAACCCACCTACGGGGTTATTCTTTATCAGGAACAGGTTATGCAGATCGCCCAAGAGATGGGTGGTTATACCCTTGGTGGCGCTGATCTGTTGCGTCGCGCCATGGGCAAGAAAAATGCCGATGAAATGGCCAAACAACGTGAACTGTTTGTGCAGGGCGCGGTGGAGAAGGGCTTTGCCAAAGAACTGGCGTCTAATATCTTCGATCTGATGGAGAAGTTTGCAGGCTACGGTTTTAACAAATCGCACTCTGCTGCCTATGCGCTGGTTGCCTATCAAACCGCATGGCTAAAACAACATTACCCTGCTCAGTTTATGGCTGCCACTATTTCATCGGACATGGACAAGACCGACAAGGTCGTGACGTTTATAGATGAATGCCGGGCCATGGGGTTGACCTTGTTGCCCCCAGATGTCAATCACGGGCAGTTTCAGTTTAGTGTCGATCCTGAGAACAGAGTTATTTACGGCCTTGGTGCCATCAAGGGATTGGGTGAGGGGCCGGTTTCTAATATTCTCGCTGCGCGCACTGACGGCGGGCCATTTAAAGACCTGTTTGATTTTTGCGCCAGAGTTGACGGCCGCAAGGTCAACAAGCGCGCTATAGAGGCGATGATTCGCAGTGGCGCCTTTGATGAGATTGGGCCCGAGGGTGATATCGGTTATCGTCGCGCGGTGATGTTGGCGGCAATGGATGAAGCCGTCAAGCTCGCCGAACAGCACGCGCGCAATACCAGTAGCGGCATGGGTGACCTGTTTGGCGAGTCGGTGGTAGAGAGCGCCAGCGATATCAATTACAGCAGTTATGGTGCGGCGCGCAGCCTGTCGGTGCGCGAGCGGCTCAATGGCGAGCGGGACACGTTGGGGCTCTACCTAACCGGACATCCGATCGATGAGTATGAAGAAGAGCTTCAGCGCATGCACCCGAACCGAATTTCAGCACTGCGCCCTGGCAAAGAGAGCGCCACTGTTTCAGGTATGGTAGTCGGCATGCGAGTAATGAAAAACAAACGTGGTGAGAGCTTTGCCTTTCTCACCCTTGACGATAAAAGTGGCCGCCTAGAGGTCTCTGTTTTTGCCGAAAAATTTAATGTCTATCGCGATATTCTGGTCAAAGACGCACTGCTGGTGGTTCAGGGTGGGGTGTCAGAAGACAGCTTTACCGGTGGATTGAAAATGCTTGCAGAGTCTATACAGTCGATCTACGAAGCGCGTTGCAGCAAAATAAAATATCTTTCTGTGTCGATTGATAGCAGCCGTTACACAGAGCAGTGGGTTGAAACCCTGCACCACTCGGTAAGTAGTTACAGTGACGGCAACTGCCCGTTGGAAATTGACTACACAACAGCCAGTGCCAGCGGACGATTAAAGGTCGGTAATCAATGGCGGGTGCAGCCGAGAGATGAGTTGATAGGACTGCTGCGTGAAGAATTTGGCAAGCACAGTGTGACTTTGCACTATGATTAAACGCAGAAGCAATAAAGAACTGGGGCGCAACAGTATCGTCGACGACTCAAAATGTAATCGTCCCTAGCGTAGAATGATTTAGATGGTAGAATGCCTGAACTTCCTCACTGCGGCCAAGACAAGAGATTTCACTGTCCATGAATTTAAACTATCTCCCGTTTGAAATACCCATTGCTGAGCTCGAGGCAAAGATTGAAGAGCTGCAGCTTGTCGGCAACGACAATGATCTAAATATCGCTGAGGAAGTGACCAAACTGCGTGATAAGTCGCGCAAGCTTACGGAGGGAATCTACTCCAAGCTGACTCCCTGGCAGGTTGTTCAGGTGGCCCGCCATCCCCGCCGCCCATACGCACTGGACTACATCAACCGCATCTTTACTGATTGGGAAGAGATGCACGGCGACCGCCACTTCGGCGATGACAACGCGATTGTGGGTGGTGTTGCGCGCTTAAATGGCAAGCCGGTTATGGTGATAGGTGAAGAGAAAGGCCGCGGCGTTAACGAGAAGGTGAAGCGCAATTTCGGTATGCCCAAGCCGGAGGGGTATCGCAAAGCTCTGCGTCTGATGGAGACAGCCGAACGTTTTAAACTTCCTGTATTAACGTTGATTGACACACCCGGAGCCTATCCCGGCATTGATTCTGAAGAGCGCAATATTTCCGAGGCTATAGCCCGAAACCTCGCGGTAATGTCGCGACTGAAAACGCCGATTATCTGCACCGTGATTGGAGAGGGCAGTTCGGGTGGTGCATTGGCGATTGGGGTTGGCGATAGAACCAATATGCTTCAATACAGCACCTATTTTGTAATCTCACCTGAGGGCTGTGCCAATATTATCTGGAAAACCAGCGAGAAGGCGCCTCTGGCTGCCGAAGCTATGGGTGTTACCTCAGATAATCTAGAGAAGTTGGGGATTGTTGATGAGACTATTCCAGAACCGTTGGGTGGCGCGCACCGAGATATTGACAGTATGTGTGCGACTTTAAAAGAGAGTCTCAGTCGCCAACTCGATGAGCTGTCGGGGTTGGCTATCGAAGACTTGCTGGAGAAGCGCTTTGACCGTCTAATGGCGTACGGACGCCCGGACTGATACAGACTCGAGCCTGGATTGGGCAAGAGTAATTGCTGTTAAAAAGCCGCTGATATCACTATCAGCGGCTTTTTGCATTGCGTGTTACCACGGTGGTTTATTTGCAACTGACTTAACCTAGCTCTCTCCGAGCATTGAGATTGCGGCCAGAGCCTCTGGATCCTTGGATTTAATTTTGTTGGCAATATGGTGCTGGAAATAATAGCGAAAGTCTTCGCAGTTATCGGTTTGGAACAGACAGTCATCACCCGGCAGAACCGGTGTGTTAAACATCTTGCTGTCATCGATCAACATGCCACAGATGCTACCGTCCTGATGCAGCCGCCAGCTCACCACTTCTTTCAATGTAATACTTTTAAAATTATCTGCGGAAAGTACTGCATGGGTGCCGATGGTATCGGGGATTTCCTGAATAATCTCGCGACCGGAATCGCATTGATACTCGTAGTAATCGGCAGCAGTTTCCAGTTCAACAATTTTGTGTAGTGGTGCGCTGTAAAACAGCTCATCCACCCCCTCATCGTAATAGCCTTGCCACTGGCCATTTAAGGGGTCGTTAATTTCATCACAGGCGACCAGCTCATTGAGCCACGGCACCAGGCCTACGACTTCCCCGCTAGAGCGCAATCCCCAACCCAGAATTTTTACCGAGAATAGTTTTTCCGGATGCTCAGCGTTTGAATACAGCATTTCCAAGCCGTCGAGTTCGGGTGAGAGTCTAATCAGTTTATTGTCGAGGGTTTCAGATAGAGGTTTGCGGGTAAAAATATCGATAACGTTGCTGTGGGGCTGAGAGTTGCCTTTTGATGCGGAACCGGAATCAAAGGATTTGCTCATTGTACATCTCCTTAACAGGGTGGGCAGGAAACGCGTATTACGTAAGGTAAAGTACCCCAGAATCCTGACAAGTACAATAGGGATTCGACTGTGTTGCAAAGCTTAAAGCGCTATATAATTACCATCTAAATCGGACCGATGTTAATCTTTGCAACTGTTCCCTACACAGTTTCAGTTTGGCACAAAATTGACTCAAGTGTGAATAAAGCAGGATTTAAAGAGGTAATCATTGTCAACTGAAGAACAGCCTCTGGCCACGATTATGGGTCTCTTTGAAAAGCTTTTCTTTAAATCTTTTCAAACCTGTCTGCTGGCGGGTGCTGCCGAACCAATCTATATTCCTGCTGGTGTCCGAGTTGACAGACAGTTAGCCTCCGAGATCAACGTTTCGGGGCTTGCAGAGGCCGCAGCCTATCACCGGCTTTTTTTTCGTCACGATTACCTCTCAAGTGCTCTGCACGAATCTGCCCACTGGTGTATTGCCGGAGAACAGCGTAGAGCGCAGCTTGATTTTGGTTACTGGTATAGTCCTGATGGCCGCACAGAGCAGCAACAGCAATTATTTGAACAGGCTGAGGTCAAGCCGCAGGCGCTCGAGTGGATGCTGTCTGTGGCCTGTGGGCAGCGTTTCAGGATCAGTGCAGATAATCTAGCATCAGCACAGGGTGAAAGCCGTGCGTTTGCCACAGCGGTTTCTGAGCAGGCTCAGCGATGGTGTGACAGAGAGCGATTGCCATCCAGAGGGCAGCAGTTTATTTTGGCTCTTGCCGCTCGATTCAACTGCCCCGATGTATTGTCACAACACCATTTTCGGTTAGATAAACTGGGTTAGGTTTCAGTTTTAAATGCCCCAATTTTTATTACGCAGGAGCGCAACGAGACATCTATGCAAGCTTACCTTATTGATTCATCAATCTATATTTTCCGTAGCTATTTCACGCTGCCTGACAACTGGAAGTCGGTCGATTTGGGTTTTTCAACTCATGCGGTTTATGGGTTTACCGCGTTTTTACTCGACCTGTTACGGCAAAAAGACCCTGCTTATTTGTTCTGTGCCTTTGATGAGAGTCTTGGCAGCGGCTTTCGCCATAAGCTCTGCCCTGACTATAAAGCCAATCGTGAGCTGCCGGACGAGGGGTTGGCCTTTCAGCTGAATGCCTGCCGTCAACTCTGCAGAGTGCTGGGTGTCTCAGAGATGGCGTCCGAAATCTATGAAGCCGATGACCTAATTGGTGCAGTGGCAGAAAATACCCGCAGCGCCAATGCTCAGCCAGTCGTGGTGACACGAGACAAGGACTTGACTCAGATTATTCACCCGGGCGATCTGTTTTGGGATTTTGGCAAAGCACCACCAAAAAGTCAGCGTCAGGTCGAAAAAGATCTCGAGCTCGGCTGTCAGCAGATGGCTGATTTTCTGGCGCTGACCGGAGATAGCAGTGATAACATAGTGGGGGTTCCGGGAGTCGGCGCTAAGACCGCAAAGCAGCTGTTGATGCACTATCCGGATATTGATGCGATTCTCGACCATCTCGATCAACTCCAGGATTTGCCGATCCGCGGCGCTGCCAAGCTTGCTGATAAGCTCGCCAACCATAGGGAACAGTTATTGTTGGCGCGACAACTGACCACCATTGTCAGTGATATTGACGGCGCGCCGGATCTGTCACAGATCGGTTGGCAGGGAATATATCTGGATGCCTTCGATCTGTTTTGTGACGAGATGGGTTTTGGCAATAGCTTTAGCGAACGGGCAAGGCAATTGCGGGCTCGTGACATTACCGTGAGTTGGTAGGTTTATAAGTTGGAAGGTTTATAAGTTGATAGGTTTAATTGTTTAGGATTGAGCAGTGAAAATAGTTGCAGACCAGAATATGGCAGACGTCGAGGCATTCTTTGGCCACCTCGGTTCGATCACTTATCTGCCGGGGCGAGAGATCAGTGCTGAGCATATTGGCGATGCCGATTTGCTGCTTGTGCGTTCAGTTACTCGGGTGAATCAGGCGCTGCTGGAACATTCATCAGTCGCATTTGTAGGCTCGGCGACGATTGGTACCGACCATATTGATCGGGACTATTTGCAGCAGCGCGGTATCGGCTTTGCTCATGCCCCGGGCTGTAATGCCGATGCCGTGGTGCAATATGATTTATCGGTATTGAGTCGACTGCAACCGGACTGGTTACAAAAGAGTCTCAATGTGGGAATTGTCGGCTGCGGCAATGTTGGTCGGCGACTCTACCAAACACTGACCAGCTTGAATATTAACTGCCGGGTCTATGATCCGTTTTTATCTGATAACCAAGCTCTTAATCTGGTCGATTTCGATACTGTGCTGCAGGCCGATGCGCTGTTTTTGCATACTCCACTGACGCATTCTGGCCCTTTTCCCACCCGGCATTTATTCAATGCCGATGCTCTGGCACGGCTGGCTGAAAATACGCTGCTGGTCAATGCTGGCCGCGGAGCAGTGATCGACAATACAGCACTGCTGGCGCGATTGCAGAAAGGGCCTGCGCTGCGAGTTGCGCTGGATGTTTGGGAGGGTGAGCCGGAAATCGATCTGACTCTGATGGCTAATGTGTTACTGGCGACGCCACATATTGCCGGTTACAGTATTGAGGGCAAAATCAGAGGCACAGCAATGCTGGCTGAGGCTTATGGCCGTTGGTGTATAGAGCAGGGCGTTGTCTATGCCTCTGATGGTCTGCCACAGACTGAGCAGCAAAATATTGCTTCAGTGCTTACTGAGGCGACTCTTAATCAGTTGATTTTGGCCAGCTATGATGTTGCAGTTGATGATCGCATTATGCGCGAAGCGATGGCGCGATGTGCTTCGGGTGACGTAGCAGAGGCCTTCGACCGGTTGCGTAAAGACTATCCAGAGCGCCATGAATTTGCACATTTCCAAATCGGTAGCGAGAGCCGGGAGAGCCAGATAAAGGCTCAGGCGCTAGCAGTTGGCTTTGATGGCTGAACCCTGTCTATCCATTCCTGAGCCTTTCAAGAAAGCTGGCCAAACGGTCTATGGCCTCAATTAGCTGCGCTTTATCCGGTAAAAATACAATACGGAAATGTTGGTTGCCAAGCATATTAAAGGCACTCCCCTGAACCAGTAATACGCGCTCCTGCTTGAGAAGTTCAAGTACCAGACTCTCATCGTCGGTCACTGGATAGACTTTTGGATCAAGTCGCGGAAATAGATACATGGCAGATTTGGGTTTTACACAGCTCACACCTGGTATTTGGGTGATCAGCTCATACGCCAGATCGCGTTGTTCCATCAGGCGGCCGCCGGGCATAATCAGATCGTTAATACTTTGGTATCCGCCAAGTGCTGTCTGCACGGCAAGCATCGCAGGAACATTGGCGCACAGACGCATCGAAGCGAGCATCTCCAAACCTTCAATATAACTGCCTGCATTGTCTTTAGCTCCGCTAGCCAGCATCCAACCGGAGCGAAACCCTGCCAGCCGATAAGTTTTTGAGAGACCATTAAAAGTTAGGCAGAGAACGTTGTTGACCAAAGTTGCCAGCGGTATGTGTACTGCATCGTCATACAGAATACGGTCGTAAATTTCATCGGCGAACACTACCAGATTATATTTTTCCGCAACGGCAACAATCTGTTTTAGTGTCTCTTCGCTGTAGACAGCACCCGTTGGATTGTTGGGGTTAATGACGACGATACCGCGCGTATTAGGGGTGATCCTGCGCTCGATATCAGCAACGTCAGGTTGCCAATCATTGTCTTCATCACAGCGGTAATGGCACGGCGTCCCTCCGGCCATCGATACCGCGGCGGTCCACAGCGGGTAGTCGGGGGAGGGGATCAGTATTTCATCGCCGTTGTTAAGCAGGGCTTGCATTGCCATTACAATCAGCTCGCTGACGCCATTGCCCATAATGACGTCTTCAATAGCAACATTGGCAATGCCCTGGCTCTGAGCGCGTTGCATAACCGCCTTGCGCGCCGAGAAAAGGCCCTTTGAATGACAGTATCCCTGCGCTTCACGAAGGTTGTGTATGACGTCGTGCATAATCTCATCTGGCGCATCAAAACCAAACGCCCCCGGGTTGCCAATATTAAGTTTAATAATCCTTTGGCCTTCTTCTTCAAGCAGGTTAGCATGATCGAGAACCGGGCCGCGGATGTCATAACAGACGTTGGCGAGTTTGAGAGATTTTCTTAATTCAGGCATGGAATGTTGGTGTCAGTGGCGGGTTGTTGTTAAGGGCGGCGGTTAGATCGCCCTGTTTTGATAGCTCATTGTAGCTAAATAAACTCGATGAGGGGGAAGCTTTGATTAAAATAATAAATCGCTCTGGGCAAGCCGCATTTGTGATGACGGTTGTTTCGATTGTCGCTTACCGTGCTGAAGTATTACCTTTCAGAATTGCCTTTCTTGTGTTTGTTAGTGGCTTGTTATTATGTTCATTAGTGGTCGTCGCCGGATTGGTAACGCTGGCGGTGGGTGGCTTTGCCAATCGGCCAATAAGGGGCGAGTTTTCGCTGTTAATGATGGCGTGTGCAATCTGTCCTGGGGTGGCAATTTACAGTGTCGGTGTCGAAGGCTTAACGGCGCCGATGATCCATGATATCAGTACCAATACAATTGAGCCGCCTGAATTTATTTTTACTCGTGAAGAGGATGATTTTAGAGAGAATTCACTGATTTATCCCGGTGCTGAATCTGCCGCGAAGCAGTTGCAGACGTATCCCGACATCACCACTATGTATGTCGATATGACACCGCGATCGGTCTATCAAAAGTCACTGTTTGTCGCCAGCCTTCTAGGCTGGAATATCTCCGCACAGGATTCATTAATATTGCAGTTTGAAGCGCAAGCGACGACGCCTCTATTTGGGTTCGTCGATGATATTGTGGTTCGCGTGACGGCTATGGGAGAGACGTCAAGTGCTGTCGATATTCGCTCTGTCTCCCGGGTGGGCGTTTCCGACTTTGCGGCCAATGCTAAGAGAATCAGGCTTTTCATTCTCCGTTTGGAGAATGAACTAGAGAATCTAAAGCAGGCTCAAAAATAAGCGCCAGTTAGGCTTGACAGTGTATCTGATGCTCCTTATCATGCGCGCCTCCTAGCCAATCACGTCCCGTTCGTCTAGAGGCCTAGGACACCGCCCTTTCACGGCGGTAACAGGGGTTCGACTCCCCTACGGGACGCCATTTTCATGAAGCACTTATGGATAAGTGTCTGCGGGAATAGCTCAGTGGTAGAGCACAACCTTGCCAAGGTTGGGGTCGCGAGTTCGAACCTCGTTTCCCGCTCCATTAACGAAACGCAAAACGACAGTTTTGCGTTTTTTT
>Ga0181558_10003766_pt1 | contig 13751 bp, 9 predicted proteins | sample 011ome_22_FD_133754 | JGI IMG/M metagenome (GOLD analysis project Ga0181558, IMG submission 133754) | Coastal salt marsh microbial communities from the Groves Creek Marsh, Skidaway Island, Georgia - 011507BT metaG (megahit assembly) | ecosystem: Environmental > Aquatic > Marine > Intertidal zone... | reverse complement strand
ATTCTATTTCGGAAAGCCTCTCACGGGAATTCTTTGGCTTTGCACAGGCGGGCTTTTTCTCGTCGGCTGGATTGTCGACCTTTTCCTGATTCCGGGGATGGAGAAAAAAGCCGAGCTTCGCTACAAAGAGGGACCGATCAATTACACGGTAGCCTGGGTTCTCCAGACCTTTCTGGGGCCTCTCGGAATCCATCGAATGTATATGGAGAAATGGATCACGGGAATTCTCTATCTGTGCACCGCAGGACTGGCAGGAATTGGCTGGGCCTACGACTACTGCACTCTGAATACCCAGATCAGCGAGCGAAATGCCGCGAGGACTCCGGTGTTCAGACCAGCGGATTCGAACCTGATCGAAGAGTGATTAGGGGCTCTTTTTGAGAATTCCCGTCCTTCGCGACTGCGCGAAGAAAGGGAAATTTCCGCTTTCGTTTCGGTCGAAACGGGGTGATCGAATGCGCCACCCCAATAAGACCTATGGCTAAAAATTTCGAATTGGAAGGAACCCTTAAGATAATTAACGAAATTCAGACGTTCGCGAGCGGATTCTCGAAGCGAGAATTCGTCGTGGAAGTAGCGGATGGAAACTACCCGCAGATGATCAAATTTGAGTGCGTCAAAGAAAAGACTGCTCTCACAGATGGACTCAATACGGACGAGCAGGTCAAAGTGACTTTTGATATCCGTGGAAATGAATACAACGGTCGTTACTACGTGAACCTCAATGCCTGGAAGCTGGAAAAAGTTGGCGGAGGTAGTGCTGCTCCCGCAGACGGAGGATTCAGTGATACGGAGGCTCCTCCTTCGCATTTGAACGAGCCTCCAGGTGGTCATGGTCAGGAAGCTGACGATGATATCCCGTTTTAAAAATTTGGAAGAATCACGACCGAGGGTCGGATCGCAAAGAAAGAACAAGTATGTCTGAATCATCGTCAGGAAATAATCGTAATCGTGGAGGCTCGCGGAGCGGCGGCCCCCGAAGAAGAAGTTCGGGAAATCGCAGTTCCCAAGGTGACGGCTCTCAAAATCGAAACCAGGGTAGTCGTCAGGGTGGCGGCAATCGAGGCGGTCGCCGGAGACCTCGTCAGCCGCAATTGACTGGTTTTCAAAAATTTCTCAAAGCAATCAGTTTTGGTCTGATCGATCCGAGAAAGAAGCCCAAATCTGGCTCGCGGAAACCGTCGTCGAGAAAGTCCGCTCCTTCCAAAAAGGGCGGAGCAAGACGAAAGCCAGAGATCGTCGAGCCAACGACTCCTCGTCTTTATGTGGGAAACCTCAGTTACGATGTAACAGATGAGGAATTGAATGAAGTTTTCTCGGGAAGCGGAACTGTGAAGGAAGCTTCTGTTGTTCGTCACGGAGGTTCCGGTCGTTCCAAGGGATTTGCGTTCGTGGAAATGAGTTCGCTGGAGGAAGCTAAGGCTGCGGCCTCCAAGTTGAATGACAAGGAAATCCAGGGGCGCAGTATTTTTGTCACAGGAGCAAAGGCGCAGAAGCCACGATCAGGCGATGATCGGCGTGGTGATTCAAGATCGCGGAGCGATCGTGATGGCGGTCGCCGCGAGGGCGGTCGCAGAGAATTATCCTCTTCAGATCGCAGTGATAGAAGTCGGCGGGATCGCAAGCCTCGTGACCGACGTGGTGCTGATGAGGAAAAGAAACAAAGCCGCCAGGTTCGCCAGATCGAAATCGAAAAAGTGGAGTCTCCGATTCTGCTTGTCGGCAATGTGAATGCTGATGCATCGGATCAGGATATTCAGGATCTTTTCGACGGAATTGGGGCTGTCGCCAGCAAAGAGGCTGTTGGAGAAGGTGCTGATAAGCTGACCCAGGATCTCAAAGTGGAATTTTCCGAAGTTGAAGGTGCGCAAACTGCCGTCGAACTTTTGCAAGGGAAGTCCTTCATGGGCCACCAGTTGAAAGTTACCGCGTTTAACGGAGAAGCCGCCGACAAGGGCGGGGCAGCCGAGGCTGAACCGCAGGTAGGGGGAGCTCCCGAGACTTCCGAAGCTGAAACTGAAGCCGTTGAAGCCGTTGAAGCCGTTGAAGCCGTTGAAGCTGTTGAAGCTGTTGAAGCTGAAACCAGCGCCGAGGAGGCTCCCTCTGAAGAGCCGGCTCCGGTGGAAGAAGCTGCGGAAGCCGAGATCAGGGTGGAAGAGGTCCCTTCCGATGATCAAGCCTCGGAAGGCTCCACTCCAGAAGAGGAAGAGTGGTCTCCCTCAGCAGGGGACAAGCAGTAGAGGCGGTGATTTCGTGGGAAGGAGCAAGCTCCTTCCCTTCATTCATAACCGTCGAAGCTACTGCTTCTTCAACTCCTCCAGCATTTCCAGGAGGTGCTTTGTCAGAATGACAGAAGCCTGCTTCTCCATTTTGCTTGTTCCGAGCCATGTCTCGTATCCGCCAAGCTCGTGCTGGTGGGGTGGTGGTAGATAGCCAAAGCCTCCGTTAGCGAGTTCAACGATCATGGTTCGCTCAAACGGGCTTTTCTCTTTCAGCTCCATTCCGATTTCGACGAGCACTTCAAACGGCAGGGAAACGATTGCCTGGTCTCCGAGGCGTATTGCTTGTATCGCCACGTCGGTTTCATCAGGTCCCTCGTTGAGACGCAGGGCACGCATCGCATAGTGGATCGCGAGACGCGGCTCTTTCTTCAGTTCCTCTCCCGTCATTTCGAGAATCTTTTTCGATTTCTCGATGAGGGCGGGGTCTGGCTTTCGATTTTTCAAGGTGACCCGCCGCTCCACGATGCTGACTGGGAGATTCGATTGGAATTCGACGTCCTTCACGGCCATGTGAGCAGCATCCGAAACTTTCGTGGCAACCTGCTGAATCTGCTCGAAAGGAGCCCGGGGTGGGCGCTTTCCGCGAAAATCGATATTGTTGATGTCGCCGCTGGTGCCGTTTGAGAGTATCGCGACGTAGTCGTCCGGTGCATTTCGGCCGCCAACCTTGTACTTGGCGAGTTCCGCAAACTGCCCGAAATAGTCAGCTGATACATTGCGGTTCGGAACGGCGCCGACATAGTGCAGAGCATAATTGGCAAATAGTCCCATCGGTTTGTTTCGACCGTTTTTCACTGCGATCACGGCGACCTCGGGATCGATTGGACCGGCAGGTTTTACGATGAGGTCGCGGGGCGGATTCATCTTTACCTTGTCAATTCCTCCGAATGGGTTGGGTGGCATGGTTCCTTCCTTCAGATACCAGCGTCGATTGAAGACCTCCGAAGCCTCTTCGGCAGAGCCGAAAGCCATTTTGGCCGGCTCAAGTCGATCAATTGCGGAGGTGATCGCTTTGACGATCCCATCGAAGGCGTGCTGGCGAAACGCAACTTCTGCAGGCTCTTCGCTGGAGCCATCGGCAGAGGGAGCCGAGTGGGTGTGGGTTCCGGAGATCAACATTTCCGTCGTTCTCCAGCCGCTGCGCCTGGCTGCTTCTGCCTTAATCTCATCGATCTTGTCCTGTGAAATATAGAGGATATCGACGACGGTCATCACGACTCGCCCTTCGCCATTTCGAAATGCAAACGACCTCGCATGTAGAGGATCATGGGCTGCGTCTGTTGGCTTCGGATTGAAAGATCCACGCAGAGTGACTGGCCATTTCGGAGGCGTGATATCCATCATGGAGAAACCCGCCTCAAGCTGGGCTGTGGCCGACATAGTTCCCACTACAAAAGAGAAAGCGAAGAGACATAGCCATTTTAGATAAGGGATTTTCATAACACAGTTTTGCGGATGCCTCATAATGCGGTAAAGAAGTTTTGCGGTCGCATTGCCGTCTCCTCTGTTACCGATCTTTTATGAAAATATGAAATCGACAATAGTCTTACTCGCACATCTTGGCCTCGATCGATCTCGCGCTAATGCTGCGATGCTTGCAGAAATCTCCGATCTGGAAGGCGTCACGATCCATTATTCTTGCTTCCATCTGGCGAATGTCTGTATCGACTCGATAGGGGAGATCACTCTTCGCCGGGGACGAAGTTCTGGGCGGCCAGAGCAGCGGCTCCATGAGCGCCGGCGAATTCAGCGCGTTTCACATATCGAATTTCCGGCGGTGGAAAATAATGATCTGTCAGGAATCTGCGACACTTGCTCTGTAGTTTTTCGAGGTAGAGATCGCCAAGTTCGTTAAAGGCACCGGCAATTACGACAAGCTCGGGGTCGGACAGTTGAACGAGCCGCGTCACCGTATCGGCGTGCAGGGAGATGAACCGATCAAGAGCACCGAGCGATTTTGCATCGCTTGCGAGACAGCCTTCGATAAAAGCTTCCCATTCGCCGGGCGCGGTTTTCGATTTTTTACCAATGCTGCGGACAGTGGCTTCGTCTTCGAGCCACGCACGTTTGCCGCTGGTGGCCCCGAGGACATTCCATCCCCGGATTTCTCCGGCGGTTTCGTGATGACCTCGAAAGAGTTTTCCGTCGGAAATCACGGCAGCGGAAATTCCTGTTCGTATGCTTAGACAGACGAGATTTTCAATCGAGTTGGGTTTGCCAAGCCAGTATTCCCCGAGGGCAATGGTCCGGGTGTTGTTCTCGATGCAGAGTTGTTCCGCAGTCAGTTGAAGTTCCGCGCAGAGATCGACACTCTCCCAGTCGCTGATGTAAGGGTATCCCAGCGCGATGCGTTCGCTCTGCTGCACTCGTCCCGGCACGCCGATCCCGTGCCCAATGATGGGAGCAGGAGCTTGTTGGTGATGAACCTCGAGAGTGTCGCGAAGTATGCCGAGGACCTTTTTCCGAGTTGGGTTTCTGCCCAGCGAGATTTGTTTTTCCGAAATCGTTTTTTGAGCGAAATCAACGAGGACCACATAGAGGAAGCGCGCGTCAAAGTCAATCCCGAGAAAGCAGCCGTGGCCTCCGACTAGATCGAGAAAGCGCTTGGGTCTCCCAGCACCGGATCGCTCCTCGAGTCCTTTCTCGCGAAGCAGGCCTCGCTCGATCAGGCTGTCGACCCGGCGACCAGCGGTAGATCGCGCTACGCCTAGCCGGTCAGCCAGGTCGCGGCGCGAGATCTCACTAGACTTTCGAATCTCCCGAAGCAGGAGGCTCTCCAGCGTGGCCGGGTCCATGAGGAAATTTCCGGACCTACATTATTCGGGAAGTTCCTGGCCTTTGGTCTCGGGAAGGAAAAGAATGATGATCGCACCGAGTAAGAAGAATCCACCGAGATAACTAACGGCAGTAGTGAGTTCCATCGAAGCTTTCATGCTTCCAGATAGACCCAGAATTGTGAAGGCTGCGATTATCCGGCCGCCATTGAATCCGACGCTCATCCCTGTGGCGCGGAGGCGGTTGGGGAATAGTTCGGGGAAGTAAACTGCGTAGCCCGCATGCATTCCCAGCGTAAAAAATCCGAAAATCGGCAAGAGCGCGAGAAGCATCGAATAACTCGTCGGAACGAAACAAACGATCGGAGTGATGATGAAGGCGGCGACATGGAAAAGGATAAATGTCTTTTTACGGCCGATTTTTGCGGAAATAGGACCAAAAAGAATTAGGCCGAGTCCGCCTCCGATTGTTTGAATAATTCCGTAAGCCAGCTTGGCTTTTTGGGAGGCGTCTGCCGGGTCAACTCCATCGGCTACAAGTCTTTCACGGGCCAGATCCTGGCCAGCGATACAGACCGCCCAAAAAGTTCCGAGACCCACCGCAGCCATGAGCATTGCCCCAATCGCTCGACCATTCCAGGGAGCGACCGAGAATAGTTCGATGAGGCTTCCTTGTTTTTGTGTTCCCGCTTTGGCCGCAGCGCGAGCTTCCTTCCATTTTTCCGGTTCTTTGACTGAGACGCGGACCCAGACAATGAGCAGAGCCGGAAGGACACCGACCAGATAGGCATACTGCCAGTTGGTATTCACAAGGTAAGCCGCTATTGCTGCCAACCAGGTTCCGACAACGGAGGAAGAATGGAAAATACTGGATGCCTGAGCCCGAGCTTTTTTCGGAAATACTTCGGAAACAAGGGCTGCGGCAACTGCCCATTCTCCCCCGACTCCCATTGCGACTAGAAAGCGAAGAGTTGATACGTGCCAGAGTTCCGTAGCAAAGTAGGTGAGTCCCGAGAAAATAGAATACATCAGGATCGTCACGATCATGATGGATCGACGACCGTATCGATCTGCTAAGATGCCGAACAAGATTCCGCCAATAGTTCCACCGAGAAGAAATACACTGAGAAACCACTCCCCGTATTTCTTCACATCCGAACTGCCCAATTCCTGGCCCAGAATTTCGGCGAGCATATCGCCACGGGTAAGGTTGAAAATTTGACCTTCGTAGACGTCGAAGATCCAGCCGGCGGATGCGATAATGAGGACAAGCCACTCGTAGCGTGTGATTCCTTGATACCACTTGGTGTTCGATTCGATTTGGTTGGACATGATGGGATTTGGATAAGGGCGAAAAATCTAACAGGATTGGGTGGTAGACCTAACAGGGTTAGTTCGTTGAGTAAACCCTGTTCGATATCACGTTGTTGTGTCAGTTGGAGTTGTCGGGGTCAATACCAGACTTTGAAAGGATCCGTAACCCCGGGGACTGCGACGGGGTAACGTCCCTCTTCATCCGGCTGAACCGGGGCGGGGGAGGAAAAGTCCACGAGGTCTTCTGGAACGAGGGTCTGGTTGGATGCCATGGCGTCTTCCCATGTGACATCCTGTCCGGAATAGTTCGACATGCGCCCGAGAATGGCGGTCATGGTGGCGAGGGCACCACGCTTGGCCTCGTTGTGCGGAAGGTCTTTCCGGATCGCTTCGAAGAAGGGGTAGTGTTCGAGCTGGTGTCCGTCCTCGTTTTTTCGAAATTGTTTACTGGCTTTATTAGGGCCGGAGATGGTGAACTCGCGCTGCATCAGGTTGGCACGTCCGAGTGTTCCAATAGCGGACTCGCTGATGTCGCGCGTGCATTCAGGAATCTGCCTGGCCTGACTGTAGAGGAGCGTGCCGTCGGCGTATTCGTATTCGACAAAATGGTGGTCGTAGATTTGTCCGTTTTCGGGCGCGTTGCGAACTTCTCGCCCGCCCATTCCCCGGGCTTTTACGGGGTGTTGCTCTCCCATAATCCAGTTGGCGACGTCGAGATTGTGAACGTGTTGCTCGACATTGTGATCACCGGAAAGCCAGGTGAAGTAGTACCAATTCCGAATTTGGTATTCGAGTTCGCTCTCGCCTTCCATGCGAGGTTTTCCGGGGCGGGAAGAGCCGTTCCACAGCGCACGGATCGCGCGGATTTCTCCGATAGCTCCATCCTGGATGCGCTTGATCCATTCCTGGTAGCCTGGTTGGTGGCGGCGTTGCAAGCCAACGGCAACCTTGAGGTTTTTCGCCTTGGCGGCTTCGCCAGCTTCGATGACTCGCTTGATTCCGTTCACATCACTGGCGACGGGCTTTTCCATGAAGACGTGTTTTCCCTGAGCGACGGCTTCTTCAAAATGCTGGGGACGAAAACCGGGAGAGGTTGCGAGAATGACGACATCGCATTCGGCAATGACGCGCTTGTAGCCTTCGAAATCGGAGTGTTTCCGGTCCTCGGGAACATCAATTCGACCCGGCTTGTTCTTCTCGAGAATATTCCGGGCCTTGTCCATGACTTCACGATCTACATCGCACATGGCATGCAGCGTAACTTTGTCGTCTGCTGTTAGTGCCTGATTCGCGGCGCCTGCGCCACGACCTCCGCATCCGACGAGGCCCAGCTTCAATGTTTCGCTCCCGTTGGTAGCGTGGACCGGCAGACCGGCGGCGAGAGCAAGTGTCGTCGCCGAAGCGGCAGAGGTTTTTTCGACGAAATTGCGACGGGTCAAAAACTGATCTTCGTTCGAGTGGCTCATAGTGCAAATGCTTGCAGACTGAGCTTCCTCTACCAGAAAAATAATTTGTTGCAAATGAAATTATTTTTTGTTACTTCCGTATTAACGGAGGCGGGAATCTCTTCGGATTTGCCTCCATTTCTTTACTACTGACATGGCCAATTCAGCACCTCCCATCGAAATCCGAACTCCCAATCCGAAAGTCGAAGTCGCCTGGTTTTCCGCGCTCTGTGCAGACGACTATGAATTTCTTGGCGTCCCCGACGGGAAGCTTCGCAGCAGCTACGAGCATTGCGGAAATATTGTGAAAACTTCAGACCGACTCGGCTATCAGAATATTCTGCTTCCGTCAGGCTTCGTGGTTGGTCAGGAGCCTCTTCCGTTCGCAGCGGCGATGGCGGCGCAAACGGAGCAGATCAACCAACTCATAGCGGTTCGCATGGGAGAAATTCATCCACCGATGCTGGCGAGGCATCTTGCGACGATCGATCACATCGCCCAGGGACGGCTCACGGTGAATATCATTTCTTCGGATTTACCGGGAGAGCGCATTGATAGTGAAAAGCGCTACGCTCGCGGCCGAGAGGTGATTGAAATTCTCAAGCAATGCTGGACGCAGGACGAGATTGACTTCAAAGGCGAGTTTTACAATCTGCAGATTCCGAACATCGATGCGGTTAAGCCGTATCAGCAGAACGGTGGTCCGTTACTCTATTTTGGAGGCATTTCCCCGGGTGCCAAAGCTCTCTGCGCTGAGCACTGTGATGTCTTTTTGATGTGGCCCGAGACAGAAGATCGGCTTGCCGCGACGATGTGTGAAATGTCGACGCTGGCGTCTGGTTTCGGACGCAAGATTGATTTTGGTCTCCGCATCCACATGATCGTTCGCGATACAGAGGAAGAGGCGCGAGCGGCCGCTAATCGTCTCATTTCCAAACTGGATGCTGACAAAGGAGAGGAGATTAAAAATCGCTCCCAGGACTCCAAGTCTGCAGGTGTGCAGCGTCAGGATGAACTTCGCGCCCAGGCGGAAGATGACTACATTGAGGACCATGTCTGGTCTGGCGTTGGGCGAGCGCGTTCCGGTTGTGGAAGTGCAATTGTGGGAAATCCCGACCAGGTTTACCAGAAGCTGCAGCGATACATTGACATGGGAATGCGGGCTTTTATTTTCTCGGGCTATCCTCACATCGATGAGTGCGAGCTTTTTGCCAGGTATGTCCTGCCTCGTCTCGACACGACGAAGCTGAATATCGATCAGGGACGCTTCCCCGCAGAAACGCCGGAGACGCCCTTGACCTTCGCGACTCGTAAGTGATTCACTCACTTTCATGAATCGACGAAAATTCTTTGCCGCAGGAGCCGTGGCCGGATTGTCAGGCAGCTTCCTGTCTGATCTTTCCGCTCAGGAAAAGCATAAGCCCTTTACGCTGAAATACGCTCCGCATTTTGGCATGTTCAAGAATTCGGCGCCGGGAGGTTTGCTCGATGAATTGCGCTTTGCTCACGATCATGGATTTCGTGCCTGGGAGGACAATGGCATGTCGGCTCGGCCAGTTGGGGAGCAGGAGGCAATCGGTGCAGAGATGGAAAAGCTGGGAATCACGATGGGCGTGGTTTCGGCAAAAACGGGAATCAAGGAACTGAATTTTGCATCCAAGGACAAGGAAGCGCACCAGGTTGTGCTCGATCAAATCGCCGCGACGGTGGATGTCGCAAAACGCGTCAACGCTGGTTACATGACACTGGTATCCGGTCAGGTCGATCCGCGCTGGGATCGGGAGACGCAATATGCCAACTGTATCGATCTTCTTCGCCGAGCTGTCGAAATTGTTGAGCCTCACAATATCACGATGGTGATGGAGCCGTTGAATCGGTTTCGAAATCATCCGGGTTCATTTCTGCAAACCGTTACCGAGGGGCATCTCATCTGCATGGCCGTCGATCACCCCAACTGCAAGGTGCTCTACGATCTGTATCACCAGCAAATTGCGGGAGGAAACCTGATTCCTCTTTTTGATCTCTGCCGTGATCAGATTGGATATCTGCAGGTCGGCGACAATCCGGGTCGAAAAGAACCTGGAACCGGCGAGATCAATTACGCGAAGGTCTTTGAGCACGTTCACGCATCCGGATTCGACGGGATCGTCGGGATGGAGCACGGAAACTTCGGAAAGGGAGTCGAGGGGGAGAGGGCAGTGATCGAAGCCTATCGAGCGGTTGATCCATCTTGATCACTGGTAGAAACAAGCCTACGCAATTGACTGATTTTTTCGCGGGAAATACCGTAACAGAAGTCGGGAGCGCAACATCCCTTTTTGGAGTGAAAGCATTGCGACACGACTTTTCATCAGAATTCGAAAGCGAACTCAATCGCGCACAGGTTCCTGTTTTGGGATACCTCGTCCGGTTGACGGGTAATCTTGCGGATATCCACCCTCCTGAATGAACGCCTGAACCAGCATGGCGTCATGCGACCGGGCGACGCCAGATTGCTTCGAGTTGCTAATGGAGATGCCGTTCAGGGACGGGCCATCTTTCCTTCACGCAAAAATATCCGTCACCGCTTTGCCTTTGCCGTCCTCGGTCACATAGAAGGGGCGGCCCTCGATATCGAATTCGGTTTTTGGACTGACGCCCATTGCAGTCATGATCGTGGCGTGGAGATCCATTACGGTTACAGGATTTTCGACAGCGATGAGAGGACGCTCGTCGGCTGTCTTTCCGTAAAGGTTGCCTTTCTTCACTCCTCCACCAAACATCGCTACGCTGGTGCCTCCGGTGAAGTGACGGTGCAATCCGTAGTGTTTCTGTTCGGTGATTTCGTCGACCTTGTGAGTCGCTTGATCAGCGGCTTCGGAGCCGGGCTTTCCTTCGATGAGAGCATCCCGGCTGAATTCGGAAGCGATAATGACGAGTGTTCGGTCGAGGAGGCCGCGCTCTTCGAGATCGAGAACGAGCTGGGCGATCGGACGGTCGATGTCCTTATGCAGTCGGTCGACGGTGTCGTGTCCGTTGGCGTGGGTATCCCAGTGGAGAAAGGGAACATACTCTGTCGTTACTTCGACAAATCGTGCTCCCGCTTCGACGAGACGACGGGCGAGAAGGCAGCCTCTGCCGAAACGAGATGTGTCGTATTTTTCACGAATCTCCTTCGGCTCCTCGTTGATGTCGAAGGCCTTTCGATCATCCGAATGGAGAAGTCGATAGGCATTGTCCATTGAGCGGAGAAGCGACTCCTGCTGGTAGTCACTTGCGTATTCACGATGCGGGCTTTTGTCGACGAGCTTTCGGTAGAGCTTGTCGCGATTGGTGAAACGGTTCGCATCCATTCCTTCTGGTGGTTGCACGGATTTTGCGGCCTCTTCTGGGAAAGGAAGATTCATGGGGCCGTATTCGCTCCCGAAAAAGCCAGCGGTGGTGAAGGCTTTCAGTTCCTCTTTTTCTCCTACTCCTTCGAGGCGCTGTCCGATATTGATGAAAGGCGGGATGACAGGATTCTTCGGGCCGAGCACTTTTGCCATCCAGGAACCGAGATGTGGGGCCGCCACGGTCTGCGGCGGAACGTATCCCGTGTGCCAGTGATATTGGTGGCGGGAGTGAAGGATACTCCCGAGATCCGGCTGAACGGCGGAGCGGATGAGAGTTCCGCGATCCATAATCTGGGCAATGTTTTCCATGCCTTCGCAGATCTGGATTCCGTCGATATTGGTATCGATCGAGGGGAAGGTGCTGAGGACAGAGTCCACCGCCATTCCTTTTTCGAAAGGAGCGTAGCGTTTCGGGTCCCACGTTTCCGGAGCGGCCATTCCTCCGGCGAGCCAGAGCAGGATACAGGAATCGGCTTTTGCTTCAGGGTGTCGGATATCCTTTCCGCGAACCATTTGGGGCGCGCCAGTCATCCAGGCAGCAGTGGAGGCGGCTCCGAGTTTTTTCAGGAAGTCGCGGCGGACGATAGGATCGGGGGCTTCGGGATCGATCGGGAAATTCATGGGTCGGCAGGGGTTAGCGAACAATCAGAAATTCGGGGGTCATTGTCAGGGTCCAGAGAATGTCGGTGACATCTCCTTTTTCCGGGGTGTCTCCGAGGACTCCCTCGATGACTTGTTTTTCTTCGGTGGTGGGAATTCGGGAAAGGGTTGCAAGATAGATTTCTTCAATAAGGGTGTCGCCCTTGTGGCTTTGTAAGAGTCGTTCTGCCCCCTGTTCGAGATCTTTAACGAGGTCTTCACTGGTGGAGAGATTGATTGCTTCCAGTGTCGTCAGTTCCGAAGGGCGGGAGGTCACGATCTGATCGCGGTTGGGTCGGCCGAGGGCGCGCATCAGGTCGTCGGCTTTTAACAAAGCGGCGCGGACCATGACGTCGCTACCGACAGATGCGGTGGCGAGTGTCTCTCCGATGCGCTTGTCGGTCGCATCTTTCCACGGCTTGATGTGGACCGGGACTGCGGAGGTCCATTCGAGTCCGTCGATTTTCCATTGCCCGGGGCGGTTTCCTTTAGGAACAGTCTCGCTGACTTGCCAGGAAGCGTCCGTCATGATGATCTCGTCGGTTCCATCCTCGTATTCGATGCGAATGGCGCAAAAAGCTCCGGCGGCGTTGGGCGTCGGCCCACGGTTTTCGGCGACCATGAGGAGACGATTGCCCTTCATGCTGATTTGATTGCGAATCGGAGCAGCGTCGAGTTCGCTCCATTTTTCTCCGTCCAGAATCTTTTTGTTATTCAGGTAAAGCACGTAGGCGTTATCCGCTGCAGCGATAACTCCAGCCGACTGAATTGGCTTGGTGGGCGTGAACTCCCTTCGCAGGAGAATCTTTTCCCCGTGCGGCGGAGGCCCTGGCTTCGCGGAAGGCCCCCAAACCCAACTGCTTGGGAAAGTAAGCTTTTTTACCAGTTCCGGAGCGACGACACCACGCGCAACGGGAGCATCGTAATTGGTCGGAGCCGTGCCCGTGATATTCCAGATGGCATCGAGAAACTGCTCGGCCGTGAGACGCTTCGGCCGCGGTCCGTCGAAGATGTAGGGGCCGGATTCGTCAGAATCTTCCCATTTCGCTGTGCGGCTTTGGTAGGCGGAAGACGTAGCGATGAGTTGGAGCGTTCGCTTGAGATCATAGCCATTATCCTGGAAATCAGCGGCGAGCCAGTCGAGCAGATCTTCGTTCCAGGGCTCGGTCTGCATTGCGTCTAAGGGATGAACGATTCCGCGCCCCATGAGTTGTCCCCAGAGACGATTCACGATAGTTCGGGGAACGCGTCCGTTTTTCGGATGAGTCATCAGGGCGGCAAGTTGACGCAAGCGCTCGTCTTTAGGCGCAGCCCCGTCGACGGTGCCAATTTCAGGAAAAAGCCACGCGGCCTTGGCAGTCTCGCCGGTAGGTATGTCGCAGCGGTGCACGTCAATGGGCTCTTCAGAATAGATGGCGGCGAGTCCATAGGCGTCATCTAGGGTCCAGCGGTCGATGAAGCTGTCGTGGCAGGAAGCGCACTTCATGTTGATTCCTAGGAGGGACTGCGAGATCGACTGAGAAAACTGGATCGGGAGAGTCTGCCCGGCGCTGACGGTGCCACGCCATTTGATCCCGTTGATGAAACCGTTGCTCTCTGGGTTAGGCGGAGCAACCAGTTCCCTGACCATTGCGTCGAAGGGCTTGTTCGTTTTCAGCGAATCATAAAGCCATTTGCTGATCTGGGTGCGGCCCCCTGTAATAAAGCCGGTGCCACCATAGTCGTTCCGGAGAAGGTCGTTCCAGAAGGTCAGCCAATGCTCGGTGTAGGCAATGTCGTCGGCGAGGAGGTCGGAAATCAGATTGGTGCGTTTGTTAGGGTTAACATCTGCTAGAAAGATGCGGATCGTATCCGACGGAGGAAGCAGACCGTTCAGGTCGAGATAGGCACGACGGAGAAAAGTCGTGTCGTCGATGGGTTCGGGAT
>Ga0181558_10003762_pt1 | contig 13770 bp, 13 predicted proteins | sample 011ome_22_FD_133754 | JGI IMG/M metagenome (GOLD analysis project Ga0181558, IMG submission 133754) | Coastal salt marsh microbial communities from the Groves Creek Marsh, Skidaway Island, Georgia - 011507BT metaG (megahit assembly) | ecosystem: Environmental > Aquatic > Marine > Intertidal... | reverse complement strand
CTTGCAAGATGGCGCTGTTTCCTGTCTTTTAAAAATGGTCAGCTTGCTTGAGCACATCTGAGTGCCGATGATCTTGCTAAAGCGGCTTGGTTTCATGGTGAGGACAGCTATCTAGACAATTTTGCCGTGAATGCTTTGATTGTTGATAAAACGCGGCTGAATATTTTGCCAGTTGGTGAGGGTATTCTGCTGATTCTGCGCGGGGTGAATCTGAATGAAAGTGCAGTCCCGAAGGTATGATTTTCATCCGGCTATGGATGTAACTGAATAGCATCATTTCGCCTCAAAGGCACGAATTACAAGCAATTGGTGATTTGGCGGGCAATATCGAGGTGGGGCAGGGGCCATTTGATTGTATTATTTTTCAGATATATGATAATTTTTGTTTGCTGGATGACGCTAGGTCTCTGCAAAGTATAAACTTAAATGGGGTTTGGGGATCCTTGCGGTATGCGTTGATTTTGTAATTGATTTGCTAAGCCTTGCTGCGTTTCCAACAATGATCCACCAGAATGCGTCAGAATCATTGGCGGTTGTAATCAATGCGACTTCATACAAGATCCACAAAACCCGTCAAAGATCTTCCTTTAGGAACTTTCCAACGATGTGGCCGCTGTTGTACTGCGTAAACAGACAAACCATTAGTATCAATTAAGTAATGCAATCATCGTGCGGAATTTTTTGCTAAACCGCCCATTTGGCATTTGTCGGTTGAACACATTTTCTCAAAAGACCAAAACACGCTTAGTTTGTCTGTTTTGTTGGAGAACAAACTATCTGTTTCAATGCAGCAAATCTGGCGTTTTTTAGAGTCTTAAGTTTGGGAAACAGCGCGTAGGAAGGCGCAGAGTTTTGTTATGTGCCCTGCTACAACAAAACCTGTTTGGTTTTTTGAGGTAAAAACACACCGTCCCCTGTGGGACATAAATGTTCTGTTCTATAAATGCTGAGTTTGCAGCTTATTTTTCATAATAACAAAGCCCTCATGGCACAGAAAATGCACCGTTAAAGGAGAAAACGATTAGTAAAAAATGCAGAAATAATCAATCAATAGAGATCATAGAAAAAGATGGCAAAAATATTTGAACCCTACAAAACCCATACTGTTAGCAGAAAATGGACAGAAATTTCATTGGAAACAAGGCTATTAGAAATTCAAACAATGTTGAATTCTGATCCCCTGTATCAGAAAATTAAGGTGACGGAAGCAAACGACGAAGGACATGTGACGTTAAGAATTGAAGAAAACATTCCTGCAAACGAACGCGGCTTGTTTCTAATTACACTAGAAGAAAAACTAAAAAAACTAGTGGATATAGGGTTAACGATTTGGCTTGAGCCAGTTGGAGACAAAAGTAAACTTCGCAACCTTAGAGGCGTGCAAATTAAGGCCTGAGGGAAAAGGGATATTAAATGCTAGACAATACGGTTGATAATTCAGTTGATACCGCTGAAGGTAAGCTTATTCTCGATTCACATAAATTATCCTATCACTATGATAGAGTAAAAGACTGGGAGTCAGGTCAAAAAATCGCGCCGATATCTGTGGATATGGCCCTTACCAGGGCATGTGGTGCAATGTGTTCTTTTTGTTACGCAATGGTCCAAGAACCACAAGAGCGCGCATCCATCAAAACTCCTGACGCATTAAACCTTTTAGACGATTTTGCGAAAATTGGTGTTAAAGGAGTGTCGTTAATATCTGACGGAGAGAGCACGTTGTCTAAAGCATATGTTCCTTTTATTCAACATGCTGCAGATATTGGAATTGATGTAGGGAACGCTACAAATGGATGGGAATGGGGACCTGAAAAAATTGAAGAAGTTCTTCCAAACTTAAAGTGGGTCAGATTTACAGTGGCTGCTGGAACCCCAGAAGAATATTCAAGAATCATGTTCAAGGGTCCAGAACATACACAAGTATTTGAAAAGGCAATGAATAACATCAAATATGCTGTAGACCTTAAAAGAAAGAAAAAACTACAGGTTACTCTTGGTATTCAGATGGTATTGATGCCTGAGTTCGCAAGTGAGATAATTCCATTTGCAAAACTAGCTCTCGACCTGGGAGTAGATTACGCAGTAATCAAGCATTGCTCGGATGATGAGTTTGGCACACTTGGCGTTCAATATGATAAATACGAGGATCTTTACCAATCGCTGATACAAGCAGAATTAATGAGTAATAACCAAACTAAAGTTATAGTTAAATGGGACAAAATTAAAGACAAAGGCAAACCATCATACAAACGTTTTTATGGCCCCCAATTTCTTTTGCAAATTAGTGGTAGTGGATTAGTAGCTCCATCTGGCATGTTTTTTAATGCCAGGTATTCTAAATTTCATATGGGAAATTTTACTGATGAACGATTCATCGATATTTTTAATTCAGACAGATATTTAAAGGTGATGGATTATTTAGCATCACCAAATTTTGATGCACAAACAATGATGGGAACATTGCCAATTCAACACTATGCGAGTGTCGCTTTAGATAATCATATCAAAGGAACAAACTTGATAAAACCAATGTCAGGTGAAAAACCCCTGCATGTTAATTTCCTTTAAAACTTTTATCCATCTATGAAGGGGAACATACTTTTTGTTTTCTATTTTCAAAATCACGGGCCTGTTTTAAGGACAAATGTGTTCCGATATCGCAGAAAAATTTTGATGTTTCAGAAGCATAAAAATTAAATTTATTTGGCTCTAGCAAATCTTTAGCTATATCGCTTATGGGAAAATGATTTTTGCAAATATACTTTAAAAAAGAAGATGAGAAATAGTACACAGCGCCGTTTGCGAGATTTGAGTTTGGGTTTTTAACTTTTTCCTGGAAATTCAAAATTTTACCGGATGTGTCCAATTGCATTGTGCCACACAGGTCGGGTGCCGTAGTTCTAAATGACAACACAACAGCATCTGCGTTTAAAAAATTCAACTTGGAACTTGCCTCTTTTAAAAAACCGTTCAATTCGTCATCAAAATAATTATCACAATGAATTACCAGCATGTTTTCATCGTGGTGCTTTCTAAGCAGATTTAAAAGGGTACCTCCGGTTCCAAGAAGTTCTTTTTCATCGATACTGATAATAGGAAATGAGGCCCTAAAGCCGCGAAGAAAATCTTTTACTAAATCTTTTTTGTAGAATACGTTTACAAATAGTTCTGTGGGTTTTTCATCCAGTTTTTCTATTTTCTCCAGCCAATGTTGAAGCATTGGCTTTCCACCAACATTAACCAAACATTTTGGTACCGTATTAGTTAATGGCCTTAGTCTTGTCCCCAGTCCAGCAGCTAAAATCAAGACTCGCATGTGTACAAAGCCTCTAGGAGGTTTTCTGAAGTTATCGGTTTGTTCCCTATCGAAGATACTTGAATACCTGCAGCTATGGAACCAATAAATGCTGCATGCCAGATATCTGCTCCACTAGCGAGAGCTAAAGATGCGGCGGTTAACATCGAATCGCCTGCTCCAGAATTATCTTGGCAAGTGTTGGCAAATGCTGGCAATCTGTCCACCCCATTAGCACTTTTTATATTTTTTCCATCTTGAATGAGGACACCATCTTGTCCTAATGTTATAAAGACATTTTTAGATTTAGATTTTTTGATGAGTTTATTAGCGAGTGAGACTATACCAGATTCTTTATCGTTTAGAGCAAGTCGTGCCTCGTGTTCTGTCGGTGTAATTAAATCCATTTCTTCAAATCTGCTTATATCTCCAAATTGTGAAGAGGACTGGCTATCAGCTGTTATAACTAAACCTTTCTGCCTCTTGATTTTTATTATTTCTTCAACCAGCTTTGGCGGCAAGATTCCGTAATTAAAATCAGAAAGAATGATTAAATTTGTTGACGACAAATGCATATTTACTTGATTGATGACTTCAATGATTTTTTCATTCGAAATGTTTGCTTCTACCAAATCAGATATTCGCAAAAGTGTTTGACCTTCACATTTTAGCCTAGTTTTTGTGGTTGTTTTTCTAGCCGAGTCAGAAATGATACTATTTTCAACACCATAGTCTGCCAACAAATTAGAAGTAATTTGATTATTTTTGTCTTTTCCTACAACTGAAACTAGCCTTGATTGGGCATTCAGTGCTCTTGCATGCGCTGCAACAATTCCAGCTCCACCAAGAAATTTCTTCTCTTCAATGGGTTGTACGACTATCGTTGGATCTTCTTTGCTCAAGCCAAGGGGGCGGCAATATTTATAAATATCTAAAATCACATCGCCAATTGTCAAAGCATTTACATTTTGAAAATTTTCAATAATTCTGACTATTGCAGACTTTGAAATTTTGCGGCGAAGAGTAAAATCTCTAATTTCTTTCAAATCCCAAGGTATTCGAAAATCGATTTTACCAGTACCTACATTTGCTCCTATTTTTTCATTGCCCGCACTGAAAATAATTTTACCGCCCCAGGAGAAAATAATAGATTCAATATTTTCTACATCTTTAAATTCTGGGCCTTTGATTACCAAACTAGGTCTTAGTTCATTTAGTACATGCTTTAAATCTTCGTTTACTAAAATTACCTGTGCTTTTTTAGAGTAAGCTCTCACCGCAGCCAGCCGAACAGCTTCAGGCATAAAGGCACGTTCTGCTGCAGCTTTATCTGAGAAAACGCCAATAACTAATTGCTTGTTTGTACTCTCTGCAAAATCTAAAAATCTTCTATGACCTGGGTGCAAAATATTAAAAACACCCGATACAAACACAATCTCTGTTGCTCCTTCAATGAAGGATATCCTCTTTACTTGACCCATTCGGCGAGAACTCCAAATTTATCACTGCCAGAGAAAATTTTGATGCTGGCAATTTTAGATCTATTCTATGCATTTTTTATGCCACGCACTTTGGTTTGCTCCCTTCCAAAACAATTTAAAAACAAATTGGCATTAAATTTGCTGGGAAAGTTTGTGAATTACAGGAGAAGTGAATGGTTAAAAACATTTTTATTACTGGGGGCTGTGGATATAAAGGCAGCAGGATTGTACCACTTCTATTAGCCAACGGTCATAAAGTCACAGTTTTTGACACTACTTGGTTTGGAAACTATCTTCCAGCGCACCCAAATTTGAATGTAACAATTGGAGACGTCAGAAATTTGACTGATGTTTCTCTTAAAGGATTTGATACGGTTATTCATTTAGCATCAATTGCAAATGATCCGTGCGGCGATTTAAACCCTGCCTCTACCTGGGAAATTTCAGTTCTAGCAACACAACAGCTTGCAGAGATTTCTGTTTCTTGTGGTGTGAAAGATTTTATTTACGCATCGTCCGGAAGTGTCTACGGCCTAAATGAAGCCGAAAAGGTATCTGAAAATGAAGCTTTAGTTCCAATCTCCACATATAACAAAACTAAAATGTGTGCCGAGCGTATACTGCGCAGCTATTCTAATTCACTGAATTTAAAAATTATAAGACCAGCCACAGTTTGCGGGCTCTCTCCAAGAATGCGCCTGGACGTAGCAGTAAATATGCTGACCGTTCAAGCATTGCAAAACAAAAAAATTACTGTTTTGGGCGGTGGGCAGGTCAGACCAAATATTCACATAGAAGATTTAGCAGAACTTTATGCCTTTTTTGTTGAGAGTGGTGCGGAGTTCAACGGCATTTATAATGCTGGCTTTGAAAATTTGAAGATAATTGATATTGCAAAAATGATCGCAACAAAAACTAAAGCTGAAATAATTGTCAAAAAATCTAATGACCCACGATCCTATCGGCTAAGTTCAGAGAAGCTTTTAAATATTGGCTTTAAACCTAAAAAAACCGTCATGGATGCAATTTCAGAAATTTCTGAAGCTTGGGACCTTGGAACCTTAGTCAATAAGCCTGAGTGGCATAGTGTCAGTTGGATGCAGAGGATGAATTTAGGACCTGAGAAATTGTTAAGTGATTTTTCAAGTGTGGCCTAGGAAAAGTGGTAATGCCGAACGAAATCAAGCAGGACATGATACTTGAGCAATTCTCAGAAATTGACGGGTATATGCAAGAGATAAGATTTTTATTGAATGAAGTTGATATTAAGACGATCAATAAAGTGAAAAATGCGCTCCAACAATGCTGGCTAAACAAAAAAACTGTTTATTTAATTGGGAATGGTGGTAGCGAGGCAAATGCTACACACCTTGCTAATGACCTTATTTACGGACTTGGGAAGAACACAGGAAAAAATGGAATACGAGCTATTTCACTTTCGACAAACATGTCAGTAAGTTCTGCCATTTCAAATGATGACGGCTATGAGTATGTTTATTCAAAACAACTTCAAGCACTGGCAGAACCCGGAGACCTTCTTCTAGTATTTAGTGGTTCTGGAAATTCAAAAAACATAATTGCCTGTCTAGAAGCAGCAAAAATGATGGGAGTCCAAACCGCCGGATTTCTGGGCTTTGATGGTGGTAAAGCTAAAGACTTGCTCGATATATGTGTTCATACCGAAACATACAATATGCAGGCGAGTGAAGATATACAAATAATCATAGGGCACTCCATAATTCGTAAATTGCATGCATTAGCTCAATAATTTTTTATGGGAAGCATTGGTTATGACTAAAACGAAACAAAAATTTTGTGTCATGGGGGCCACTTCCTTTGGCGGTCGTGCTGTAATAAATTCTCTATTGTTGCAAGGCCATGATGTGTTGGGGATCGCTCGGCGGAATTTGCCTTTGGAGCCTTTCAAAATTAGCAATAAGAACTTAGTGAACTTAAATTGGCTACAAGCAGATTTAGTGATGGACACAGGCAAAATTGCTTCAAACATCAATTCTTTTGCACCTGATTATATAATCGATTTCATGGGCCAGGGTATGGTAGCTCATAGTTGGGCTTTTCCATACCAATGGTACAACACGAATATATCAAAAAAGTCAGAATTACTGAATAATATCAATTGGAAAGAGTTTCTTAAGCTTTATATAAGGATTTCAACTCCCGAGGTTTTTGGTTCTGTTGATGAGGCAATAACAGAAAACCATGTCTTTAATCCCTCTACGCCGTATGCGGTTTCTCACGCAGCAATGGACCAGCATTTAAATTTACTCAACAAGCATACTAGCTTTCCATCTATCATTGCGAGATATGCAAATTTTTATGGTCCTGGCCAACAGCTATATAGGATTATTCCAAAAGCCATTTATTATGCACTTACTGAACAAAAGCTTACACTAGATGGTGGTGGCTTATCTGAACGTGCATTTATATACAAAGACGATATTGCTTCCTCAATAGATGCTTTGATTACAAAAGGACAGACTGGGGAAGCCTACCATTTTTCAGATAATAATTGCGTATCTATAAGGTCCCTTGTGCACAATATTACTACTTATTGTGATATTGATTTTAACAAATTCATCCGAATAGGCGCGGATAGAAGTGGCAAAGATCAGCGTTATTTTATGAGTGGCAAAAAAGCCAGAGAAAGCCTTGGTTGGCAACCTAAAACTTCGCTTGAGCAAGGCATTTCAAAAACAATAAATTGGGTCAATAAGTATAAAGATTTTATAACACCCGATTTATTGAATTATCACCACAATTATAGAGAAACTTATGAACGAAATTCTTAATTTTCTACCGACACAATATGATAGGGATCGTTTGCTTTCAATAAAGCACAATTATCTAGTTGAGCAATTCTCTGACTATAAAGAAATTCTGTCTAAAATTGAAACTGTGATCTTGAATAATGACTTTACCTTGGGTCGTGAGGTTGACAATTTTGAGAAAAGTATTTGCGATTTGATAGGCACCAAATCTTGTATCGCTGTAGGCAGTGGAACAGATGCCATTAGGTTATCCTTATTGGCACTGGGCATAAAACCTGGAGATGAGGTTATAACTACCCCATATACCTTCCATGCAACGATAGGCGCTATTGCAACCACTGGAGCAAAGCCAGTATTCGTTGACTGTGATGAGGATTTTAATATTAGTACATCAAAAATAGCTGAGGCCATTACTTCAAAAACAAGAGCGATTGTTCCAGTCCATTGGGCAGGAAGACCTGTTGACCCAACCAGCTTAAAGGAAATTTCTATTGCAAATTCTATACCCGTTATAGAAGACGCTTGCCATGCGATTTTAGCTCATAGAGATAATGTAAATGCCGGAGCAATTGGTAAAACGGGATGCTTTTCACTGCACCCGCTGAAAAATTTAAATGCATGGGGAGATGGCGGATTTATTTGCACCAATGATATGGAACTTGATACGAAACTAAGACTAATGAGAAATCATGGACTAGAGAGTCGAGACTCGTGCGCTTTATTTGGATTTAACTCGAGGCTAGATACCATCCAAGCGGTCGTTGCTAATCATCTACTAGCAAAACTTCCAAAATTAACCAACAAGCGGATTAACAATGCTCATTTACTTGATAGCAAATTAAAAGGCGTTGATGGTATCAAAATACCTGCTCGCACTTCAGAAATCCATGAAGTTTTCCATCTTTACTGCTTTCAAGCAGAAAAAAGAGACGCGCTAGTAGAATTTCTCATAGAAAATCAGATTGATGCAAAAAAGCATTACCCTGTTGCAATGCATTTACAAAAGGCAGCGCGATATCTTGGATACAAGGAGGGTGACTTCCCAGTAGCAGAACGATTGGCCCAAAATACTATTTCTTTGCCAATCCATGAATTTATTGTGCCCGAACAAATAAAAAGAATGTCTGACCTGATTTGGAGATTCTACCATGGATAAAATGCGGGTTCCCTTCGTGGATTTAAGCCGCTTTTTTGCTAAACATAAAACTAGGATCCTTGAACTTACGGAAGAAGTTGGGGAATCTGGAAATTATATACTTGGTGACATTGTAGAAGATTTTGAGAATGATTTTGCAGAATACTGCGGTGTCAACTTCGCGATATCCGTTGGCAATGGAACAGATGCAATAGCGTTAAGCCTTAGGGCATTAAGAATTGGGGTTGGAGATGAGGTAATCATCCCTGCCAATTCATTCATAGCAACAGCAGGCGCGGTAATTGAGGCAGGCGCTAAACCCATTTGCGTGGATGTAGATCAAGACCAGAATATTAGCCTAAATGCTATTCAAAATTCACTTTCCGACAAAACCAGAGCAATAATAGTAGTTCACTTAAATGGTAACCCCGCAAACATTCAAAATATAAAAAATGTTTTTAAAGGGTCTAAAATCAGAATTATTGAAGATGCCGCGCAATCAATTGGTGCAACTTTAAATGGCGAACTAACTGGAAGTTTTGGAGACTGCGGATGTTTTTCTCTTCATCCCTTGAAAAACTTTCACATGTTTGGCGATGCTGGGATGATCACGACGAACTCGGGAGATTTGGCAAAGGAATTAAAGATTCTAAGAAATCACGGCCTTATTGATCGAGATAGATGTGAGGTGTTCTCGCGCAATTCTAGGCTCGACACACTTCAAGCTAGTTATGGTAAATACCTGTTGCCATATCTTGATGATTGGACAGATAGAGTAATCAAAATAGCAGAATATTATAACCAAAACTTTGAGGGACTTTTTTATATCCCCAGGACAAGAGACAACGTCAAATCCGTCTATCATAATTATGTAATCCAAACGCCTCTTAGAGGTGAACTATCGAACTTTCTCCAGTTACATGGAATTGATACAAAAATTCATTACCCAATTCCAATTTGCGAACAACCAGCTTGGCAAAACTGTTCTCTTCCAACAGCAGATATTCCAATGGTGCAAAGGCATAAAGAAGAAATATTGAGTTTGCCAATCTACGCTGAACTGACAGACCTGGAAATAGAGTACGTAGTCGATAATGTGAAAGCGTTTTATCGCAACACTATTAAAGTTAGAAAAGCAATATGAATAGTAAGTCCATTACAAAAGATCATATCAAAAAGTTCTTTTTCAATATTGTCAGAATAAGGCGCATTGAACAAGCTATTGCGGAACGTTATCATCTAGGAGAGATGAAGTGTCCAATGCATTTATCTGTTGGACAAGAAGGCCCGGCAGTCGGCATTTCAATGTTTCTAAATCCTGCCGACAAAATGCTCAGCACACATAGAAGTCACGCGCATTATTTAGCAAAAGGCGGCAACTTAAATAGAATGATTGCTGAGTTATTCGGTCGAGCGAGCGGGTGTAGCGCTGGCATGGGCGGGTCTATGCATTTGATTGACAGGTCTTGCGGATTTGAGGGAGCTACAGCAATCGTTGGAAACACTATTCCAATTGCAACAGGGGTCTCCCTTTCTCAAAAAATTTCAAACTCAGATTCGTTTACAGTTGTATGTTTTGGAGAGGGCGCAACGGAAGAAGGTGTTTTTTATGAGTGCCTAAACTTAGCTTCAGTTAAAAACTTACCCTTAGTTTTCTTGGTTGAAAATAATAGATACTCTGTCTACACCCCGTTGGCTCCCAGGCAGTCTCATAAACGCTCTATAACTAAAGTGGCTGAGGCGCATGGGATTAAAACGTTGGCTGGTAATGGCAACCAGGCACAAGAAGTTATGAGCATATGCAAACACGCAACTGATTATGTAAGAAATGAGCGCAAGCCTGTCCTCTTGGACATCAACACTTATAGGTACCTAGAACATTGTGGGCCAAATAATGATGACCATCTGAATTATCGTTCGAGTGATGAAATCAAACACTGGCTTTCGAACGATGTCATAAGGCAGACAGAATCGGACCTTTTTAAAATTGGAATTGATGCTAACCAGCTGCATTCATCTATAAAAAAAGATGTTGACTTAGAGGTGGAAAATGCTTTCGCGTTTGCTAACGATGCATGTTATCCAAGTATCGAGAAGAGTGCATCTTATGAATATGCATAAGAAAACGCAAATTCAAGAAAGCGAGTTTTATCCAACAATAAAAAATTTTGCTGATGGGATCGCGGCTGCCTATTTTGACGCGATGAATGATGACCCTACCGTTTTAGCATTTGGCCTTGGGGCAACAGATCCACGAAACATCTTTGGAACAATGGCAGGACTTGAGAAGGAGTTTGGGAATGCCAGAGTTTTTGATACTCCTATTTCAGAAAATGCCTTAACTGGAATGGCTGTGGGTCTTGCTATTTCTGGATACAAACCTGTACTAACGCACCAAAGATTAGACTTCAGTCTGCTATCGATGGATCAAATCGTAAATTCTGCTGCGAAATGGAATTTTATGTTTGGTGGTCAACAATCTGTTCCATTAGTTATAAGAATGATTATCGGACAGGGTTGGGGACAAGGTCCCACTCATTCACAAGCATTACAGAGTTGGTTTGCCCAAATCCCAGGTTTAAAAGTTATCATGCCAGCGTTTCCAGATGACGCTTATAATTTATTTCGAAGTAGCATATCTGATCCTAACCCAGTAATTTTTTTAGAGCATCGTTGGCTTCACCAAATGAAGTGGGATGGATTAGGGAAATTTGATGAAATTAGAGCCTTGGGAAAGTCAAATAAAATCGTATCTGGAAATGATGTTACCATAGTGTCTCACTCAGTTGGCTCAGTGTACGCTCTTCATGCCGCCAATATTTTAAAAAATTACAATATAAATATTGAAGTCATTGATTGCTTCAACCTTCGAGATCTAGATATTCCCGCCATTTCAAAAAGTATAAAAAAAACTGGAAGATTGCTCACAATTGATTTTAGTCATCAATTTTGCAGTATTGGAACAGAAGTTATCGCCCAGATTTTAACCCATAATTTTCCGGATTTAGTGGCTGCACCAAAGAGGTTAGCACTGCCCAATTTTCCGGTAGCCACATCGGTTAATATTGAAAAGGATTTTTATTTTTCTACGCCGGATATTTGTACAGCGATTGGTGAAATGTTGGGTGTTGAAATCAGTAACCTTGGCAGTGAAATAAGTGACTACCAGAGCAAGAGTTCAAAAAATTTTGAAGGCCCATTTTAAACTGATGTACCACAAGCTTGAATGTAGGACAGAGCTATGAACTCCCTTAATTCCACTTTTATCTTCAGTAAAAGAGAAAATTTAAAAAAAAGGCTGGCACTGAAATTTTCTAATTTCGATTTAAACGGCGCTATTTTGGAGATAAAAGAGTATATTTCAGACTTTCCAACTGAAAAGGAAATTCTTCCATCTTTGTATGCAACGACGTTAAATGATATTGGCAGCACGTCTGCGTCAAAATCCATTGCAAGATTATATGCTGAGGCCAACGACAAAACTCGTGAATTTGCCAAAAATCAATTAAATTTAGAACCAATCGTCAATACAGTTTGGATGTTGACGCGCATAGGAGAAATGACTGACCAAACGGCAAGCATAAATCATCTGCTTGCACTCAAACAAATTAAGAAAAAGCCAATTCTCCCAATCCTAGATCCAAATATACTATGTAACGTAGCTTTTTTGCCTTATTTAGAAGATGTTTTCCATGTTTTAAAGCCCGGTGAAGAAGCAAACTATTATTCTCAATATGCAAGTATTTCATCTTTTAACACAACATTTATAAATTATTCTCGCGATGTATATGGTCATTATTCTGACGCTGCGCCCGGGGTCCATAAGCTTTTAAAAAATAAAAATTTACCTCATTTCGCATTTAAGCTTAAAGAAATTACAAGAAAAAGTGCGCAAAAATTTTTAAAAAAACACGGGCTAAATTTAGAAGATGATTTTGTAACACTTCATTTAAGGGAGAGCGGTTTTTTAGACGGTGAGCGGCACGCTTGGCGAAACATCAATTTAGATGACCATTTAGATGCAATTAAACACCTTACAGAGCGAGGAATAAAAGTCGTTAGAATTGGTCATAAGAAAATGAAAAAAGCACCTGACATTCCTGGATTAATCGATTTGAGTGGTTTTGACAGGCCACCGGAAGTTGATATTTTTCTAAGTGCCGCATGTTTATTTTTCTATGGAAATCCCTCTGGGCCATGTAGTTTAGCCTATCAATTTGGCAGGCCAATGTTATATGTTAACGTGTTTCCCTATACACACGCCAGAGCGAATTCTTTAAATCAATTCGTACCATTAATTGAAATCAGTTCTTCGAAAACATTATCTCTTAAAGAATTGTATGAAAGAGATATTTCAAACGTTTTTTCTCCTATTCCTTATAAAAGAATGGGAATAGAAATTTGTAAAATCAGTGCTGTTGAAAATATGAATGCTGTGAAGGAAATGTTGATAAAACTTAATTCTCTCAATCAAGATATTCCAGCAGATACGATGAGTGGAACTGGGCTTCCAGATAATATTTGGATAACTGATGACTCAAAACTCTTGCTTTAGAAAAGGGGTTTTTTAAAATATAAAATCACTGAGCAAATTCCTTTTTTGTATTAATAACCATTGAAGATCCATTACCCATAATGAGGCTTATCACAGACTTAGTTGCAATAGTTTCATTTTTTTCAGTCATGTTTCATTAGCAACATAAAAAGCTTTATTAAACTTATAAATGGGTGGTGTTTCCTGGCGGCTTTTTAGCAGAACACCCGGTATGACTGGGAGCATTAATCCATCATAATTTAAGCTAAATATGCAAAATGGACTCTGAGTTACTCTCGTTAGAAAGGCACATGACATCGCTTGTTTTTCACGCAAAGTTTGGTTTCTTAATCAATTTTGTCTAGGTCCACCTCTCAGTACCACTTGTTTTGGCTTTATCGAATAAGGTTTTGGGGACGGGTAGTCTCATGCCCAATGCATGATGAGGTCTGATCTGGTTATATTGCCAGAGCCAGGCATTGATTGCGACCAGCGCTTGCTTGGCGTTGCGAAACCACTCAGTATTGAGCACTTCT
>Ga0181558_10003757_pt1 | contig 13794 bp, 11 predicted proteins | sample 011ome_22_FD_133754 | JGI IMG/M metagenome (GOLD analysis project Ga0181558, IMG submission 133754) | Coastal salt marsh microbial communities from the Groves Creek Marsh, Skidaway Island, Georgia - 011507BT metaG (megahit assembly) | ecosystem: Environmental > Aquatic > Marine > Intertidal... | reverse complement strand
GCTTTTTGATGCGTATCGTGTTGGATGTAATAGAAGGACCAATTGCCAGGATTTTCAGCGTGTTCGTAACCCGAAGATGAAAAAAAGCTGATGTGAATTTCAATATCATATTTCTTTTCAAGTTCAAATAATAAAGGAAGTAGCATTTGGTATTCTCCAAGGGAAGCCGCATGAGCCCATATGCGCTTACGAGATTTATCGGGTAATTGTTCGAGTTTTTTGAGGGACGTTTTTCGCCCAAGCAGCATTTTACTAATTTTTCCTTCTTTAGGAAGGAAAATGGACACTATTTGAAGTATCCATTGACTCAGAATAATTATAATTTGATATGCAATCCTAATGGGCATTATTCCATGTAATAATCTACTTCATTCACGCGGTCGCGGTAATGTATAGGGATCATGATACTGAATACTCCACCTATGTAGGTGTCAATTACCTTACCTGAATTTGGGTTCTGTGAAGCGAAATCATAGGGATGAACGCGAGTCCCTTGTCCTTGACCGGCTTCAAAGCCTAATGTAAAGGAAATAGCATCGTTATTGATATATTGGAGTTTTACCTGTTCAAATATTTGGGTTCCCTGTGTGTGTCTGTTGTACCCCCCCTGGAAATTCCCATCTATTTGAGGTACTTGATCTATATCGAATGTAAACTTTGTAAAGTGATTGTAGTAACCAATTCCACCTCCTGTTTGCAATAGCCATCGGCTGTTTCTGGATTTGAGTAGTAACCAGTTTTTTAAGGCAAAAACTCGAGTTGAGAATCCACGTTGATAGGTTCGGATGACGGCAGGATAACCGTTCATATCAATTAAAACTCCCGAATCATCGGTCATGGATCCATAGATTCCGTCTTGATTGACGTTCGAGCCTAGGTAGAAGCAATATTCGGCTCCAATCGACCAATTGCTGCGGTGTGAATATTCTATTCCTAATGGCACAGATAGGTGCGTAGGGTATCGTTGAGACCAATCTCCTCCGGTACCAAAATATCCGAGACCCGCATGAAGGAAAAACCAACGCTTTTCCTTCTGAGTTTCGGGACCTTCAATGCGCTGAGCATTGCTCGGCAAAGTACCGAAAATGAAGATTATTAGAATGTAGCGTTTAAGAAACTGCACGCACCAAAGTTAATTAATTTGTGTCAATGAGACACGTTTTAATTGCTTGTACAAAGGCTTGTGGTTGTTCGGCGTGAACCCAATGACCGGCGTTCTTTATGCTAATGAGTTTAGCGTTTGGGAATATGTTCTGTATTCGTATAAAGTCGTTTTCGCCAATATAATGGCTATTTCCACCGGCGATAAACGTACAGGGTAGATTATGAGTATTTTGGAATTCAATTCCTCCGATAATTTCTTGGTAGTGATATTCAATGGCGTCAACATTGATTTTCAATTGGTAACCTCCCTCAGGCCTACTTTCTATGTTTTTAAGTAAGAACTGACGGATTGCCATATCGTTTGCATATTCAGAGAAGGCTAAATCGGCGTCCTTTCGATTTGCAATTCGATCAAAAGGAATTTCCTTAAAAGCTTGAATGAACGATGTATGGCTTGCTTTATAGGCTTTTGGAGCAATGTCGACCACGATTAGTTTAGAAACTTTATTTGGATAAAGATCTACAAATTTCATGGCGGTTTTACCACCCATTGAATGTCCAATTAAATTGAATGTGTCATGGCCAAATTTATCCGAAAGATTTTTTAAATCCTCTGCCATCGCGTCATAACCGGCATCATCGTCGTGAAATGATTTTCCATGATTACGTGCATCGTATGTGATTACAAAGAAGTATTCGGCCAGATTTTGGGCTATGTTGTGCCAGTTATCTAGCATTCCAAAGACACCATGCGCAATATAAAGGGGAGGCCTATTGGCCTCCCCATATGTTTTATGATTTACTATTCTCATTAAGCAAGCACTTCGGATACGGGCGTGTAATCCAAACCGAATGCCTGGCTCACACCTTCATATACCACTTTGCCGTTAACCACGTTCAATCCTAAGCGCAATTCCGCGTTATCTTGACAAGCCTGTTTCCAACCTTTATTGGCCAATTGAATGGCATAAGGTAATGTGGCATTTGTAAGTGCCAAAGTAGAAGTGTAAGGAACCGCACCTGGCATATTTGCAACGCAATAATGCACAACACCATCTACTACATAAGTAGGTTCTGCATGAGTAGTGGGCTTGGATGTTTCAAAACATCCCCCTTGATCAATTGCTACGTCAACAATAACCGAACCTGGCTTCATAGTAGAAAGCATGTCTTTGGTAATCAATTTAGGCGCTTTAGCTCCAGGGATAAGTACACCTCCAATTACTAAGTCAGCTGTTTTTACCGCTTCTCTGATATTGTATTCACTGCTATATTGTGTTTTTACGTTGGCGGCCATAATGTCGTCTAATTGACGCAAACGATTCAAATTAACATCCATTATGGTTACGTCGGCACCCATTCCCGCTGCCATTTTTGCAGCTTGTGTGCCTACAACACCACCACCTAAAACGATGACATTGGCTGGTTTTACGCCAGGAACACCACCTAACAAAATACCCAAACCACCCATTGGCTTTTCTAAATATTTTGCACCTTCTTGGATACTCATTCTTCCAGCCACTTCACTCATTGGAACCAATAAAGGAAGCGTTCTATTTACTTCTACGGTTTCATATGCCAAACAAATAGAACCCGACTTAATCATTGCATGGGTTAAAGGTTCGTAAGATGCGAAATGGAAATACGTGAAAAGTAGTTGGTTTTCACGTATAAGGGCATACTCCGATTCAATAGGTTCTTTAACCTTGACAATCATTTCAGCAATAGCGTACACTTCTTCGATGGTATCGAGGATTTGAGCACCTGCCTGCTTGTATTGATCGTCGGAAAATCCGCTTCCGTTCCCTGCTGTGTGTTGCACGTAAACTGTGTGTCCGTGCTTAACGAATTCTTGCACACCTCCTGGTGTAACCGCTACGCGGTTTTCGTTATTTTTGATTTCTTTAGGTACCCCGATTATCATAAAAAAATGTGGCGCAAATATACACCATCAAATTGAATTACTCATAGCCATTCCATGAGTTGATAATACGTTGCTTATGAATGATTTAACTATCGTTTCCGTGCGTTGGAATTTGATTAATGGCCTAATTGAATGATTGGATTTAAGCCATTTGAATAAAATGGAACTGAAATTTAAGTCGAGTCTCTGTAGTACCGTTACATTGAATTCTTCTAAGGCAGCCGCGTTACAATGTTGTTAGTATTGCCCTTGAATTGGTATGACTATTAACGGCCTTTGAGAAACTGCGTTTTTCTTTTCCCATCATGGTAAGAATTTTGTTGATCCAATAATTCATCCAAATCAAGAAGTCATAACCATGCCCTCCTAATTTTGCTATTATTTTGGCACTGCCTTTTGTGGTGGCGTCAAATACATCCCCGTTGAATATCCAAGTTTTTTTAACGTCTAATTCGAGAACAAGTTTGTCGTCAATGGTTAAATTTCCAACCTTCGTTCCGGAATATTTTCTTAGGGCTTCATCGTGATTTCCTGTGATGTAATAAACCTGGGTGCCCGTTTCCATCAATTTAAAAACTTCTCGAATCACTTGGATATGTGCAGGCGGGAAATATTTTTTTCTAAACTGCTAGATATCAATGATATCTCCATTTAAAACTAAAATACGGGGTTGAATGCTCTTTAAGTAATGAACAAATTCAACAGCGTTGCAACCGAAAGTGCCAAGATGCAAATCGCTCATTACGGCGACCTCCATTATCCGTTTATTTTCAATTCCCATATAGAATCAAAAATCTAACTCTAACAATATCGAATCGTTTCTATGGTGTGAATATTTTAACAAAAAAAAATTACCGCTATGTTAAGCGGTAATTTTAATTTCATAGTATTGTTAAATAAAGTAAAGCTTTGTTTACCAGCCTAATTTCTTTCGTAACGATTTTGGCAATCCGTTTTTGTTCACCAAAACCGAGATAGTCTTATATTTTAAATAGGCTTCACTCGCATACAAATATCCATTGGCAGGATTTGATGTGCCCCATGAGTTTTTCACCAAATAATAAGGTGTTTGACTTGTTTCCTCAATATACTTTGCCACGATATGCATTCCGTGATCATCCGTAGTATTTTGGTTGTCGAATGCCAACTGACGAACTTCAGCGGTAATCAATTTTTCTCTATCAGGTTTGGAGAAAGCATTGCCTTTTTTCTCGGCGCCGGCGCTGTTAAACAAACGATCGTCTTTGCCGATTTTTCGGATTAGTGAATCGTGCTCTGGTACGATTGCTAATGCATCACGAAATGAGAATCCCTTTTCACTAACATCGGTTGCCCAAGCTACTGAATACCCTTTTTCTAGAGAACTATTTACCGCACCCATCAAATCATCCAGTGTAACATTCCATGCAGTTTGCATTGCCCAGTTGTCGGGTACCTCAACGGCAAAGGGTGAATAATAAGGGTGGTGTGTAAAAGAAGTTAACATGGCATAATCGTTCATGTTTAATTCTAAGCTTTCAGCGAAAGATTTTGGCGTGTAGGTTTTACCTTGATATTCAAAAGTTTCTGGAATAGCGCCCAAATAGGCATCAAGAATGCCTTCAACTGCCTTAATCCATTCGGTACCAATTTGACCTGGTTTCTCGTGAGCAATTGCATCAACAACCGGCTTAAGAACAGACATCATTTGGCTATGATCATGGCGGGTCTTTCCGTTAACGAGGCCCGAATATACCGATTCAGGTACAATGCCATATTTAGCAATAATATACGGGATGTCGTGTCCTTCACCTCCTTCATCGAATTGATGATTTCCTCCCATGCGAACATAAGTTATTGCCTTTTCAATATAGGCATTTCTTGCAACGAACATTTCGCTTAAATCGTGATTGCCTTTACCCATTCGAATCAATTCCGATTCTAAAAAAGAGAGTGTGCTATAACTCCAACAGGTTCCGGTTCTGCATTGATCTCGAACGGCGGTTTTGTCGATACTGTGGATTTCTTTGAAGCGATATTCGCTATTGGGCTTGTTGGAAACCTGCGCCATTACAGGTAGCGTGAATAAGCCACTTATGCATAATTGGATTAGTTTTTTCACTTTCCAAATATAGTGAAAATGCAAATAAACGAGGGGTGCCTTGCTGATTTAAACCGGGAGAGGTGCTTTCAATGCGCCGCTTTTGAACGGACTTCTGTAGGTATACGTATATTTTTTTTGGATAAACTTCGCATATAGTTTGAAGAGTAATAACAAGATTTTAGAACGGGTAAATACCACAAATGAATTTTCTATAGGCTCTGCGCCGAGTGTACTTTTGATTTCTGCACCGGTTCGGCCAAGATTGATTTGATTTACGCCTAATTCAAATGCTTCTTCCACCAATGTATAAAGCATCCGTTGGTATAGTTTTCCGGAATGGTCTGAGGATTTATTTAAGCCTAAATGCATGGCAAACATGCGGGGACCATCGAGTATATAAGAGATAAATCCAATAATCTCATCGTTTTCAGTGAATCCAATGACGCGGTAGTTTTCTTTCAATGATTTTGAATAGCAAATAAGAAGTTCGGGTAAGTTTTTCCCAATAGCAATAGTTTTATCCTGAAGTGTATCCGCAAGAAGTGAACCGCAATGAGCTGCCCAAGTATTAGGAGGAGATTGATGAAGATATTTGATTTGTACCTTTTGAGTATCCTCAAAAACTTTCTTTGTTCTAACCCTATATTTAGAGGAAAATGCGGCTAAATAATCTTCAAATGAATTCCAGTGATTTGGTAAAGAAATCACCATGAATGGTTCCGCTTGGACTGTTACAGAATCAGGAAACTGTTCGTATCCTAGGGTATTAACAGAAATTATGGGACAAGAATTTTGAAGATTTGAAAATTGGTTAATTCCTTGCCCTGTTTGAAGTTTTGGGAAGGTAAGGCCCGGTGCGCATGCGTTGCCCACTGTGCGTATAATGCCTTTTCTACTGAATGCATTAAATAATTTTATTAAAGCACGGCTTATGTATTTTCCTGTCGGACGGTGTAATTCAAGAATGCTTGTGGGATAGTTTCGATTTCCAATTGAAATCGATTCTGATTTGTTGGGAAGTCCGTCTAATAATTGACTTGATAAGCCACATTCTAAATTGTCCTCTAGCATAGTTTTCACTTGTTCATCTAATCCCACCTTGCAAAGGTTGAACAATACATTTGAATTTTTGTTGATTGCATTTAATGGATTCGTTCTACAGCTTGAATTCATCGTTTATTTTGGCATTTTGGTGCAATACGTTTTGATTAAGACGAGAAGCCTCTATTTTTGTAGAATGCCTATTTTACGTCAAGGGTTAATCATTACTGGACTTTTATTATCAGCAATAACCAATCCGTTGCTTGCTCAAAACAAAGCTCTAAAGGGATATCCGATCCAAGATCGGTTGGATTCCTACAAGAAGGTTCGACTTACAACAGATACCAATAAGCTGAGTGAATCGGAGAAAAAGTGCTTGTATCATTTAATAAAAGCTGCAGAACAAGCGGATCTTATTTTTTGGCAGCAAGCCTATATGGAAAAAGATCAGGCACTCAAAAAAGTGAAAGACTCGGTTTTAAGGTCCTTTTTAGAAATCAACTATGGTCCTTGGGATCGTTTAAATAACAATCAGCCCTTCGTTCAAGGTATCGGTGAGAAACCTAAAGGAGCTAATTTTTACCCAGAAGATTTTGATCCAAGTGTGGTTGGTGAAATGGAAGCAGTTCGTATTTTAAATCCCTACACTGTGGTTAATAGAGTTTTTCAAGTATCGGAAGGAAACCCTCCACCGATGCCGGAAAATAACGATCCGAATTCCGGTCAAATGCCGAAAATGATGGAAATGTTTCCTTTGAATTCTACAACACATTCCAACACATTTGCTGAAATTGAGAATTATAGCCAACATTATCAGAAGAACTTGGGTGAACTTCAAAAACAAATGGAGTTAGCGGCAAAAGCAATAGAAGGGGAAGATCAAAAACTTGCCGAATATTTGCGTATGCGTGGAATGGCGCTCCTAGGTGATCAACTCATCGAAAGTGATATTGCATGGTTGCAGTTGGATGCACATTTAGATATTATTATTGGCCCGATTGAAAATTACGAAGACAAACTGACCGGGCAAAAAACGGCTTTTGAGGCTTACGTTTTGGTAAGGGATAAGGAATGGGGTGAAAAACTCAAGCAATATTTAGTTTGGCTGCCTAAGTTACAAGCTGAACTTCCTGTAGAAAAAGAGTACAAGCCCGTTTTAGGACCTACTGAACCTGAAAAAGATGAAAACGGTGAGTTGATTGAAGAGCCTGAAATGCCTTTAGATATTCCAGGGTTCCCGCCGCTTATTAAACCCAAAGAGCCACAAAGTCAATTGGCGGTATTTGATGCGGTATATTACGGCGGCGATTGTAACGCTGGAAGTAAAACCATTGCCGTGAATTTGCCTAACGACGAAGTGATTCAACAATATTGGGGAACGAGACGTTCACAATTGAAGAATACCATGAAGGCTAAATTCGATGAAATTGTAATGCCGATTTCAAAAGAAATTATCCATAAATCACAACGAAAGAATATCCATTTTGACGCCTTTTTCAATAATGTAATGTTCCATGAGGTAGCTCACGGATTGGGGGTGAAAAATTTGGTTAAAGATCCCAATAAAACGGTTAGAGAGGCATTAGGACCTGATTATTCCGCAATTGAAGAGTGCAAAGCCGATGTTTTGGGTTTGTATATGGTTACTTCGTTAAACGAAGCAGGGGTTTTACAAGGAAATATCGATGATTTCTATATCACCTTCGTCGCTTCGGTTTATCGTTCGGTTCGATTCGGCGCATCTAGCGCTCATGGCCGCGCAAACATGATAACGTTCAATACACTTATGAATAGCGGTTGTTTAGAACGTACAAAGAAGGGATTGATTGTAAAAGTTCCTGAGATGAAAATTGCTATTCGAAATCTTGCGGCGGAATTATTACATCTTCAAGGTGACGGAAATTTGGAAGGTGTAAAGAAAATGTTGGCGGAACGAGGTGGAATAGATGAATCGCTTAAAACCGAATTGAATCAAATTCAAAAGAATAAAATTCCAGTTGATATCGTTTTTGAGCAGGGAACAAGTGTATTGGGTTTGGATCGCTTCAAAAAATAATTAAACGAGGTAAAGGGTAAACAAAATGATAATGAAAAGATGGATTTCGCTTACAGGCTTGAGTTCGGCAATTTTAGCCTTGGTTTTTTGTAGCAATAAACCAGTTTCAGGTGATGAGCCACTCCTTAAGCGTTTAATGATTACTTTGAATGGGCAGCATTATGCTCCAAAGACTATCAACGATGATTTTTCATTATTGGCATTTGAAAATACCCTTGAAAACCTTGATGGTAGCAAACAGTTTTTTACCCAACAGGATATCCAAAAGTTAAAACCATTTGAAAAACAAATAGACGATCAAATCAATGCAGGTCGCTTCGATTTTTTTGATTCGGCTTGGAATACTTTGATGTACCGTTTGGATCAGATTGAACCTTGGATTGTAGAGCCATTAAAGACGCCTTTGAATTATAGCATAGAAGGCAATTTTGAGGTTTCTCAAGAAAATAAAAATTACGCTCTGAACGAATCGGGTTTGAAAGATTATTGGACACGTTGGACACGTTACCAAGTGGTAGATCGACTTTACAGAAAACAAAAGCAGCAAGCTGATTTGAAAAAATCTAAAGACACCGCAGGAAATGTAAAAATTGTACCTTTTGATACCTTGGAGTTAAAGGCTCGTAATGAAACCAAAACCTTTGTGGAAAATTGGTTCAAACGATGGAGAAAGATGGACCGACAGGACAAGATTTCTTTTTATGCCAATACTATCGCTGAGATATACGATCCACACACCAATTATTTTCCGCCAGCTGATAAAGAAAACTTTGATATTTCTATGACTGGTAAGCTAGAAGGAATAGGTGCAACCTTGAGTGAACGTGATGGTTATGTGAAAGTAGAACGTATTGTTCCGGGTAGTGCAAGTTACAAGCAAGGCGATTTAAAAGCAGGCGATTTAATACTCAAAGTGGCTCAAGGCGAAGAGGAACCTGTCGATGTCGTTGATATGAAATTGGATGATGCCATTCAGTTGATTCGCGGGAAAAAGGGTACCGAAGTCCGTTTGACAGTAAAAAAGCCAGACGGGGTAATCAAAGTTATTCCGATCATTCGTGAAGTTGTTGTAATCGAAGAAACCTATGCAAGAAGTGCTTTAATTAATCATAAAGGAAAACGCTACGGTGTTATACAATTACCCAGTTTTTATGCAGATTTTTCTTCGAGAGGTCGTGGTAGGAACAGTGCGGGAGATGTGCGATTGGAAATTGAAAAGCTCAAAAATGAAAAGGTAGACGGAATTGTACTCGACTTGAGAAATAACGGTGGTGGAAGTTTGGCTGATGCCATAGAAATGAGTGGGTTGTTCATTGCATCGGGCCCAATCGTTCAAGTAAAAGATTCGGAGGGCAATATAAATGCAGCCAATGATTTTAATCCAACTACTTTATACGACGGACCATTGGTGGTTATGACCAATGCCTACAGTGCATCTGCCTCTGAAATTCTGGCTGCAGCCTTGCAGGATTATAAGAGAGCCGTGATTTTAGGTTCTAAAAGTACTTTCGGTAAAGGTACCGTTCAAACGATGGTGGGACTTAACGGAGGTCGCACGGAAGTTTTCCCAAGAGGTTTTGGTGATCTGAAAGTTACCATTCAAAAATTCTACAGAATAAATGGGGGAACTACTCAGTTGAAAGGTGTAGAACCCGATGTGGTTGTGCCGGATATTTACGATGGTGTTGAACGAGGAGAAAAGGAAATGGATTATCATTTGGCATACGATGAAATACCATCAGCCGGATATAAATCTTACGAAACGAAGGCATACAGAGAAGCAATAAAATCTGGTCAGAAATGGATCAAGTCGCAAAAATATTTTGACTTGGTGGAAGATCGTGCTGAGCAAATTGAAAAGATCCGCAAGGGTATGGTTTATAGCTTGGATTTAGAAGCATACTCAAGGCAGCAAGAGGCTCTTGAAAAGAACGATGAAAAATTCAGAAAGTTCGAATATAAACGTGCCTTTGATACGGTATATGCGCTAAAGCGTGATTTACAGGAGGTGCAGAATGATAGTATTAAAACGATACAGCGTTCTGCTTGGCCAAAACCTTATTTGAAAGATGCAACCCTTGATGCGGCATTAGAGGTGTTGGATTGCTGGTCGAAGTAATCAGGATTAATCTTTCCAAAGACTTTGAAACAGTACACCCGTTAAAACTAAAACGAGTAAATCTAAGGCCCCGAGTAAATAAATATCGCGGTATACCGAACTAACCAAAACGGGGTTGAATGCTTTTAAAGAAGCTTTAATCCCTACTAATATTAGAGGAAAAATTATTGGTAGACTTAAAACTGGAGCCATATAAGAAGCGCTTCCGGCTTTAGTAGCAACAGCGCCCACAAATGTGAATATAGACGAAATCCCGCAGGTAACAAGTAATAAAATACTGAAATAGGGCCCTATGTGAACAACAGGAACACCTAAAAACCAGCCAAAGAACAGAAGGTTTACTCCGGTCAGAATTAACATTTGAAACCAACCATAGATCATTTTCCCCCAAAGCATTTCAGATGGAGACGCAATTTGATTCCAAAAAATCCAACGTCCACGTGCTACTAAGGTGAAGTTTTTTGATACCGATTGAATACTACCAAGAATCAGCGTAATCCAAAATATACTGTTCCAAACCGATGCAAGCATATTAGGTTGAGCCAACATACTAAGAAGAGCCGTTATGCCTAATTGCAAAATTGCCGACACCAAAAGCGTTGGTTTTTTTAAGTCGAGGGTGAATTCAACTTTAATGAGGTTTATGATCTTGGCAATTTGCCGCATCTTTAGTTACCTTCGCGAAGGTATAGTAAAACTTATAATACCGAATCATCTATGTTTAGTAAAATTCTAATTGCCAATCGTGGCGAAATTGCACTTCGGGTAATGAGAACCTGTAAAGAAATGGGAATTGCAACCGTTGCCGTTTACAGTACAGCCGATAAATTATCGCGACATGTTCGATATGCAGATGAAGCTTATTGCATTGGTGAAGGACCGAGTAATCAGAGTTACTTGTTGATGGATCGGATAATAGACGTGGCTGAAAAAACAGGTGCACAGGCCATACATCCCGGGTATGGTTTTTTATCAGAGAATTCCATTTTTGCACGTAAGTTGGCGGAAAAGGGAATTGTTTTGATTGGACCAACGGCTGAAGCTATGGAAGTGATGGGTAGTAAAATTGCCAGTAAGCAAGCCGTTGAAAAGTACGGTGTGCCTTTGGTGCCTGGAATTAACGAGGCCATTACAGATGCCAACGCGGCTTTAGAAATTGCAAAACAAGTAGGATTCCCAGTTTTGATTAAAGCAAGTGCAGGTGGAGGAGGTAAAGGTATGCGTGTGGTTTATTCAGATTCTGAATTTACAGATGCCCTAACTGCCGCGCAAAATGAAGCAAGAAGTGCATTTGGCGATGACAGCGTTTTTATTGAGAAATACGTAGGGAATCCAAGACATATAGAATTCCAATTGATTGCCGATAATTTTGGGAACGTAATTCATTTATTCGAAAGAGAGTGCAGCATTCAACGACGTCATCAAAAATTGGTTGAAGAAGCGCCATCGGCGGTTTTGACTCCTCAATTACGAGAAAGCATGGGAGAGGCTGCCGTAAATGTAGCAAAAGCTTGCAATTATACAGGTGCTGGAACCGTAGAGTTTCTTTTAGGAGATAATGACGAATTTTATTTCTTGGAAATGAATACCAGGTTGCAGGTTGAACACCCCGTTACAGAAATGATAACAGGATTGGATTTGGTTAAATGTCAAATTCAAGTTGCCGCGGGTATGCCCTTATCATTTCAACAATCTGATTTAAAGATCAATGGTCATGCCATTGAGCTGCGGGTTTGTGCCGAGGATCCATACCAACAGTTCTTACCTAACATTGGCACCGTTAAAACCTACGAAATACCGGCAGGTCCGGGTATAAGAATTGATGACTTTATGGAAGCCAACATGGAAATTCCCATTTATTACGACAATATGTTGGCCAAATTGATTGTTTGGGGAGCCAATAGGGAAGAGGCTATTGCGAGAATGAAAAGAGCCATTGATGAATATACCATAACGGGGATACAAACCACCTTGCCTTTTGGGACTTTTGTGATGGATCATCCCAAGTTCATAAGCGGAAATTTCAATACGCATTTCATTCAAGAGAATTTTCAACCTGAGTACTTGGATAAGGAATTAAGCATTGATTTTGATGTTTTGGCTACAGGTGCTGCAGCGTTCTTCCAAGGTTCAAATACGACTTCTAATAACCCTGAAATTAAGCCTTCTCAAGATCAAAAGAGCGACTGGTATCAGCAAAGACGTCAGCTTCGAAATGGCTAATCGTGTACTAATAATCGATGACGTTTTTGAAAGCTTGATTGTAGGGCTCAAAAAGCATAATTATGATGTGTTCTACGAGAAAGATATTCTTGCGGAAGACGTATTGACACGAGCATTAGCATTAAATGTAGAGGGTATAATTGTGCGCTCTAAAATGTTTTTTTCTAGGGAATTCTTGCAGGATTGTAAGCCTTTAAAATGGATTGCTCGAGCTGGGGTTGGGACTGATAACATCGATATAACAATAGCCGATAAACTTGGAATAAAAGTAATCAATGCAGACGGAGCCAATGCATTAACGGTTGCCGAGCACGTGTTGGGAATGATTCTGGGATTTCTGCATAAATTGCCTTCGGCTGATTCGAATGTACGCGCAGGTTTATGGAATCGTGAAGCTCACCGAGGTCGTGAACTATCAAGTTTACAAGTGGGTATCGTTGGCTATGGACATACCGGAAGCGCGCTTGCGCAATTATTATCAGGGTTCAATCGTAAAGTGCTCGCCTACGACAAGTACAAGAAGGGATTTTCTACTGAATATGTAGAGGAAGTTGATAATTTAGATGAAATATGTAAGCGCTGCGATTTAATCAGTTATCATGTTCCTCTAACCCCGGAAACCCAAGGCATGATTCATGCCCGTTATTTTGAGAACATTCAGCGTAAACCTTTAATAGTGAATGCTTCAAGAGGAAGCGTTTTAGATGTTACCTCAATAGTTGATTTGCTTAAAAATGGAGGTTTATCAGGTTTGATCTTGGATGTTTGGCCCGATGAACCACCTTTGAAAAATGGAAGTGTTTTCAGGCAAGAATTTAATTGGCTCAAAGCACAAAACTGTGTAATGTTTTCGCCACATGTTGCCGGTTGGTCCATTGAAAGTTATCAACGCATTTCAGACAAATTATTAGATAATGTCTTGAAATTCAAGGGGTGTGCATGACATTGCTGTGATATTTTACACGAATGCGATGGTTGAAATATTAATTTTAGACTAAAATAAACTTGTTAAATCCTTGATTTTTCGATAAACTTGCCGTTTAAAGCGTAGAATGAATACGCACTTTAGAAGAAAACGAACAAGAACGGAATATGAAGCATAAATTACTGAGATGGGCCTTTACATGGGTCATTGCATTTACCTGTCAAATGGCGTTGGCTCAAACCAACTTTGCAGACTTTCGTGTGAAAACAACCGATGGCGATGGTAAGCCGTTGAGCGGTGTTCAGGTGAAAATGTACCT